>Ga0209155_1000054_pt1 | contig 45039 bp, 40 predicted proteins | sample GraSoiAngelo_122_FD_185879 | JGI IMG/M metagenome (GOLD analysis project Ga0209155, IMG submission 185879) | Grasslands soil microbial communities from the Angelo Coastal Reserve, California, USA - 14_0927_02_20cm (SPAdes) (version 2) | ecosystem: Environmental > Terrestrial > Soil > Grasslands ... | reverse complement strand
GCGCTCCGCGAGGTGAAGCTCGCCCCGGAGGCGACGGCCACCGGCGGAGGCGGCTGCGCCAGCGCGGGCGCCGGCCTCGCGGGCCTGATGGCGCTCGGCGCGGTGCAACTGTTGCGGCGGCGAAGGCGGCGCTCGAAGGGCTGACGCCGGCCACGGGACAACCAGGGAAGCTTGGCATCTGGGACAAAGGCAAGACGCTACTTCGCTGCTGCGGCGGTCGCCGCGCTCTGTTGCGGCCGCATGGCGTGGGCCAACGGCGCGTTCCCGGATGAGTTCAGCATCCATTTTCCGCCCGGCGCGCCCTCGCGCATCCTCATCGGTGCGAACTTCGGGCTGCTCGTCACGGAAGACGCCGGAGCGACCTGGCGCTACAGTTGTGAGCCGTGGGTGGTGCTCGGCTCGTCGGCGGCGCTCTCCGACGTGCCCGTGCTCTTCTACCAGGTCACTGCGGATGGAAGCGCGCTCCTCGCCGCCGGAACCGAGATCACGCGCTCCACCGACACGGCCTGCACCTGGCCGCCGTCCACGGGGTTGGGCGCCGGACCGGTGATCCTCGATATGTTTGCCTCGCCGACGGACGCCTCGCTGGTCTTCGCGGCCGTCGGTGTGGCGCCGCAAGGAGGTTACATCGTTGCCTCCCACGACGGCGGAAAGACGTTCGACGCCGCGCGTCTCTACGAGACCACCACGGACCTGCTCACGGGCATCGAAAGCTCCCGCTCGCAGCCCTCGACCGTCTACGCCACTTCGCTCTCGAGCTCCGGCACGGATGCGAAGCTGTTGCAGAGCACGAGCTCGGGAGCCGCGGGAACCTGGACGCCACACAGCATCCCGACCGCACCCGATACGCAGCCGCGGATCATGGCCGTCGATCCCGCAGACGCAAACACCGTGTATCTGCGCGTGCTGGGAGGGACGAGCGACGCCGTGGTCATCACCACCGACGGCGGGCGGACGTTCCAGGACCCGTTCACCATCCGCGGGCAGCTCACCTCCTTCCTGCGCGCCACCGACGGAACCTTGTACGCCGGTACCATCAACGGCGAGCTCTATGTGCGCAAGCCCGGCGCCAACGCCTTCGATGCGACGCCGCTTCCTGCTCCGCACTTGCGTTGTCTGGGACAACGCTTCGGCGAGCCGAAGAGGGTCTACGCCTGCGGCGACATGGTGGTCGACGGATACAGCCTCTACTTCAGTGATGACGGCGGGAAGACGTTCACGCCGGTGATGAAGTTCACGCAGCTCCAGGGTCCGCTCGCGTGTGCGCCGGTGCAGACGAACTGCGCTGCGCATTGGAACCGGATCCAGGGCGTGCTCGGAATCGGCTCGACCGTCGACGGAGGACAGACCGGTGGGGGCGGGGGCGGCTCCGGCGGTGGAGGTTCGCACTGCGCCAGCGCCGGAGTCGATCTCTGCTGCGTCGCGTCGTTGTTCGTGCTGCTCCTCCGACGTAAGTCGAGGTCGCGGAAACGGCCATCGTTGACGCGGGATCCGTCGCGCCACCGTTGGCGTGGACCTGCTTTGCATCGCGGCAGTGGCAACATTTCTCCTGCGGAGGGCCCGAACATGAAGCCGATTCTTTACTTGTGCGCCGCAGCCGCCGCCGCTGCTTGCAGCGGCGGCAGCGAAGGTCCGACCGGGGGACCCGTTTCGGGCGCGCAAGACGTGCATTGCCGGGAGTCCGACGGCGGCGTGAAGTTCCAGCACATCGCCGCGTCATGCGTTGCCACGGGGGCAGATGCCGGTACGATCGACTACGGCCCGACGATGTACAACGCCGAGGCGGACGACGACGACTGCAAGTACCACCTCAAGTTCACCAATACGGCGGTCCGCAGGAACGAGAACGTGAACTTCACCGTCACTGCGACAGTCAAGGAGACGGGCGCGGCGGCGACGAGTGCAAAGCTGCTCGCCGAGGTCTATCTCAACGACACGCACCCGGCCCCGAACACCAACCAGAAGACGAGCGAGCAGAGCGGTGGGAACTACGTCGTGGGACCGATCCAGTTCGACGCAGCCGGCCAGTGGACCGTGCGTTTCCACCTGCGCGAGGACTGCTCCGACGAACCGCCCGACTCGCCGCACGGGCACGCCGCTTTCTTCATCAGCGTTCCATGACGAGGAATGGGCGCGCGTGAGGTTGAGAGCGATGTTCGTCGGAGTTGCGCTGATGGCGGCCTGTGGCGGGTCGGAGCCGGTGGATTGTCCGAACCTGAGCACGACCTGCCCGGACCCGAAGCCGAGCTATGCGTCCGACGTCCGTCCCATCATCAATGCCCGCTGCACGACCTGCCACTCCCCCGGCGGGCAGGAACCTTCGCGCGACTTCACCACGTATGGCGGAGTGTTTCAGCAACGCCAGGCCGTCTTGACGCAGGCCTATTCCTGCAGGATGCCTCCTGCTGGCAACGCGCAGCCGACCACGCAGGAGCGGCAAACGCTCGTCGCGTGGCTCGTCTGCGGCGCGCCCAACAATTGAAAGGAGCGAACCATGCAGCTTGACGCTCCGATCCGCGGTTCCATCGCACTCGCCGCCATCGCCATCTGTTTCTGTGCGTGCGGCGGCTCGAATGGCGGCAGCGCCGACAGCGGCGACGTCGTCAACTGCCAGAGCGATCCGCGCGTGCTCACGTATTCGCCGCCGGTCACCATCCAGTCGCAGGCGAAGACGATGAAGCTCACACTCAACCAGTCCGCGCCGGCGCCGCCCGCGCGCGGGACCGACACCTGGAACATCCACGTCACCGACGCGAACGGGACGGCGCTCTCGAATCTGACGCTGACCGCGAAGCCGTTCATGCCCGACCACGGCCACGGCCCGGCCGTCAGTCCTGCCGTCGCCAGCAATGGCGACGGAAACTACACGGTGACGAACCTATATTTCTTCATGGCCGGTGTCTGGCAGGTGACTTTCACCGCAAAGGAATCGACCGACAGCGCCGTCTTCATGTTCTGCGTTCCGGGATAGCAGAGGGAACCATGCGCCGCGCATCCATCCTTGCGCTCGCCATCGGGGCCGCTGGCTTAAGCGCGTGCCACGGTGGGGGATCGCAACAGGAGGGCACGCTCACCCGCGCGCAGCTGCTCGATCCGCAGTCGTGCGCCGGCTGCCATGCGGAGCAGTTCAACGACTGGGCGGGAAGCATGCACGCCTATTCGTCCCAGGACCCGGTGATGCGGGCGATGAACGCGCGCGGCCAGCGCGAGACCAACGGCCAGCTCGGCAAGTTCTGCGTCAACTGCCACGCGCCCGTGGCCGTCCGGGAGGGCGCCACGACGGACGGGCTCAACCTCGATCAGCTGCCGCCGCACCTCAAGGGCATCACCTGCTACTTCTGCCACTCCGTGGAGAGCGTAACGGGCACGCACGACAACCCGCTGCAGCTCGCGGCAGACGGCGTGCTGCGTGGATCGTTCTCCGATCCGGTCGCCAGCGGACGTCCGCACGGCGCTGCGTACTCGCCGCTGCTCGATCGGAACCGGGCGGAATCGGGCACCATGTGCGGCGCCTGCCACGATATCGTCAACGGGCACGGGGCGGCCATCGAGCGCACCTTCAACGAGTGGAAGAGCTCCGCCTTCGTCCAGCCGACCATCGGGTCGACCTGCGGGGCGTGTCACATGCCGCAGAGCACCATGGACAAGCGGGTGGCGAACGTGCCCGGGGCTCCGCTGCGCCGGTCGCACTCGCATACGATGCCCGCGATCGACGTGGCTCTCACGCCCTTCCCCGATACCGACAGGCAGAAGGCGCAGGTGCAGGCGCTGCTCGACACCTCGCTGCAGACAGCGATCTGCGTGCAGCAGTTCGGGAATACCGGCCAGCTCAGCCTGATCGTCGATAACGTCGCCGCGGGTCACTCGTTCCCGAGCGGTTCGGAGCAGGACCGCCGCTCCTGGTTCGAGGTACACGCCTACCAGGGCTCGACGGAGATCTATAAGAGCGGCGTCGTGCCCGAGGAAACACCGTCGACCTCCGCTGCAGACGATCCGGATCGCTGGCTGCTGCGCGACTGCATGTTCGACGACAGCGGCAAGGAAGTGCACATGTTCTGGGAGGCGGCGAGCTTCGAAACCAACGGGCTTCCCGCCAAGCCTACCTTCGACATCAGCTCGCCGGACTTCTACCAGACGCACAAGCAGCGCTTCTTCCCGAAGGATGGATCGTTCATTCCGATGCCCGACCGGGTGACCTTGCAGGTGCACTTCGAGCCCGTGGGACTCGAGGTGGTCGATGATCTGGTCAAGAGCGGCGACCTCGATCCTTCCGTACGCAGCACGCTCAAGAACCTGACGGTGGGCGCGCCTCTGCAGTGGACGCCGGCGACGGCCACGGCGACGTATCTGGATCGCAATACGGGGCAGCCGGTGCACTGCGCCACCACCACCAACATCAATGTCGCCGCGGACAGGTTCCCGGCTCCGACGCGCTCGAAGTGCTCTCCCTGACGCCGCGCCGCGCAGCGAGCATCCTGCTGAAGTTGGTCGCCGTCTCATCCATCGCGGCGGCCGCGGCGCGCGCGAACGGAGCGTTCCCGGACGAGTTCAGCATCCACTTCCCGCCCGACGCTCAGCATCGCATCCTGTTGGGCGCTAATTTCGGCCTGCTCGTCTCGGAGGATGACGGCGCGACCTGGCGGTATAGCTGCGAGCCGTGGGTCGTTGCCGGATCGAACGCGGCCCTCGCCTCAGCCAACGTCGGGTTCTACCAGGTCACTGCCGCGGGCGCGATCCTCGCGAACTCCGTCAACCTGACGCGTTCGAGCGACGTCGGCTGCACCTGGCCGATTTCGACGGGATCGGTGGGCGGCCAGATCGTCACGGACTTCTTTCCCGATCCGAACGACGCCACGTTCGTGCTCGCGATCGTGACGCTCTCGAGCGGCACCGGCAGCTACATCGTGGCTTCGCACGACGGCGGGATCACGTTCGACGCGCCGCATCTTTACGACACCCCCGATCTGCTGACCGGCATCGAGATCGCGCTCTCGAAGAGGGGCGTCGTCTACGCCACCTCCGTCTCGACCTCAGGTGCGGCGACGTTCCTCGCCAGCACCAACTCGGGCGCCGCCGGGAGCTGGACACCCACGCCGCTCGAGGTCTCGCGGCAGACCCAGCCGCGGATCCTTGCTATCGATCCCGCCGACGAGAAGACCGTCTACCTGCGGCTACTCAGCGGGCCATCGGACTCGATCTCGGTGACCACGAACGGCGGGCAGAGCTTTACCCAGTCGCCGATTCTGACGATCAACGGGCAGTTCTCCGCGTTCCTCCGTGCCGGAGATGGCGCGCTCTACGCCGGGACGAGGGACGGCAAGCTTTACGTCCAGGCGGCGGGCACGAGCGGCTTCGCCACGCGCGACGGGCCGCATTTCCGATGTCTCGGACAGCGCCGTGGGGCCACCCGGATCTACGCCTGCGCGGACATGATCGTCGACGGCTATAGCCTTGCGACGAGCGACGACAACGGCATCACGTTCCATCCCATGATGAGCTTCACGCAGCTTCTCGGCCCGCTCACCTGCGCGCCGGTACAGACAAACTGCGAGGCGCATTGGGAGCGGATCCAGGGAGTGCTTGGGATCGGATCGGGAGCAGACGCAGGTCAGAATCCCGGCGGTGGATCAGGAAGTGGCGGAGGTTCGCACTGCGCGAGTGCGGGCGCGGATCTGCCAGCGCTACTGGCCTTTGCTGTAATTTTGTGGCGGCGGGCCGAACGTCGCACCAAGGTGTCGAGTCGGTAACACGGCGGGGCCGGCCGGTTGGCGATCGTCGTTTGCGAATCGGTAGCGTCGTCGCAACTGGTCCCCCGCAGCGTCTCGCATCGAGGGCATCCTCCATGAACAACGCAAACGTCGCCCGTTTCTGTACCGCCCTGCTGTTCCCGCTCCTCGCGGCCAACGCCGGGGTCCCACTTGCACATTGCCGGAAGACCGACAAGGCGGAGAGCGGTCTGCAGGGTGAAACGACGGTCGCGGAGGTGACCAGCGGCAAGAACAAGGTCGGGTTCAACTGCAACGTCGATCTGGTCGGGCAGTACCAGGGCGAAGGCGCGAGCTGGCAGCTCACCGCGTGGAAGAACTGCGCCTACTTCGATCAGCGCAAAGGCTCCAACCTGGCGCACCCGGGAACGGTCGTCGTCGACGTGACCGACCCAGCCCATCCAGTAGCGACCGACTGGCTGGACAAACCCGCGATGCTCGATCCCTGGGAATCCTTGAAAATCAACGCAACCCGCCAGCTGCTCGCTGGCGATCAGGGGACGTACGGCTCCCCAGGTCCAGGCTTCGACGTCTACGACGTGTCGGGAGACTGCCGCCACCCGGTGCTGAAAGCGTCCGTGAACATCCCGGCGAGCCTCGGCCATACCGGCCAGTGGGCCCCGGACGGCAAGACCTACTACATCACGACGATCGCGCAGACCCAGGCGGCGCTCGTTGCCGTCGACGTGACGGACGCCACCAAACCGCAGCAGCTTCTCGCCTATACGCCTCCTGCTGGGCTCAATCCCGTCTACCACGACCTCGAATTCAGCAAGGACGGCAATACCGCGTACGTCACCGCCATTGGCGGATTCGGACCGGGGAAGAACGGGCTGATCATCTTCGACGTCAGCGACGTCCAGTCGCGTAAGACCAATCCGGAGATCCGGGTCATCGGCCAGTTTTACTGGGACGACGGCAGCATCGTCGCGCAGAACGCGCTGCCGGTGACGATCGCGGGAAAGCCGTACGTCGTCTTCACCGACGAGGCCGGAGTGGCGTCCATCGGCGGATCCTGTGTGGCCGGCAAGGCTGGGCAGGGCTATCCGCATATCCTCGACATCAGCGACCCGAAGAACCCGAAGCTCGCTGCCAGCGTCCAGATGGACGTGGCGGACGTGGCGTCCTGTCAGCAGAGCCTCGCCCTGAAGATGACCAGCGGACCGACGCAGACGTTCGGTTACTCATGCCATTACTGCGCCGTAGACGACCCCGACGACGCGAAGACGCTGGCGTGCAACTGCTTCGCCGCGGGCCTGCGGATCTTCGACATCAGCAACGTGAAGGCCATCCGCGAGATCGGCTACTACAAGCCACCAGCCCAGGGCACCAAAGTGCTGCCGGGATCGCAGTACGCAAGTGGCCAGGCGGCGAACTTCGACCGGCCGATCGACTGGGCCTCCTCGAAGCCGAGCTTCCCCAAGGACCGGGGGATGACCACTGGCGACCTCTGGACGACGAGCCAGGACAACGGGTTCATGGTGGTCAAGCTCGATGCCAACGCGAGGGCCACGAGCGGCAGCGGATGCGCGAGCGCGGACGGCTCGCTCGGCGGCATGCTGGTCCTTGCCGTGATGGAGATCCTGCGACGACGCAGGGCGCGGGCCTCACGGAGTTGACTCTCCTCTGAACCCGGCGGTACCTCATCGGGATCCGTTCCGCGCGCACCGCCGGGGGCTCATCGATGACCGTCGCGCCCGCAGCTTCTCGCGTCCGCCGCCTCGATGCGCGCATCGTTCTCACCTTCGCGATCATCGCGACGATGTGCGCCATCTTCTGGCTCGGGTCGCGCTATCCATCCCTGCAGAGCAAGGCCGGCGCGGATCCGGATGAAGCGCTCTCCACCCCGCTCGGGTTCGAGGGCCACTTTCCCGAGCCCCGCGCGGACGAGAAGTTCAAGCGCATCCTCTGGGTCGCGGCCGAGTGGGGCGTCACCAACAAGCAGGGGATGACGTTCGGCCTGCTGCTGGCCGCCGGCCTGTTGACATTGATCCCGCTCCTGCCGCGACCGCGGGGCGGCAAGCTGGCTGGCGCGGTGCAGGGAATGCTGGTTGGCGCGCCGCTCGGCGTCTGCGTCAACTGCGCCGCGCCCATCGGCCAGGCGATGCTCAAAGGCGGCAGCCGCGTCGAGGTGGCGCTCGCGGCCATGTTCGCGTCACCCAGCTTCAACGTGATCGTGCTGGGGATGCTGCTGACGCTCTTTCCCTGGTACTTGGCGGCGCTCAAGGTCGCCACCGCGCTGGTGATGGTGCTGGTGGTCGTTCCGTATCTGTCGCGCAAGGCGGACCTGCCGGGATGGCGCAAGCCCGTCGAGGAGCCCGCGCGCGTTCCCGGCCTCCGCGTCTTCCAGTGGTTCCAATCGGGGTTCGCCCGCCTGTCGCAGTCGCTGCTGACTCCCGCCGGCGACGCGCCCAGGACCGTGTTCCACGCCGTTCCCTGGGTGGTGATCCGGTACGCAAAAAACCTCCTCACCGTCATCCTCATCTCGCTACCCCTCATGATCCTCGCGGGGCTCTTCGGCGCCGCTCTCGTCGAGCTTTTGCCTTGGACGCGAGTCGCCGAGATCGCGCAGGTGGACGGCCTCTTCGCGAACGCGACGGTCATTCTCATCGTCGCCGCGTTCGGGACGTTGCTGCCCATCCCCATCGCCTTCGACGTCGTCGTCTGCGCGGTGCTCTGGAACGCCGGCGTCCCCATGTACGTGGTCGCCACGCTGCTCGTCACGCTGGGGATCTACAGCGTCTACCCGGCGAGCCTGATCGGGACGACGCTCTCCTGGAGGATCGCCGCGCTCGCGGGCGTGGCGGTGCTCGTCCTCGGCATCGCGGCCGGATCTGCCGCCGGCCTCTTCAACCGCTGGCACGACCTGCGCACGATCGCTGCCGCCGCCGCATTTCTCGACCGCGTTCCCGCGCCGAATCCCGCGCCGCTGATCCTGCCCACGGGCCGGACGAGCGCGGAGCTGCGCGGGCTGGCGCCGGCGGTGCCGCAACCGAGGCGTGTGGGCGGCGACCGCTCCGTCGAGCTCTGGAGCGAGCCGTTCTTGCCGCGCGGAGCGAAAGCGGGCGGCAAGCCCTTCACGCGCATCGAAGGGGCGGATCTGGGATTCGAGCGCCTTCCGCTGCCGCGCCCCTATCAGCTGATGGAGCCCGGCCCGATGCACCTCGGCGGCCTGGCCGCGGGCGACGTGAACGGCGACGGGTGGCCCGACGTGGTGGTCGGCACCCACTTCGGCGTCCAGCTCTACGCCAATGTCGGCGGCCGGTTCGCCCTGCAGCAGATCGATTTTCCGCCGATGAAGGAATGGATCGTCTCCGTCGTCGCCCTCGTCGATCTCGACGGCGACCGCGCCCTGGATCTCTTCTTCTGCACCTGGATGCACGGCTGCCACATCCTCTACAACCGCGGCGGGTCGTTCTCCGGCGCGGCGCACGTCGAGCTTCCGCGATTCGACGAGACGGCCGTCACCGCGGTGGCCTTCGCCGACGTCGACCGCAAGGGCCGTCTGGACATCGTCACCGGCGCCAGCACCTCGCAGCCGCGCTTCTTCTATCCCGCGCCGGCGGTGAACCGCCTCTGGCACAACCGCGGCGAGGGCCGCTTCGAGCCGGAGGCGCTCGCCGGTCCGGAAGGCGATACGCTCACGCTTCTCTTCACCGATCTGAACGGCGACGGGTGGCCGGACCTGTTCGTCGGCAACGACTTCGACGAGCCCGACCGCATCTATTTGAACGATCGCGGGACGCTCCGTCCCATCAAGGCGGCCCAGAGCCCGATCCCGCGCTCGACGACCACCACCATGTCCGCGGATACCGCCGACCTGGACAACGACGGCCGCGACGAGCTGTACATCGCGCAGATCGCCATGGGGACGGTCAGCCAGATGGCGAAGGCGCTGGCGGCTCCGGTGGGCAGCTGCGACGTCTATCCCGATATCGCGGAGCGCTCGCGGTGCGATGCCTCCGCGCGCTTCCAGCTCGCCTCCATCGATGCCCGCAACCACAACGACATCGAGCCCTGCCTGCAGCTGGCCGACCCGCTGCAGCAGCGCGACTGCGTGGTCACCGCGCACCACTGGTTCAATGTGCTCGTGCGGCTGCCGGCCCTCGGCGGCGACAAGGCGAAGGTGCTGGAGCAGTGCGAGAAGATCCCCGCGGACTTCACCACGCTGCACGACGTCTGCGGCACCATCGCGCGCAGCGAGATGGATCACGAGCAGTCGGACGTGATCTATGCGGACGAGCTGCCCTCGGTGAAGCACACCAATCTGCTCTACGCGCCCTCAGGAAACGGGTTCCGCGACGTCACCGGCGAATGGCACGCGGAATTCGGAGGCTGGAGCTGGAACGCGCGGTTCGCGGATCTCGACAACGACACCTGGCAGGATCTCTACGTCGTCCAAGGCTCGCGCCTGCGGCCCGGAAGCGCTTCGGCGACGTTCTACAGGAACCAGCAGGGAAAGACCTTCAAGGACGAGACGAAGGCCTTCGGCCTCGAGGACCACGTTCCCACCGGGTCTTCGGTCTACGTGGATCTGAACGTGAACGGGGCGCTCGACATCATCACGCATCCCTTCCAGCTCACGCCGGTGGTCTGGCGCAACAACGGCGCCAAACGGCCGGGATTCCAGGTCGCCCTCGACGACCGCCGCTCGCAGAACCGGTACGCCATCGGCGCCCGCGTCGAGATCCGCTCGCCCGACGGCCGCCGGCAGGTGCGCGAGGTGAAGGGAAGCGGCGGCTATGCGTCGTACGACGCCCCCGTCGCCTTCTTCGGCCTCGGCGACTGGCCCGCAGTGGCGTCGATCAAGGTGACCTGGCCGGACGGCGACTCTTCCGCCGCGGAAGGCAGCTTCGGTTCCGCGCGCTACACGCTGGTCCGGTTGCCTGACGCGAACGCCACGGCGGCTATCGCGAAGCCCTGAGCGGCGGCTCGGGCACCTTCACCGGCTGCTGGCCTTCGCGGATGTCGTACGTCGAGTCCACGGCGAGTCCCCGGAATTGCTGCACGAGGCCGCTGCCGGGCCAGCGGATCTCCAGCAGCTCGATGACCGTCGCGCGCCCCAGCCCGATATGGGGACGCAGGCTCTGCGCGCCGAAGCTGCCGCCGCTGCCGACCGTGTAGAAGATCTCACGCCGCTTGCCGGCGTCTTCGACGACGGCCCGGATCCGCGCTCCCACCGCGAACCGATTCGCCTGGACGCCGGTCAGCCGCAGCTTCACCCAGTGGTTGCCGTGTCCTGGATTCTTGTAGATGGCAGTCCAGAACTTGTCGGACGTGAAGGCCCCGCCCATCTCCTCGACCACGTCCTGGTTGCCGCTGTGGTCGATGTCCCCGAACGCGACTCCATGCCCCTTCTGCAGGCTGCCGAAACCGCCCGAAGTGGTGACGTCCTCGAAGTAGCGGCCAGAGGCATTGCGGAACATCCGGTTCGGCACCAGCGTGATCAGCGGCGGCGCCCCCGTGCCCAGGTAGAGATCCAGGTAGCCGTCGTTGTCGAGGTCGCCGTAGTTCGCGCCCATGGTCAACAGCAGCTGGTCGAGCCGCGCCTCGCGCGAAACGTCGGTGAACGTCCCGTCATGGTTGTTGTGGTAGAGCCGCGGGCGCTCTCCCTGAGCGTGCGCTTTGTCGCCGAGCACCTCCCGGACGATGTTCGGCAGCGTGGCCAGGTATCCGGAAACGAAGATGTCCGGCCAACCGTCGTTGTCATAATCGAAGAACCAGCAGGTGAAGCTGGTGATCGGCTCGGCGACGCCCGCCTTTGCGGTCACGTCGGCGAACTTCGGCACTCCTCCGCGACTCCCTCCCAGATTGCGGAAGAGGCGATTCGGTCGTCCCAGTATGGAGACGTAGAGATCCGGCCATCCATCGTTGTCGTAGTCGCCGAACGCCGCCGCCTTGACCATCCCTTCGAGCTCGATCCCCGACGCCGGCCCGACGTCGGTGAAGGTCCCGTCGCGGTTGTTGAGGAACAGCTCGAAGTTCTTCGTTTCCGCGGGCCATTGCACCTTCTGCCGGTCCACTTCGTTCCCGATGAAGAGATCGAGATAGCCGTCATTGTTGACGTCCGCCCACGCCGCCGCCTGCGTCGGCATCGCGCTGAGCACGCCGGCCTTTGCGGTGACGTCGGTGAAGGTGCCGTCGCAGTTGTTGTGCAGCAGCGAATTGGGGAACCGGCCATGGTCGTGCAGCCATGCGCCGCGCAGCACCAGGACGTCGATGCATCCGTCGTTGTCGTAGTCGGCCTGCAGCATGTTCAGGCCGCCGACGATGCCCTTGAGGCCGGCCTGCTCGGTCATCCGCGTGAACGTACCGTCGCCGTTGTTGTGGAAGTACTGCATCTGATCGCGCACTCCCATGTGCGAAATCATCAGATCGAGGTGGCCGTCGTTGTCGAAGTCTTCGAGGATCACGCCTCCGGCTTGCCCGAACTCCTTCACGCCTTTCTCGGCGGCGACGTCGCGGAAGCGACCGACGTCTGCGTCGGAGTTGAACGTCCCGGGCGGAATCAGCCACTTCGCGGGGACCTTTTCCGGGTATTGACCCAGGGTCATGTAGCTGATGTTCAGCAGCCAGCGATAGGAGAGGGCGTTCTCGGGATCCGTGTGCGCGTCCGAAAGCAGCTCGGTGTAGAGCCTCGCCGCTTCCGATGCGCCGAGCCGGTACCGGTGGACGCCCCTGTCGCGGATGGGAAAGAGACACGAGTCGGGGTTGTGATCCGAAGAGCAATTCTGCACTTCGCCCAGCCGGAAGTATGCGAACGCGAGGTCGGCTTTCACCGCTTCCACGGCGGCCGCCGGCCATGACGGTTCGATCTCGTTCCGCAACTGCTCGAGGACGGTCAGGGCCCCTTCCGGTTTGTCCGCGTAGAGGTATTGCCGGGCCATCTCGCGCTTGAGCTCGAAGCGCTTGGGAGGATCGCCCTCGGTCTTGAGCGCTGTCGCGAGATCCGCGATCTTCTCGTCGTGCCGGTTCCACTGGTTGTCCCAGACGCCTTCGCGGTCGGTGAGGGCGGCGAGCGTTGCCGGCATGTCGAACCGCGGGCGAGGCCGCTTGAGCGCTACGACGGCGCCGATCGCCGCGACCGCCGCCGCCGCGATCGCGATGAGCGAGCGGGTCTTCACGACGGATTGTCCTTCGGGCTCTGCATCGGCGCTCAGCGCTTCGGGGTGGCCAAAGTACTGTTCTCCCGCATCAGACGCAGGGCGTCCAGCCGCTCCGGAAACGGACGCTCGGAGCCGAGCGCCGCCTTCAGCTCCCGCTCCGCCGCATCCGTCTTGCGCTGCTGCGTGTAGACGACCGCGAGATGGAAATGCGGGCTCGGCTCTTCCGGGGCGCCTTTGACCGCCGCTTCGAGGAGCTCGCGTCCGCGCGGGAGCTGGTTGTTGGCGCGAAAGAGGATCCAGCCGAGGGCATCCAGCAGCAGGGGATCCGACGGCCTGTCGCCGGCGAGCTCGCGAGCGACCTCGAGCAATTTCGGTCGCCAATTGCCGGTGCTCTCCCCCGACGCAAGCAACACGCCGAGTTTGTACCGGGCTAGATCCAGGTCCGGCCTCCCGGAAAGGGCAGCGTCGTACGCTCCGATCGCTTCATCGGGCCTGCGGACGGCAGCGCTGATCTGCGCAAGCATCAATTCCAGATCTACGGCCTCCGGAAACTTCTCTATTCCTCGTTGACAGATGGCCAACGCGTCCGCAGCCCGATCGACGCCGAAGTAGTAGTCGGCCAGGTGCTGGTAGGGCACGGGCGAATCCCGCTGGAGCTCGAGCCCTCTGGTCAGGGCGGCCTCCGCGCGGACGGGGTCGCGCGCTTCGATGTACGCGCGCGCCGCCATGTACCGCGCGGACGCCAGCCCTGCATCGGCTTCCGCCAGCTGCATGAGGCGTTCACCCGCTCCTGACGCGCCGCTCTTGCGAGCCCACGTCCTGGCGAGAGCGGCGAGGAAGGTGGGGAACCGCGGCGCCATCGCGAGAGCTTCCGAGAGCTGCTTCTCGGCCCCGACGTCGTCGTCGCGCGCCAGGGCGAGAATCCCCGCCAGGAAGGGAGGAAACTCCGTGTCCGGCCATGCACGACGGGCAGATTCCACGACGCGTTCCGCCTCGGCCCAGTTTCGCTGCGCGAGCTGCTGTTCCAACGCCTCCCGCTGCTGCGCCAGCCGGCCCGGCCAGTGCTCTCGCATCCACGCGCCGACCGTCCCGAAATCGATCTGCGCGTCAGCGCGGAGCCGCCGCGGCGGCGCGGGTTCCGGCCCGCGGTCGGTCACCGCCTGCAGAAACCCCGCATCGTTTCCGATGCTCTCCGTGGCCCGTCGGGCAGCTTCGGTGGCTGCGTCCATTCCGCGGGATCGGGCGGTGGTGCGGATGAGCAGCCGCCAGGAGGTGGAATCCTTGGGCGCGGTGGCCACCGCGGCCTGCGCATCGGCGAGGGCCCCCGAATATCTTCCGAGACGGAAGCGGATGTCCGCACGGAGCGACCGCGCGTCGGCGCGATTCGGCGCGAGACTGACCGCGCGGTCCAGCGCCGCTTCCGGCGCCTCGAGCATTCCGGCCCTGAGCATCAGCTCCGCGAGGCGGGTGAAGGCGCGGGCGTCTTCGGGGTGCGCCGCCGTCTGCGATTCCAGCTCGAGGAACGCAAGCTCCCAGTTGCCGAGGCCGAGCTCCATGTCCGCAAGCTCGTGCCGGGCGGTGGCCTGAAACGGTTCCAGCCGCAGCGCGGCGCGGAACCGGACGCGCGCGCGGTCGAAATCGCGCGACGCCACGGACAGGCGCGCCTGACCGAGCTCGCGCGCTGCCCGGCGCTGCGTCACGAATCGGGATCGCCAGACCCGAGGGGCGCAAACCGCGGCCACCATGGCGGCGCCGAGCGCGATCCACCAACCAGGCCTCGAACGGCGAAAGATGCCGCGGCGCATTGCCCGTCAGCTTCGCACGAAAAAAGGGCCGCGAGCGATGTGCCCGCGGCCCGTTCAATCGGCAGAGTCCAAAGCGTAGGCGCAAAGCCGCGCCTTCGCGCGGCAGCGCCTAGAAGAGCACCGCCCAGTGCGCCAGGAACGACTTCTGCGCGGACACCCGCAGGCTGTTGGTGATCCCGCTTGGGACGTAACCCGCGTTCCCTGCGGTGATGCTTTGCGGGCCATAGCCGGACACGCCGTGGTTCGACTGGAACTCGAGGTTCAGGTGATTCAGGTTCTTGTTGAAGAAGAAGTTCAGGCCCGCCTTGAAGTTGCGGCTGTTACCGAGGTCCACGCTCGCGTTGCAGGTATTTCGCTGCGCGGTGGTGAGTGTCATCCCGTTGCAGTCGGTCGATGTCTGGAAGTAGCTGAACGACGCGTATGGCGCGATGAAGCCGAAACGGTATCCGGCGTCGACGAAGAAGCCGGTGCCCGTATTCGTATTGCCGCTCCCGTTCCCGTTCAGGTAGCCCACGGCCTCGACGACGAGCTCCGCCGCCTCGCTCTGCGGGAAGTTCAGGTACACGTCGGCCGAAGCCAGACGCTGGTTGACGATGTCGCCAGTTGCGCTGATTCCCGTGTTCCGGATGGCCTGCGCCTGATAGATGCCCGAAAAACCGACACTGAGAACGGGGTCTTTCGCCCACTTGTACGCGCCGTACAACCAGCCGCCTTCTTCCGAACCGATGATGTCGAAGTTGATGAAACCCGCGAACTGCGGATACCGCTTCGGAGTGATGCATCCGGCTCCTGTCGCCGAGCACTGACCCGCTGCGCCGGCGCCAAGAGGAGGCGCCGCCTGCAGGACCGGTGCATATCCCTCGTAGACCCCGCCCCGGAACCCGATCTTCTTGTCCAGCCACCATCCGCGCACCTGCACGCCGGTGTCGCGCAAAGCGGGGAAGCCGTTGCCCGGGAAGCGGAATTCGTCGGTGTGCACGTCGGCGGTGATGAAGTTCGTCGTGCTCTCGAGCAGGTGATGCGAGATGGGGATCAGCAGCAAGCCGGCGTCGATGTAGAGGACGTTGCCGCCGGTGATCCCTGTCGGTGCCCAGCCGATCCACGCATCCTGGACGATGGCGCGGCCAGTGAAGTTGCCGAACTTGCCGAAGTTCGCGTTGTCGACCTGAATCAAATAGCTGAAGTTCTGATTGATATCGCCGTTCGCCAGAAGGCGAGTGCGGCGCACGTAGATGTCGTAGCTAGGATCTTTCCCGCTCGGAGCGCCGTTTTCATTGATGAGCGCCTGGGTCTGGACCTGCACGCTGATGTTGAGGGTCGCGCCTTCGATCGGAATCGGAACTTTGGTCGCGAACGCGGCCGGCGCGAGCAGGAGAGAAGTTGCAAGAACAGCTTTCAGGGTGGCCTTCATCGGCGATCCTTTCCGTCGGTTTCGGCTGCTCAACGAAGAGGCGGGGCGCTACGTGAGGCGGGCGCTACGTGAGGAAAGCTGCGAGCTGCGGCGCCACTCTACGAAAAACGACCGCGTTTTTGCAAATACCCGGCGCGCACAGTCCTCTGACGCGAGCGGCTACTCCATGTGCCAGCCGTGGCTGACGATCACGGACTGGCCCGTCAGGGCGTTCGAGGGGAAGGCGGCGAAGAAGAGCGCCACCTCGGCGACGTCCGCCAACGTCGTGAACTCGCCGTCGACCGTCGTCTTGAGCATCACGTTTTTGATCACTTCCTGTTCGGTGATGCCTAATTCCTTTGCTTGTTCAGGGATTTGCTTTTCAACCAGCGGGGTGCGAACGAAGCCCGGGCAGATCGTGTTCGCGCGGATCCCGAACGCGGCGCCCTCCTTGGCGACGGACTTGCACAGCCCGATGATTCCGTGCTTCGCCGCGATGTAGGGCGCCTTCAGCGGGGATGCCTCTTTGGAGTGGACGGACCCCATATAGATGATCGCGCCGCCGCGGCGCTGATCGCGCATCCGGCGCATGCAGGCGCGTGTGGTGAGGAACGCCCCGTCGAGATGGATGGCCAGCATCCGACGCCAGTCGGAAAGCTGCAGGTCTACGAGCGCGGAAATGTGCTGCACGCCGGCGTTGGAGACGAGCACGTCGACTCCGGAGAACCTTGCGGCGACCTGCGCGATGCCCTCGTCGACCTGTTTTTCGTTGGTGACGTCCATGGAGACGCCCATGGCGTTGGCACCCAGCGCTTCCGCCGTCTGCTCCGCGCCCTTCACGTCGGCGATGGCGACGCGGGCGCCCTCCTTGAGGAACCGTTCGGCGATGGCGCGGCCCAACCCGCTCGCCGCGCCGGTGACGATGGCGACCTTGCCTTCCAGTCTCATAAGGGCCTCTTGAGCACGCGCGACAGCTCTCCGAAGATGCCGCGCCGGAACGCCAGCACGCAAATGACGAAGATCGCGCCCTCGGTCACCGTCACCCAGGACCCGAGCTGCGCCAGATAGTTCTCCAGCGCCATGAAGATCACTGCCCCGGCTATGGGGCCGAAGATGGTCCCCATCCCGCCGATCAGCGTCATCAGGATCACTTCGCCGCTCATCCCCCAATGCACGTCGGTGAGCGAGGCGAGCTGGAAGACGATGGCCTTGGTCCCTCCGGCCAGCGCCGCCAGGGCCGCGGAGAGCACGAAGGCGATCACCTTGTACTGGTCGGTCTTGTAGCCGAGGGAGATCGCCCGCGGCTCGTTCTCGCGGACGGCCTTCAGCACCTGCCCGAAGGGCGAATGGATGATCCGGTAGATCAGCGCAAAGCCGGCGACGAAGATCGCCGCCACGAAGTAGTACATGAAGTACTTGTTCTCGAGGTGGCCGCGCGGGACGCCCTGGATGCCGTTCTCGCCGCCGGTGAACTCCGCTCGCAGGCAGTAGAAGTAGAACATCTGCGCCAGCGCGAGCGTGATCATGGAGAAGTAGATCCCCTGCCGCCGGATGGCGATGAGGCCGACGGCGAGCCCCAGCGCGGCGCCCACCACCACCGAGAAGAGGATGGCCAGCTCGGGAGGCCATCCCCAGGCCAGCGCCGCGTGGGCGCTGGCGTAGCTCGCGCCGCCGAAGAACAGCGCGTGGCCGAAGGAAAGCAGGCCGACGTATCCGATGAGCAGGTTGAAGGCGCAGGCGAAGAGCGCAAAGCAGAGGACCTTCATCGCGAAGAACGGATAGACGACCCACGGCGCCGCGATCACCGCCGCCACCAGGATGGCGATGGGGATCCGCTGGGAGACGGCGCGGGTCTCGATGCGCTGGACGACCGCTTCCGTCATGCCTGCTTCCCGAACAGGCCCGCCGGCCGCACCAGCAGCACGACGGCCATGACCACGAAGATGACGGTGTTCGACGCCTCCGGATAGAAGACCTTGGTCAGGCCCTCGAGGATGCCGAGGGTGAAGCCGGTGACGATTGAGCCGAGGATGGAGCCCATTCCGCCGATCACCACCACCGCGAACACGACGATGATCAGGTCGGACCCCATCAGCGGGCTCACCCGGTAGATCGGCGCGGCCAGTACGCCGGCGAACGCGGCAAGCGCCACGCCGAGGGCGTACGTGATGGTGATCATCCGCGGAACGTTGATGCCGAAGGCACTGACCAGCGCCGCGTTCTCGGTCGCCGCGCGGAGCCAGGAGCCGAGCCTCGTCCCCTCGGTGATCGCCCAGGTCCCGACGCAGAGAATCAGCGAGACGCCGATCACCCAGACGCGGTAGTTCGGCAGGAACATGAACCCGAGGGCCTGCCCTCCCTGGAGCTGCCGCGGCATCTCGTACGGCATCCCGCTGGAACCGAACCAGTTGCTGAAGACGCCCTGGAGGATCAGCGCAATCCCAAAGGTAAGGAGAAGCCCGTAAAGCGGATCGAGCCTGGCGATCCGCCGGAGCATCGTCCGTTCGATGACGACGCCGAGCATTCCCACCGCGAGCGGCGCGAGGATCAGCGCCGGCCAGTACCCGATACCGGCCTTTTCCAGAAGTCCCCAGGCCACGAACGCCCCCAGCATGTAGAGGGCGCCGTGGCAGAAATTGATCACGTTCAGAAGGCCGAAGATGATCGCCAGGCCCAGCGAGAGCAGCGCGTAGAACGAGCCGTTGATCAGCCCGATCAGCAGCTGCCCGAACAGGGCCTGGACGGGGACCGCGACCATCGATCACTTCACGCCGGCATCGACTGCGCGGCTGGCTGCGCCGGCATCGGCTGCGCCGGCATCGACTGCGCCGGCATCGACTGCGCCGGCATCGACTGCGCCGCTGGCTGCACCGGCGGCCGCGGCGCTGGCCTTGCCGCTGGCGCTGACCAGCGAGCACTCCCCCGCATTCAGCGGCCGGAACGCCTGCTCCGCCGGCACTTCCTTCTTCAGCTTGTAGTAATCCCAAGCGCCCTTCGACTCCGACGGCTTCTTCACCTCGTACAGGTACATGGGGTGCATCTTCCGCCCGTCGGCGCGAATCGTGCCCTTGCCGAACGCCGGATCGTCCGTCGGCAACTTCTTCATCTGCTCGACCACTTTCTTCCCATCCGCATCGCTCTTCAACGCCTTCAGTGCCTTCAGGTAATGAAGCACCGACGCATACACTCCCGCCTGCACCATCGACGGCATCTTCCCGCCCATCCGGTCTGCCCACTTCTTCGACCAGGCGCGCGTCTTGTCGTCGCGGTCCCAGTAGAAGCTCTCCGAAAGCAAGAGCCCCTGCGCGGTCTGCAGCCCGAGCGCGTGCACGTCAGTGACGAAGACCAGCAGGCCCGCGAGTCGCTGGCCGCCTTTCACGATGCCGAATTCGGACGCCGCCTTGATGGAGTTGATGGTATCGCCGCCGGCGTTGGCGAGGCCGATCACCTTGGCCTTCGACGACTGCGCCTGCAGCAGGAACGAGGAGAAGTCGGTGGTGTTGAGCGGGTGCTTGACGCCGCCGACCACCTTGCCGCCCGCCGCCGTGACTACGGCGGTCGTGTCCCGCTCCAGCGCCTGGCCGAAGGCGTAGTCGGCGGTGAGGAAGAACCAGGTATCCCCGCCGGACTGCACCTCCGCGGTCCCCGTGGTGTGGGCGAGGGCATACGTGTCGTAGGTCCAGTGCACGGTGTTCGGCGTGCACGCCTTGCCCGTCAGGTCGCTGGTGGCGGGCCCGGAGGCGAGGAAGACCTTGTTCTTGTCCTTCACCACCTGCGCGACGGCTAGCGCGACGGACGAGGTGGGGACGTCGACGATCACGTCCACGCCGTCCACGTCGATCCACTGGCGCGCGATGTTCGAGCCGACGTCCGGCTTGTTCTGGTGGTCGGCGAAGATCACTTCGATGTTGGCGTCGCCGATCTTTCCGCCCATCTCTTCCGCCGCCATCTTCGCCGCGGTCACCGAGCCCTGTCCGGCGAGATCGGCGTACAGGCCCGACTGATCGTTGAGGACGCCGATCTTGATCACCTTCCCGGTGAACTCGGCGCGCGCGGCCAGGGGCAGCGCGAGGACCAACAGCATTGCGATGCGTGCGTTCATGGTTGGAGCTCCTTGAGGGTCAAACTCCGAGATACTGCTGTACCCGCTCCATGCTGTCCCGCAGCGCGGCGTTGGGGATCTCGTCGACGATCTTTCCGCGCTCCATGACGTAGTGCCGGTCGGCGACGGTGCCGGCGAAGCGAAGGTTCTGCTCGACGAGCAGGATGGTGAATCCGTCCGCCTTCAGCTTCCGGATCACGTTACCGATCTGCTGGACAATCACAGGCGCCAGGCCCTCGGTCGGCTCGTCGAGGAGGAGGAGCCTCGCGCCGGTGCGGAGGATGCGGCCGATGGCGAGCATCTGCTGCTCGCCCCCCGAGAGCCGCGTCCCCTGGCTGCGGAGCCTTTCGCGAAGGTTGGGGAACAGCTCGAAGACCTGGTCGCGGGTCAGGCCGCCGTCGCGGATCTTCGGCGGCAGCATGAGATTTTCCTCGACGTCGAGGCTGGCGAAGATGCCGCGCTCCTCCGGGCAGAAGGCGATCCCATGCCGCGCGATCCGGTAGGGCGGCAGGTCGATGGTCTCCGCTCCCTCGATCTTCACCGAGCCGGTCCGGCGGGGGACGATCCCCATGATCGACTTCATGGTCGTCGTTTTGCCCGCTCCGTTGCGCCCGACCAGAGTCACCAGCTCGCCCTTGCGCACCTCGAGGTCGACGCCGTGCAGCACGTGGGACTCGCCGTACCACGCCTGCAGCTTGCTGACGGAGAGCAGCGCGTCAGGCATGCTCGGTGCCCAGATATGCGGCGACAACGGCCGGATTCTTGGAGACGGACTGGTAGTCGCCTTCGGCGAGCACCTCGCCGCGGGCGAGAACGGTGATGCGCTGGGAGAGACTCGCGACCACGCCCAGGTTGTGCTCCACCATCAGGACCGTACGGTCCTTGGCGACCCGCTGGATGAGCGCCGCGATGCGATCCACGTCCTCGTGGCCCATGCCGGCGGTCGGCTCGTCGAGCAGCATGAGCTCCGGGTCGAGGGCGAGGGTGGTGGCGATCTCGAGCGCCCGCTTCCGGCCGTAGGAGAGCTCCGCAGCGAGGGTATCGTGGAAGTCGCGCAATCCCACGGCCGACAACAGCTCCTCGGCGCGGGCGTCGAACTGGCGGAGCACGCGGTCGCTCTGCCAGAAATCGAAGGACCCGCCGCGCTTGCGCTGCAGCGCGATGCGGACGTTCTCCAGGGCCGTGAGATAGGGAAACACCGCGCTGATCTGGAAGGAGCGCACCAGTCCCATGCGCGCGACGTCCGCGGGAGCAGCGGCCGTGATGTCGCGTCCCTTGTAGTTGATGGTGCCGTTCGTCGCAGGCAGGAACCGGGTCAGCAGGTTGAAGCAGGTCGTCTTGCCCGCGCCGTTGGGGCCGATCAGCGCGTGGATGGTTCCGCGAACTACCCGCAGGTCGACGCGCTTGACGGCGATGAACCCGCGAAACTCCTTGGACAGCCCGCGGGTCTCGAGGATGACCTCAGGTTCGGGCACGCGGCTACTTAGTCGAAAGGCTGCCCGCCGTGCAAGTACGGGAGCGCTGGAAAGGTGCGATCCGGGCGCTGCGTCGCCAGCTTTCCGGCTGACTTACCCAAGGGGAGAAAATGCATATGACCGCTTTCATCCGTTCCCTCTGTCTTTCCGCGCTGCTCGCGGCCGGCGCCGCCTGGGCGCAGCAGCAGCCGGTCGACAATCCCGACAACCCGCACTCGACGAAGGCGAAGGACAAGCAAACCTCCGACGTCCCGAGCTCCACCACCAACCCGCAGGTCAATCAGGCGGAGCAGGGCAGCCCGCGCAGTCCGCAGAACAAGGACGTCGCGGCCGGCCAGACCACCGCCATGACGGACAAGGACCAGATGTCCGGCATGGACCACGACATGATGAAGAACGCGACGCCGCAGCAGATCCTGCAGAAGCTGCACATGTCGAACCTGCACGAGATCGAGATGGCGAAGATGGCGGAGCAGAACGGCTCAGACAAGATCAAGTCCTACGCGAAGACGCTGCAGACGGATCACCAGGACGCCGACAAGAAGGTGAAGGACCTGGCGCAGAAGAAGAACTTCACCCTCACCGACACGGCGAAGAACCCCGAGATGCAGCAGAAGATGGAGCAGGCGAATCAGCGCTTCTCCAGCATGAAGGGGCAGGAATTCGATCGCGCCTTCACCAACCGGATGTCGATGGAGCACAAGCGGGTGATCTCGATGGCGCAGAACTGGCGGCAGAACTGCACCGACCAGGACGTCTGCAACCTGATCGACACCTTGATGCCGAAGCTGCAGCAGCACGCGCAGATGGCGGATCAGCTCCGTGGGCCGACGGCGCAGGGGAGGACGCCGGAGAATCCGGTTAGCAGGTAGACAACAGATCGTCAGGCGAAACCGCCCCGGACCCGCCCTGCGGGCCGGGGCTGTTGCCATCTCGGTGCGCGTGTGCTTTGGTCCGCCCCCGCAGCGCGTTCGGACTGGTTCGCTTCCCCCAAGCTGAAGGAGCGGACGTCGATGACCATCTCCCGGCGTAAACTGATCCAGGTGGCAGGCGCAGGCGCGGCCGCGCTCGCCTTGCCGAAGAAGACTTTCGCGGCGAAGAAGACACTGCGCATCCTGCAGTGGAACCACTTCGTCCCCGGCTACGACAAGTGGTTCAACGGCCAGTACGTGAAGGAGTGGGGCGAGAAGAACGACACCGAGGTGATCGTCGACAACGTCGGCATCCCCGCCATCAACCCCACCGCGGCCGCCGAGGTGTCGGCCAAGAAGGGCCACGACCTCTTCATGTTCCTCTGGCCGCGGCCGGCCTACGAAGAGGACGTGATCGACCACGGGGAGATCTACCAGGAGTGCGAGAAGAAGTACGGAAAGCCGATCGACCTGGCGATCAAGAGCACGTACAACCCGAAGACGAAGAAGTACTTCGGGTTCTCGGACATGTTCGTTCCCGACCCGATCAACTACCGCATCGATCTGTTCCAGCAAGTCGGCGGCAACGTCGACAGCTGGGACAACATCCGCAAGTACGGAAAGATGATCAAGGACAAGACCGGCGTCCCGGTCGGCATCGGCCAGGCGGCCGAGATCGACACCGCCATGGCGATGCGCGCCGTTCTCTACGCCTTCGGCGGCGGCGAGCAGGACGAGCAGGGCAACATCGTCCTCAACTCCAAGCAGACGGTGGAGGCGGTGAAGTTCGTCAAGGCGCTCTATCAGGAGACGATGACGCCGGAAGTGCTCTCCTGGGACGCTTCCTCGAACAACCGCGCCATGCTCGCCGGCAAGTCGTCGGTGGTGCTCAACGCCATCTCCGTCACCCGCGAGGGCGAGAACAAGAACATGATGGTGGATGGTTCGCCGATCGCCGATCGCATCGGACTGGCGAAAGCGGCGCAGGGTCCGGCGCGGCGCATGGGCCTCGAGCACGTGATGTCGAACTTCGTCGTCTGGAAATTCGCCGAGAACATCGAGGGGGCGAAGAAGTTCCTCGTCGACCTGATCGGGAATTTCCACAGGGCCTACGACGCGAGCGAGTACTACAACTTCCCCTGCTTCCCCAAGCAGGTGCCAGATCTCAAGGAGACGCTGGCCAACGACAAGAAGGGCAAGCCGGCGGGAAAGTACAGCGTCCTCGCCGACGCGCAGCAATGGGCCACCAACGTCGGGTTCCCCGGCTACGCGAACGCCGCCATCGACGAGATCTACTCGACCTGGGTGCTCAACACGATGTTCGGCCAGGCCTCCACCGGCGCGATGTCTCCGGAGGACGCGGTCAAGGAAGCGGACGCGAAGTGCCGCAAGATCTGGCAGAAGTGGAAGGAGCGGAAGCTTCTATAAAAGCCGTCCTTCATGGCAATCGTCGAGACGAAGCAGATCAAGAAGGTCTTCGCCGATCACACCACCGCCGTCGATGGCGTCGATCTGATCACCCGGGAGGGCGAGTTCCTCGTCCTCCTCGGTCCGAGCGGCTGCGGCAAGACCACGCTGTTGCGGATGATCGCCGGGCTGGAGCAGCAGACCAGCGGCGACATCGTCATCGGCGGCACGGTGGTCAACGACCTTCCCCCGCGCGAGCGGAAGATCGCCATGGTCTTCCAGAGCTACGCGCTCTATCCGCACCTCACGGTGGCGAAGAACATCGCCTTTCCGCTCAAGGCCGCCGATACGCCCAAGGAGCAGATCGAGGGCCGGGTGCAGAAGGCGGCGTCGATGTTCGGGATCGAGCGCCTTCTCCACCGGAAGCCGCGTCAGCTCTCCGGCGGCGAGCGGCAGCGGGTGGCGCTCGCGCGGGCGATGGTGCGCGAGCCGTCGGTGTTCCTGCTCGACGAGCCGCTCTCCAACCTGGACGCGAAGCTGCGCACCAGCGCCCGCGACGAGCTGCAGCACTTCCAGCGTCGCCTGGGAACCACGACCATCTACGTCACCCATGATCAGGTCGAGGCGATGGGCCTCGGGCACCGCATCGCGGTGATGAACAAGGGCAAGGTGCGCCAGCTGGGGCCGCCGCAGGAGGTGTACAACGACCCCGCCGACACCTTCGTCGCGGGGTTCCTCGGCTCGCCGCCGATGAATTTCTTCGAGCGCAACGGGGCGTTGGTCGGGTTCCGCCCCGAGCAGATGCTGCCCAAGGCCGCGTACTCGACGCAGGAGCCCCTGGTGCACGTCTGGTTTCGAGTGGACCGCGTGGAAAACCTGGGCGCGGACCGGCTGCTGTACGGGTCTTTGCGCGACCTCGCGCCCGAAGTGAAGATGATCATCAATCTTCCCTTCACCGTCCACCTCCCCATCACCGAAGGACAGGCGTACGAGTTCTCGGTCAAGGAACGTGATTTGAAGTTCTTCGACAAGGAAAGCGGGCTGCGGATCGCGCCGAGGCCGCTGTGAGGACCGCCGACAGCCCGAATGCGCTGGCGCGCATCCTCATTGCCCCGGCGCTGATCTACATCGGCGCGGTCATCGGCGTTCCCTTCATCCTCTCGCTCTGGTTCGCCGTCAGCGACGTGACCGTCAGTTCCGCCGCCGGGAACTTCGTCGGGCTGGAGAACTTCCGCTCTGCGCTCGACGACCCGTCGTTCCGGCGGGCGCTCCGGAACACGTTCCTCTTCGCGGTGGTCTCGCAGGTGATCGTGGTGATCCTCGCCACCACTCTGGCGGTCGCGCTGCAGAAGGACTTCAAGGGAAAGTGGGTCGTCCGCCTGCTGATACTCCTGCCCTGGGTGGCGCCGGTCTCGCTCGGCAGCATCGGCTGGTTGTGGATCCTCGACTCCATCTACAGCGTCATCAATTACGGCCTATACCACTGGGTCCACGTCTGCGGCCCGGAGCCGGGGATGACCTCCTGCCCGGTCTGGCTGGGGCAACCGTCGCTCGCAATGGCTTCCATCATTGGCGTCCAGGTCTGGCGGACGCTGCCGCTCGCCACCGTCATCAACCTGGGCGGCCTCAGCTCGATCCCGCAAGACATCCACGATGCGGCGAGCATCGACGGCGCGGGGTTCTTCCGCACGATGTTCCAGATCACGATTCCGCTGGTCCTCCCGATCCTGCTGGTGGCGGTGCTCTTCGGATTCGTCTTCGCCTTCACCGACATGATCGTCGTCTGGGTGCTCACCCGCGGCGGTCCTTACGACATGACGCAGGTGCTCGCGTCGCTGGCGTTCTTCAAGGGCATCGACGGAGGCGACCTCGCCGGAGCGTCTGCGATCGCGCTCTTCCTCTTTCCCGTGCTCGCCGCGGCCGCCATCCTGCTCCTGCGACTCGCGCGCCGGGCGGAGGTCATATGAGCGCGCGGGACAAGGGCGCGAAGGTCGCCCACCGGGGGCTGCTCGTCCTGTTCAGCATGTTCGCGGCGTTTCCTTTCGCCTGGATGCTGATCACCACCTTCAAGAAGACCAACGATCTCTTGAACCCGAACAGCTTCCCATTCGGGTATCCGCAGGGGCCGACGCTCGAGAACCTGAAGGTCCTCTTCGAGGAGACGCTGTTCGTCCGCTGGATCGGGAACACGGCGTTCGTCGGCGTGCTGGTCGTGATCATCACGCTGCTCTTGGCAGTGCCCGCCGGATACGCCCTGGCCCGGCTCAGCGGGACCTTCGGGGAGCAGCTCGGGATCGGGATCTTCCTCACCTACCTGGTGCCGCCGACCATCCTCTTCATTCCGCTGGCGAAAGTGGTCAGCACGCTGCACCTGCAGGACAACCTCTGGGCGCTGGTGCTGACCTACCCGAGCTTCACCATCCCCTTCTGCACATGGCTGATGATGGGGTTCTTCAAGGCAATTCCCAAGGACATCGAGGAAGCGGCGATGGTCGACGGAATGAGCCGCCTCGGCGCTTTCGTGCGCGTGATTCTGCCGATGTCGGTGGCCGGCCTGCTGACCGTGGTGATCTTCAGCTTCACGCTGGTCATGCAAGAGTTCGTCTACGGGCTCACCTTCATCAATAGCGGCCGCAACTTCACCGTCAGCGTCGGCGTCCCCTCATTCCTCGTCCGTGGGGACGTCTACTTCTGGGGCTCCCTGATGGGCGCCTGCTTCATCGCCAGCGTGCCCATCGCCTTCCTCTACAACCTGTTCGTCGACCGCTTCATCGCCGGCTTCACGGTCGGGGCGGTGAAAGGGTGAAAGGTTGAAGACCCAACCTTTCGATAAGACCCTAGTCGCGGCCGCCGAAGGCGGCTTAGCGACTACGCTCCAGCCGGTATTTTGCTCGGCGGCATATTGACAACCGGTCCGGTACGACGGCAGGCTTTCGCCGCTTTCTTACAACAAGGAGCTCCCCGTGAGGCGCAGGACCTTTTTGAAGGGTTCGGCAGCAACGGTTGGCGGAGCGGTCGCACTCGGGTTCGATCTCAGGAATGCGCGCGCGGAGATGCGCGAGTTGAAGATCGCCCGGACTACGGAGACGAGAAGCACCTGCCCGTACTGCGCGGTTTCCTGCGGCGTGATCATCCACACGCTGGGGGACAAGGCGAAGAACGTGAAGCCGGCGGTGGTGCACGTCGAGGGCGACCCGGACCACCCGATCAATCGCGGCACCCTCTGTCCCAAAGGCGCGACGCTGCGCGACGACATCAACAATCCGAATCGGCTGACCGTCCCCAAGGTGCGCCGTCCCGGCTCCGACAAGTGGGAGGAGATCTCCTGGGACGACGCGATCGCGCAGATCGCCCGCCACATCAAGGCGACGCGCGACCGCACATTCGTGGCCAAGAACGCGAAGGGCCAGGTGGTGAACCGGACGCCCGGCATCGGGATGATCGGCGGCTGCACGGATACCAACGAGTTCAACTGGCTGCAGTGGAAGTTCATCACCGCCATCGGGATTCCCTACCGGGACTCCCAAGCAAGAGTTTGACACGGTCCCACGGTGGCCAGTTTGGCCGCCACGTTTGGCCGCGGGGCGATGACCAATGGCTGGGTCGACATCAAGAACGCCGATGTCATCCTGATCATGGGGTCGAACGCCGCGGAGAATCACCCGTGCGGGTTCAAGTGGGCGATCGAGGCCAAGAAGAACCGCAATGCGAAGCTGGTCTCGGTGGATCCGCGGTACACGCGCACGTCGGCGGTATCGGATATCTACGCGCCGATCCGGCCGGGCACCGACATTGCGTTCCTCAACGGCCTCATCCGGCACGCGCTGAACACCGGCCGCTTCCACGAGGAGTACGTCCGGATCCACACCAACGGTCCGTACGTCATCAACGAGAAGTACGACTTCAAGGACGGCCTTTTCAGCGGCTTCGACGGGTCGAAAGGCGAGTACGACAAGAACGCCTGGCAGTACGAGCCGGATCCGAAGACCAGCGCATACATGGTCGACAAGGAGATGAAGAACCCCCGGTGCGTCTTCCAGCTTTTGAAGAAGCACGTCGAGCGGTACACGCCCGAGATGGTAGAGAGGATCTGCGGTACGCCGAAGGATCAGTTCCTCAAGGTGGCGGACGTGGTCACCTCGACGGGCAACGCGGCGCGCGCGGGCACCATCATGTACGCGCTGGGATGGACGCAGCACTCCACCGGCGTGCAGATCATCCGGGCCGCCGCCACGCTGCAGCTCGTCCTCGGCAACGTCGGGCGTCCGGGAGGCGGAGTGAACGCGCTGCGCGGGCATTCCAACATCCAGGGCGCGACGGACATGGCGGGCACCTTCGAGATCCTGCCGGGTTATCTAAAAACGCCGACGGGGGCCACGCAGACGCTCGCGGAGTATCTCGAGAAGGGTCCCCCCACCACGCTGAACAAGCAAGCGTGGCCGTCGATGAACTACTGGCAGAACTATCCCAAGTTCATGGTCTCGCTGCTCAAGGCCACCTATGGGGCCAAGGCGACCAAGGACAACGACTGGGGCTTCGAGTGGCTGCCGAAGGTCGATGGCAACTACTCGTGGATGTACATCTTCGACGACATGTACCGCGGCAACTCCCAGCGCGCCGGCGGCACGGAGCCAGGGCCTGAAGGATTCATCACGTTCGGCATGAATCCGGTCGGGATCGGGCCCAACAGCTCGAAGATGATCAATGCGCTCGCCAAGCTGAAGTGGATGGTCGTCGGCGAGAACTACGAGATCGAGACCGCCACGTTCTGGAAGGCGCCGAAGAAGTACGGCGGTCCGGAAACGTCGCAGATCCAGACCGAGGTCTTCCAGCTGCCCTGCTCGGGTTTCGCGGAGAAGGACGGCACGTTCACCAACTCGGCCCGCTGGATGCAGTGGAAGTGGAAGGCGATCGATCCGCCCGGACAGGCGAAGACCGACCAGGAAGTGCTCGGGCGCATCCTCCTCGCGGTCCGCGCCCTGTATCAGAAGGAGGGCGGAGCGAATCCGGAACCGGTGCTCAACCTCGACTGGAGCTACACAAATCCGTACGCGCCGGACCTGGCCGAAGCGCTCAAGGAGATCAACGGCAAGGCCGTCGAGGACATCAAGGACCCGAAGGATCCGACGAAGATCGTCAAGAAGAAGGGCGATCAGCTCGACGGGTTCGCCCAGTACATGGACGACGGCAGCACCATGGGTGGGAACTGGCTGCACGCTGGCGTCTACACCAGCGCGGGCAATCTGGCGCAGCGGCGCAACAATGCCGACCCGATGGGGCTCGGCATGTTCCACGAGTGGGGCTTCAGTTGGCCGGCGAACCGGCGCATCATGTACAACCGCGCCTCGGCGGACGCGAACGGGAAGCCGTGGGATCCTTCGCGGCCGGGCATCGTTTGGAACGGCGAGAAGTGGGTGGGCGACGTTCCGGACATCAAGCCGGATTCGCCGCCGGGCCAGTTCGGCGCCTTCATCATGAATCCGGAGGGTGTCGGGCGGCTGTACTCGCCGGTGCTCAACGACGGGCCTTTCGCCGAGCACTACGAGGCGGTCGAGGCGCCCATCGACAACCCGCTGCACCCGAAGGTGACGTCCAACCCGGCGACGAAGAAATTCAGCTCGAACAAGGACGTCTACGGCGGGCGCGACGAGTTCCCGGTCGTCTGCACCACGTACCGGCTCACCGAGCATTACCACTATTGGACGCACCACACGAACATCCTCAACCAGCTGCAGCCGGGGTTTTTCATCGAGATCCCGGAGGAGCTGGCGAAGGAGAAGGGGATCAAGAACGGCTCGCTGGCACGCGTAACCTCGGCGCGCGGCTCCATCGAGGGTGTGGCGATGGTCACGCGCCGCATCCACCAGCTCAACGTCGACGGCAAGCGCGTCTGGCACATCGGCTTCCCGCTGCATTGGGGATACGCGGGCGATCCCAACCACATCGGGCCGCTGGCGAACTTCCTCACGCCATCGGCGATGGACCCGAACACCTGGACGCCTGAGTACAAGACCTTCCTCGTCAAGCTCGAGAAGGTGGAGGGGGTGGCCTAATGGCTCTCCAGGGACTCGAGATTCGTCGCTCCTCCGCCACCCTCCGGGGCGGAGGCACCGGGCTGCGCAAGATGCCGACGGTGGCCAAGTACATCGACACGACCATCTGCATCGGCTGCAAGGCGTGCGAGGTCGCGTGCCAGGAATGGAACGACCTGCCGCTGGCGCGCACGGAGCAGACCGGGACGTACCAGACGCTGCCGACGCTGGCGGCCAACTACTGGAACCTGATCCAGTTCCGGGAGATCGAAACGAAGGCGGACGGCCTGTCCTGGCTGATGCGCAAGGACCAGTGCATGCACTGCGACGAGCCGGGCTGCCTCGAGGCCTGTCCAGCGCCCGGCGCCATCATCCAGTACGTCAACGGAATCGTCGACGTGGATCCGGAGCGCTGCATCGGCTGCGGGCTCTGCGAGACCGGGTGTCCGTTCGATGTGCCTCGCTACGCGCAGGGCACCAACAAGATGGCGAAGTGCACGCTCTGCGTGGATCGCGTATCGGTCGGGTTGGAGCCGGCGTGCATCAAGGCGTGCCCCACCGGATGCCTGCAGTTCGGCGACAAGGCGTCGCTGGTGGAAGTGGCGAAGCACCGCGTGGACCAGCTGAAGTCGAACGGGTACGCGACGGCGTCGTACTACGATCCGCAGGGCGTCGGCGGCACCGGCGTCATCACCGTCCTGAAGCACGGCGACCACCCGGAGTGGTACGGGCTTCCGAAGGACCCGACGGTGCCGACCACCGTCAGCGTCTGGAAGCGCGTGCTGCATCCCATCGGGTTCATCGCCATGGCGGCGGCGGTGTTCGGCGCCATCGGCCATTTCATGGCCTTCGGTCCGAAGAAGCCCCAGGACACGGCGCGGGAGACCGAGGGAGACCAGGTATGAGCGAGCTGCGCATTCCCGGGGCGTCGCATGTGACCGGACCGACGGTGATGGACGTCGCCCGGGCGCGGGAGGACGTGCTCGTCGGAGACGAGATCGTCCGTCACCGTCTCTCTTCCCGGGTGATCCACTGGGTGGTCGCGGTGTTCTTCTTCGGCGCGCTGCTCAGCGGGATGCCGATCTGGTCCCCGGTCTTCGGCTGGATGGCCCACCTGTTCGGCGGGCTTTCCGTCTGCCGCTGGCTGCACGCCTGGCTGGGAGTGGCGTTCGCGGCCGCCACGGCTGTGATGTTCGTCCTCTGGATGCGGGACATGGTGTTCGACAAGCACGACCGCAAATTCAATGTGATCCAGTACCTCCGGTTCTCTCAGGCGGAGGATCCCGACGTCGGCAAATACAATGCCGGACAGAAGTTCTTCTTCTGGATGGTCGCCGTGACGGGGTTGGTGATCTTGCTGACGGGCATCGTGCTCTGGTGGCCGACCTACTTCAACCAGACGCTGCGCTCGATCTCCATCCTGCTGCACGACGTCTGCTTCATCGGGTTCTTCGCGGCCATCGTCGGGCACATCTATCTCGGCACGGCGGCGGAGCCGGGGACGTTCCGGTCGATGACCCGGGGAACCGTCAGCCGGCCGTGGGCGAGGCTGCATCACCCGCGATGGTACCGGGACGTGACGGGTGAGCGACCCTGAGCAGCGGGCGCTGCAGCTCGCGCAGGAGCATCCGGGCTCGGCCGAGCTGCTGCGATTCGCCGCCGGCCTTCTGAAGGCGCAGGGATCGCTGCGGGCGCCGGAGTTGGGCACCGTCGCAGCGGCGGCGCGGCCGGTGCTCGAATACTGCGCGCGCAGCGGGCCGCCCGAGCTGGGGGCAGATGCGCGGAAGATGCTTGCGGACGGCGGCACGTTCGACGGCCGCATCCGGGCGTACTGGGAGACAGGGGAGTTCGATTACCTCGCCCGCGCAGCGCTCCAGCCCTACGCGCGGATGCTGCGCGAGACTGGACAGTCTCCCGACCGGAGGGTGCTGGGCACCTGTGTGTTCTGCGGGAGCGAGGCCTGGATTGCTTCGCGGCGCATTCCGCCGGGGCCCGGGACCGGTGAGGGGTCGCTGCGGATGCTCCACTGCGCGCTGTGCGCCTTTACCTGGCAGGTAGGCCGCATCCGCTGCCCGTCGTGCGGCGAGGAGGACCCCGACAAGCTCCCGTCCTTCACCGCTCCGCCGCATACCGGCGTGCGGGTCGAGGCGTGCGAGAGCTGCAAGACGTACGTCAAATCAATCGACCTGAGCCTCGACGCCCGCCGGGTTCCGGAGATCGACGAGCTGGTGTCGCTGTCGATGGACCTCTGGGCGACAGAGCAGGGGTACGCACGGATGGAACCGGGATTGGCCGGACTGTAGCGGTCGGCCTCTAGCCCACTGGGGCGGAACTCGCCCCGGGGCGAGTTGACTATTCGACAACCGTTCCACAGCATGGGCGATCTGTCGCACGACCTCCCATTCGACACCTCATCCACCTCATCAACTCATCACCTCATCACCTCATCGTATCGCGATGGAGATCCGCAGCCGTGTGGCGTGATCGGCACCGTCGAGTAACGACGTCATCCTTGCGCAGGGCATGTCAGGGGGCTTTGTTACCAATACGCGCATGACAGACACGAAGCCTTCTCTCGAGTCGCTCGAGTCTCTGGACAGCTCCGATCTCCTCTCCGCGACGCGGGAGCTTGTCCGCAAATCACATGGCGTCGAGGCCGATCTCCTGGCGCACCTCGGAGAAATCGACGACCGGAAGCTGTATCTGGACTGCGCTCATCCCTCCATGTTCGCCTTCTGCCTCGACGAGCTCGGTTTCTCCGAATGCGCCGCGTACAATCGGATTACCGTCGCCCGGATCGGACGGCGGCTGCCCGCAGTGATCAAAGCGGTCAGATCGGGACGGGTGCATCTCGCCGGGCTGCGGCTGCTCGCGCCGCACCTCACTACCGAGAACCACGAGGTGCTCCTGGCGCAGGCGGCCGGCAAGTCGAAGCGGGAGATCGAGGAAATGGTGGCGCGCCTGTGGCCGCTGCCGCCGGTCCCGACGTCGATCCACAGGCTGCCGGAGAATCCAGTGGTCAAATCGCCTCCGATGCCAATGTCTCGCGCGTTCTGGGGCAACGCCGACCCACCGCCGCTTCCGGACGAACCAAGACCCGCGTCGCACTCACCCGATCAGAACACCGGGCCAACTGCGCCCGCGCGGGACCGGCACCGACCGCTCATTGCGCCGCTCAGTGGCGAAACATTCAGGTTTCAGTTCACGGGCACTCGCGAGCTTCGCGACCGGCTGCAGGAAGCGCAGGATCTCCTCCGCCATCGCGTGCCTGATGGAGACGTGTCGACCATCCTCGAAAGGGCGCTCAACCTGCTCGTCGCGGAGGTGAAGAAGGAACGTTTCGCGGTGAGCCGCAAGGCTCGGTCGGAGTCGACCGAAGAAGCGGAGACGACGAAACCGGTAAAGACGCAAACGGAGGAGACTCCGCAGACGGACGACACAACACAGACGGGCGGCGCAACGCAAACGGCGGAGGCGTCGGTGATCCCAGAGGCTGCCTCGCGCCATATTCCGGATGCCATCAAGCGCGCCGTCTATGAACGCGACGGAGGTCGTTGCGCGTTCGTGGAAGAGAATGGTCGCAGGTGCTCGGCGACTGCCGCGCTGACCTTCGATCACGTCGAGGGGTTTGCGCGGATGCCGGTGCACACAATCGCCGGAATCCGCCTGCTCTGCTGGGCACACAACCAGCACGCTGCTGACCAGATGTACGGGCGCGAGTTCATGGAACAGGCGCGCAATGGGAAGGAGCCGCCCCCAACTCGCCCCGGGGCGAGTTGAGGCACGTCATCGCCGAACTCGCCCCGGGGCGAGTTGAAGAGGCCTGGATCTGATCAGCGCAGATCGTCCAGCGTGGTGAGGATTTCTTCCCATCCCTTGCGGTGGTTTTCCGCCTCGTCATCCGGAAGGCCGGAGTGGGTCAGCGTGACCTGGGTGCCGCCGTCCTTCGGATCGAGCTCGAGGCGAACGACGGTCTCGATGCCGTGGGTTGCCTCGGACATCCAGGTCTGCTCGAACAGCCGCGGGCGCTCCAGGCGGGTGAATCGGCCGTAGTGAGGCCACCGCTTGCCTTCCCATTCGACTTCGGAGTGCCAGAGGCCGTCCACCTGTGGATTCATGATCAGGCGTGTAGGCTTGAACCAGCGCTTGACGTCGGCGGGGTCGGTCCAGGCCCGGTAGACGCGGTCGGGAGGGGCCTTCAGCTGGCGGGTGGTGGTGACGGTCTTTGGCATTTCAGTCGTCCTCCTTTTTCAGGAATGCCTCGAGGGCATCCAGCTTCTCGTTCCAGAACCGTTCGTACCGGGAGGTCCAGCGCGCGATCTCGCGGAGAGGTGCCGCCCGCAGCTCCAGATGGTGCTCGCGGCCGTCGCGGCGGCGCCGCAAGAGGCCGGCTCGCTCCAGGACCTTCAGATGCTTCGACACTGCGTTCAGCGACATGGGGAACCGTCCCGCCATGTCGGTCACCCGGGAAGGCCCCCGGGCGAGCCTGGCCACGATGGCCCGCCGGGTGGGATCGGAGAGAGCGGCGAACACATGGTCCAGGCCAGGCATGCCGGGCGACATTATTCAACCGGTAGGTTGAATGTCAAGCGACAGCGTCATCGGGGATCGTCCAGAGTCGACGACGGAGCGTCAGGAGTGGGCGACGGCTGGTCGGGAGTCGGGCCGGTCAGCCATACTGCGGAAGCTCGGGCTCGGACTCGCTGGAGAGTGCGGCCTTCCACAGCTCGGCGAGCCTCTCTTGCGGGACGCCCAGCAGATCGCCCTCGCCGCGGAACCAGGATTTGCCGCCGGACTCCGCGAGCACGATGGCGCCGGCCGGCGACCGCAACGAGACCCGCCAGGCGGCGAGGGTCGCGGGGCTTTCGCGGGTGCGGATGTGCACCCGCTCGCGGGACTCGACCTGGACGGCGTCCTTTGGCTCGACCTCACGCATCGGAGGGAGTATGGCACAGTCCGCGGGAGGTCGCATGGGTGAAGTCGCGTACCGATCGAAGGTGCGGGTCGAGCGGATCAAGGGATCATTGCGGCAGGCGTGGCTGCCGGAGGAGTCCGCGCCGGTGAAGTTCAGCACGCATGGCGCGGTGGCGGCCCACTACGGCGCGAAGCCGGGTACCTACGAGCCGCATGCCACCACCCTGGACTATCTGGTTGCCGCGGCGGCGGGTTGACTCACGGGGACCTACGGAGGCGCGCTGGAAGCGCGCCAGATCCCCGCGTCCGCCGGGAAGCTGATCGCGGAAGCCGAAGGAGAGGTGGAGCTGGAGGGCAGCACGCTGGTCATCCGGCGCATCCACGTGAAGTTCTCGCTGGAGTGCCCGCCGGATCAGCGCGACACCGCCCAGCGGGTGCACGGTTTCTACGCCCAGAGCTGTCCGATCTACCGCTCCATCCACCCGCAGATCGCGGTCACGACGGAAGTGGCGTTCCGCTGATCGAGGCGTCCAGAATCTCCACCGGGTGAGCCGCCGGCAGGTGCTTGCCGCGCTGCCGGAGGATCTTCTGGATCTGCAGCGTACAGCCCGGATTCGCGCTGGCCAGCAGGTCGGCCTTCGTCGAAACCACGTTGTCCACCTTGCGCTCGCCGATCTGGTCGGCGCTCTCCGGCTGGACGAGGTTGTACACGCCGGCGCTCCCGCAGCACTGCTCGCTGTCCGGCACCTCCACCAGCGTGACCCCGGGGATGGCGCCGAGCAGCGCCCGGGGCTGCGCCTTGATCCGCTGCGCGTGCGCGAGGTGGCAGGCGTCGTGCATCGCGATGCGCAACGGCAGCGGCCGGCGCGGCGCCCGCGGCGACAGTGCCGCCAGGAACTCGTTGACGTCGCGCACCTTCGCCGCAAATTCCTTCGCCCGCTCATCGCGCGGAAACAGCCGTGCGTAATCCTTCAGATGCGATCCGCAGCCGGCCGCATTGATCAGGATCACGTCGGCGGGCTCGCGCGAGAACCGGTCGATGAGGTCGCGCGCGAAGCGCAGCGATTCCTCCTCCCGCCCCGCATGCATGGAAAGCGCCCCGCAGCACCCCTGCCCACGAGGCACGACCACCTCGCATCCCTCGGCCGAGAGCACCCGGAGAGTCGCATCGTTCACCCCCGGGTTGAAGATCCGCTGCACGCATCCCGCGACCATGGCGACTGTGAACCGCTTCTCCCCGACCGCCGCCACCCGCTCCGGCAAGCGCACGAACACGTTGCGCAGCGTCACCGCCGGCTGCAGCGCCTCGAGCTGCCGCATCCGTGGCGGAAACAGCTTCAGCAACCCGCTGTGGCGCACCAGCCACCGGATCCCCGTCCAGACATAGAGCAGCAGGAACGCCGCCATCGCCCGCAACCGGCCAGGATAGGGAAAGATCTGGAAGATCATCGACCGGTGCAGCCGGTCCCAGAATCCCCGCCGATACTTCCGCTCGACGTACGCCCGCGTCTCCTCGATCAGCACGTCGTACCGCACGCCCGATGGGCAGGCGGTCACGCACGCCATGCACCCGAGGCAGCGGTCGAAGTGCGCCGCCACCGTCGGCGTCATCTGCATCTGGCCCGTGCGCAGCCCCCGCATCAAGTCGATGCGGCCGCGCGGCGAATCCATCTCCTCGCCCCAGTTCTGGTACGTCGGGCAGTGGGGCAAGCAGAACCCGCAATGGACGCAGTCGTCGATCAGCTCCCGCTGCGGCGCGGTCACCGCGGTCATACGACGAACCTTCCCGGCGCCAGCACACCACGAGGATCGAACTGCTTCTTCACCGACCGCTGCAGCGCGATCGACGCGGGTCCCGGTCCCCAATCCCCGGGCACGGTGAGCCACCCCCCAAGTGCCGTCAGCTCGCGTCTCGCCGCTTCCAGCGCGCCCCGATCGACGGCCGCGCAGGTGGCAAACCCCAGCCCCGCCATCGGCAGCCACTCGATCCGGGCCCGCAGCGGCCCGAGCGCTCGCGCCACCTGCGCCGCATGCGTTGGCAGCGCCCCGAAGCGGATCCGGACGGTGCCTTCCGCCGTTCCCGGCCAGTCGACCTCCTCGAGCTCGGGCAGCTTCCCCCGCTGCGCGCGCACCCCGGCCGCGAATCCCTCGAACCGGAGGTAGACGTCCCAGCCGGTGCCTTCGCCCAGAGCGATCATCGCCGTCGGCTCGAGCTGCAGCGCCCGCACCCGGCGGACGACCTCCACCGGATTGCCGCCGCGCGCCCGCAGCGTCACCGTGCTCTCCGGCACCGGGTGGACGCGGAAAGTCGCGGTGGCGATGAACGCCAGCGTCCCGTACGACCCGCACATGAGCTTCGGCAGGTCGAAGCCCGCCACCGTCTTCACCACCTTGCCGCCGCCCTTCGCGCGCGTCCCGTCCGCCCGCACCACCGAGACGCCGATGATCAGATCCCGCACCGATCCGTACCGCGTCCGCAGCGGACCGAAGGAATTGGCGGCGACGATCCCCCCGAGCGTGGCCTTCTCCGGCTGCGGCGGATCGAGCGCAAGCCGCTGGCCGTTCTTCGCCAGCTCGCCCTGCAACTGCGCCAGCGTGACGCCGCACTCGACGGTGACCACCTGGTCCGCGGGCGTGTACTCCACCACCCGGTCGAGCCGCGGCGTCGAGATCTCCGTCTCCACAGGCGGTCCCGGCGGCATTGCCGTCCCCCCGCCGACGAACAACACGCTGCCGGCGCCCTGCGCGAGCAGCGCCTCGACCTCGTCGATCGACCCTGGCGTCACGCGCGCCACGCTTCTCCCGACAGCTCGCTAGGGTGCGGCCGGTACAGCCCCGGCCTGTCGCCGCACAGCCGCGGCGAGGGGAACATCTTGCCGGGATTGAAGCGCTGAGCGGGATCGAAGGCGCAGCGGACGAGCTGCATGGTCTCCAGGTCCTGCGCCGTGAACATCTCCGCCATGTACGGCGCCTTGTCCGCGCCGACGCCGTGCTCCCCGGTGATCGATCCGCCGTGGCGCAGGCAGGTGCGGAGGATCTCGCCCGACATCTCCTCCGCCTTCCTCTCCTCCTCCGGATCCCGTCCGTCGAAGAGCACCAGGGGGTGCAGGTTACCGTCGCCGGCGTGAAATACGTTCGCCACCTGCAGCCCGTACCGCTGGCCCAGAGCGGCGATTTCCTGGAGCACCACGGCGATCTCGCTGCGCGGAATCACCCCGTCCTGGACCAGGTAGTTTCGCGCGATCCTGCCCACCGCCGCGAACGCGCTCTTGCGGCCCTTCCACATCAGCTCGCGCTCCGCAGTATCCTTGGGAACCCGGATCTCCAGCGCTCCGGCCTTCCGTGCCAGCTCGATGGCGTTCGCGGAGGTGTGCTCGCATTCGTCGGCCACCCCGTCCACGTCCATCAGGAGCGCCGCGGCCACCTCGGGCCAGTCCACTCCGGTGGCCGCCTTGGCGGCGACGATGGCCAGCGTATCCATCATCTCGATGGCCGCAGGCACGATGCCGGAGGCGATGATCGCGCTCACCGCGTTCCCCGCCTCGGTGGTGGAGGGGAAGGTGGCAAAGAACGTCCGCGTCGCCTCCGGCTTGCGCAGGATCCGCAGCACAACCTCGGTGACGATGCCGAGCAGGCCTTCGCTGCCCACCACCACGCCGGTGAGGTCGTATTCCGGCCGGTCGAGCACCGCTCCGCCGAGGTCGACGACGCTTCCGTCCTGCAGCACCATCCGCAGCCCGAGGACGTGGTTGACGGTGAACCCGTACTTCAGGCAGTGCGCGCCGCCAGAATTCTCCGCCACGTTCCCGCCGATGCTGCAGACGCTCTGCGACGAGGGATCGGGCGCGTAGTACCAGCCCTGCGGTCCGATGTGCCTGGAGACGTCGAGGTTGATCACGCCGGGCTGCACCCGCATGAACGCGTTGTCGTAGTCGACCTCGAGGATCTTCCGCATCCGCGAGAGGCCCATCAGCACGCACCCCGGAACCGGCAGCGCTCCTCCCGAGAGCCCCGTCCCCGAACCGCGCGCGACGATGGGCAGACCGGCCTCGTGCGCGATCTTCACGCACCCGACCACCTCTTCCGTGCTCTCCGGCAGCACCACGATCCCGGGCGTGACGCGGAAGCTCGCGAGCCCGTCGGACTCGTAGGTGTGAAGCTGCTCGGGCTTGCAGATCGCGTAGCCTTCACCCACCACCGCCGCAAAGCGGCGGACGAGATCGGCCGGCAGCGGCGGCGCTTGCTGCTTGTGTTCCGCCTGGGTCGCGCCGGGAGTCTCCTGTTTCATTCGAGCAGCTCGTAGGCCGGCAGGGTGAGGAACTCGACGAACTCGCCCAGCACCAGCTGGTCGAGGATCTTCCGCGCCGACTGCACCTGCGAGACGCCCTGCAGCTTCCCGATCTCCTCGTCGCGGAACTTCTCGTACAAGGACCGATCGATCTTTCGCCCGTCGGCGAGCTTGGCCCCGTTCTGCACCCACTGCCAGAGCTGGGCGCGAGAGATCTCCGCCGTGGCGGCATCCTCCATCAGGTTGAAGATGGCCGCCGCGCCGTTGCCGGAGAGCCAGGACGCGAGGTACTGCACCCCCACGGAGATGTTGTTGCGGACGCCGTTCTCGGTGATGGTCCCGCCGGGAACGCGCGTGTCCTGCAGCTCGCGCGCCTCGACGTGCACTTCCTCGCGCAGGCGCTCCTTCTGGTTGGGCTTGCCCAACTTGCGGTCGAACACTTCCTTCGCAACGGGCACCAGGTCCGGATGGGCCACCCACGTTCCGTCGAAGCCGTCGGCGATCTCGCGCTCCTTGTCCGCGCGCGTCTGGGCCAGCGCCTTCTCGTTGATCTCGGGATTCTTCCGGCTGGGGATGAACGGCGCCATCCCGCCCATCGCGTGCGCGCCGCGGCGGTGGCAGGTCTTCACCAGCAGCTCCGTATATGCGCGCATGAACGGTACCGTCATCGTCACCTGCTGCCGATCGGGGAGGATCAGATCCGTGCGCGTCCGCAGCTTCTTGATCAGCGAGAAGATGTAGTCCCACCGTCCGGCGTTGAGCCCCGACGAATGGTCGCGCAGCTCGTAGAGGACCTCGTCCATCTCGAACGCAGCGGGCAGCGTCTCGACCAGGACGGTCGCCCGCACGCTGCCGCGCGGAATGCCCAGCTTCTCCTGCGCCAGCACGAACACGTCGTTCCAGAGTCGCGCCTCCAGGTGCGATTCCATCTTCGGCAGGTAGAAGTACGGCCCGGTCCCGCGGTCGAGCGTTTCCCGCGCATTGTGAAAGAAGAAGAAGCCGAAGTCGGCGAAGGCGCCGGCGATGGCCTTGCCGTCCACCCGCAGATGCTTTTCCGGGAGGTGCCAGCCACGCGGCCGCACGAGCAAGGTCGCGATCTTCTCGTTGAGCTTGTAGGCCTTGCCTTCGGGCGAGGTGAAGGCGAGCTTGCGGCGGACGGCGTCCATCAGATTCAGGTGACCCTGGACGATGTTGCTCCAGGTGGGCGAGAGCGCGTCCTCGAAGTCGGCCATGAACACGTCCGCTCCGGAGTTGAACGCATTGATCATCATCTTGCGCTCGACCGGACCGGTGATCTCGACGTGGCGCTTCTGCAGATCCTTGGGCGTTGAAGCGACCTTCCAGTCGCCGCTGCGCACCTTGGCCGTCTCCGGGAGGAACTCGAACGATGCGCCGGAGGAGAGCTTGCGGTACCGCTCGGCGCGTTTCTGCAACAGCTCCTGCCGGCGGGACTCGAACGCGCGGTGTAACTCCTCGACGAAGGCGAGCGCGGGCTTGGAGAAGACGACGTCCGACCCTTGCGCGGTCACCTCGATCATGTCTGACCTCCGGAACGGGGTGCAAGCCAACCATGGCGCGGTGAGAAGGTAAAGGGAGCGAGCCTCCGGCCGGATGATTGCCGGCACTACGTCGTGACGAGGACCGTGCAGGACCGAGCACCGTGCGCGCCGATCACCAGCGCCTGCTCGATGTCGGCGGTCTTCGAAGGACCGGAGAGCCACATCGAGAAGCCGGGCGACGGGATCGTGATCTGCTGGTACGCCTCGTGAAGGTTGTGCACGAGCGTGTCAGCGCGGACGACCACGGCCAGGTGCTGCGTGAGGAAGGCCGCCGCGCGGTTGGCTCCGCCGTGATCGACGATCCAGCAGGCGCCGTTTTCGGCGACGCCCAGTGCCGCCGGGATCACGCAGAAGTCGACGTCGTGCAGGTCATGTGGATCCGACACGGACGCGAGATCGACGTTCGCCTTCGCCACGCCCGGGATCAACGAGACGACCTTGCGCGCAGAAGCATACTCGGGCACTTCCATCAAAGCGGCCTCGAGCGGGCCGCCGACGAACACGCAGCGTCCGCCCACTTCCACGACGCTCTTCGCGAACCGTTCGCGCAGGTCGGGATAGCGGATGGCAGCGATCCGGCCGACATCCGGCAGCGGAGTCTCCGCGGGCGCTGCGGCGCGCACCGCCTGCAGTATCTCATCTCGCGCGGACACGCTTGCTCCATTGCGCGCGGAAACTCTCGCGCGGCATCGGTGGCAGCTCGCGCTGCCTCGTCCAGGGATTCGGGACGTACGGCGCGAAGAGACGCAGGAGCTTCCCGAACACCCGATATGCCCAGGTGCGCGCCAGGACCCAGCCGCCGATCTTCGAGACGACGCGCTTGTGAAGGGGGACGAGGCCTTGCGCTGCCAGCTCGCCGCGCCAGGCCAGCAGCTGGTGATGCAGGTCGATGCGCACCGGGCAGACGTCGCTGCACGACCCGCACAGGGAGGACGCGAACGGCAGCGCGGCGTGCTTCTTGGCATCGACATGAGGCGCGAGGATGGACCCGATCGGACCGGCGACCGTCACGCCATAGCTGTGGCCACCGCTGCGGCGATAGACCGGGCAGGTGTTCATGCAGGCGGCGCAGCGGATGCACTTGAGCGCGTTGCGATACTCGTCGCGCGCCAGGATCCGGCTGCGCCCGTGGTCGACGATCACGATGTGCATGCGGGCGCCGGGCCGCGGGCCGTGGAAGTGCGACGTGTACGTGGTGATCGGCTGACCCGTGGCGCTGCGGGCGAGCAGCCGCAGGAAAACGGCCAGCTCTCGCGGCGAAGGGACGATCTTCTCGAGTCCCATGCAGGCGATGTGGATGGGGGGCAGCGAAGTCCCGAGATCCGCGTTCCCCTCGTTGGTGCAGACCACTACGCCGCCCGTCGAGGCGATGGCAAAGTTCACGCCGGTGAGGCCCGCCTGCGCGGCGAGGAACTTCCCGCGCAGATGGCCGCGCGCTGCTTCCGTCAGCTGCTTGGGATCGGCGAGGCCTTGCGGGGTTCCGATCTTCTCGTGAAAGAGCTCGCCGATCTCTTCCTTCTTGAGATGGATGGCCGGCATCACGATGTGCGAAGGCGGTTCGCGGCGGAACTGGACGATGCGCTCGCCCAGGTCGGTGTCCACCACCTCGACGCCGTGCTCCTCGAGATACTCGTTGAGATGGCATTCCTCGGTGAGCATGGACTTGCTCTTCACCAGGCGCGTGACGCCGCTCTCGCGCAGGATCCCGTGCACGATCCGGTTGTGCTCGTCGGCATCGCGCGCCCAGTGGACCGTCGCCCCCGCGGCGACGGCATTCCGCTCGAACTGTTCCAGGTATTCGGGCAGCTTCGAGAGGGTGTGCGCCTTGATCTGCGACCCCAGGCTGCGCAGCTCTTCCCACTCCGGGACGAAGCTGCGGGCAATGTCGCGCTTGTTGCGCACGAACCAGACGGCCTGATCGTGCCAGTGCAGGCGGGCGTCGTCCTTGACGAACTCGGCTGCGCGCGCGGCGTGCTCGGTCATCGCGTTGCCTCCTCGAGCAACTCCGCGAGGTGGAGGACGCGCAACTTCTTGCCGTCCCGGCGGATGAGCCCGTCCAGGTGCATCAGGCAGGAGACATCGCCGCCGGCGATCACCTCGGATCCGGCGCGCTCGTGATCGGCGATGCGGTCGCGTCCCATCGCGCAGGAAACCGCCTCCTCGGTCACGGCGAACGTCCCGCCGAATCCGCAGCACTCGTCGGCGCGGGCCAGCTCGGTGAGCCGCAGGCCCTCGATTCCCTCGAGCAGCGCGACGGTCTTGGAGAACGGCGGAACGAGGCGCTCGCTGCCGCTGCCCAGACGCAGCTCGCGCAGACCATGGCAGCTCTCGTGCAGCCCCACCTTGTGTGGGAAGCGGCCGCGTGGCTTGACCTGGAGAACGTCGTGGAGGAACTCGCACAGCTCGCGCGTCTTCGCGCGCAACCGGGCGACGCCGGGATCTCCGGGCAGCAGCGTTTCGAAGTGGTTCCGCACCATGCTGGTGCAGCTTCCGGATGGGCACACCACGTGCTCGTACGGGGCGAACACGTCCAGCATCTTCCGGGCGAGCGGGCGCGCGTCGTCGAAGAACCCGGAATTCGCCATCGGCTGGCCGCAGCACGTCTGCCCCTCGGGGAACCTCACCGTGACGCCATACCGCTCGAGCAGCTCCGCCGTGGCAAGGCCAACGCGCGGGTAGAGCTGGTCGACGTAGCAAGGGACGAAGAGGGCGACCTCCATCGCGCGTCATTGTAGTGCAGCGCTCGCGAAAGCGCGTTCAGGCAGACCGGCTGCGCAGCGCTCCGCTCCGGCGCCGCCGCAAGATCAGCATCGCGCCGAACCACGCCGAATAGAAGGCGAGTAGAGTCAGCAAGGAGACCGGCAGCGCCGCGCCGTCGTACTTCGCCCGGCGCAACACGACGTACAGATCTCCCGCGAAGCCGGGCCCGAGCAGCGCAAGGGCGAGCAGCAGCATCCTCGAGGCGAAGGCGTGGAACCGCTCCGTGTCCCGCCCGCGCTCGACGATGCGGTGATAGGCGGGCGGCGACATCAGCACGATCGTCGCGAGCGCCACGAATCCGAGGCTCCCGAGATGGACCAGCTGCACTCCCCGCGAGAGCTGCGGGAATGTCTCCATCAGCACCATCGCGAGCTGGAATCCGAGCAGCGCCTGCACGCCCGGCAAGAGAATGCGGGTTTCTGTGAGCACCTCGACAATCCGGTGCTCGAGCGGCGTGTCTTCCACGGCGTCCTCCGGTTCCTCTTCCTCCTGGCGATCGGTCCGGAAGAAATGGCCGTACCAGAGCGCGAGGGCAGCGACGAATGCGATGGCGCCAGACGCGGCTCCGGCCCACGGCCCGGCAATGCGGTTTCCGGCGATGGCCAGGTCGAAGCTCAGACCGACCGCGAACGGCAGGAGCACGACGCGCATCACCGTCATGGTGAAGTGATGGAAGCGCGCGGTATCGCGTCCGCGCTCCACGATCCGGTGCCGCGCCGGCGGCAGGAAGAGCGCCCCGAGCGTGAAGAGCAGTGCGAGCAAGGCGCCCAGCTCCAGCGCTCGCTCGGCGGGGCCGAGCTTCTCGTAGCCCTTCTCGAAGAACGCCCGATACTGGAAGCCGAGCAGCACCTGCGCTCCCAGGACCAGGATGCGGGCCTCGTCCAAGGCGTTCTTCACCTTGCTATGCAGGGCCACACCGAAATGTGCGGCGCGCGGACCGCAGTCGCAAACGGGCGTCCGGTCGTCTGGTAGGAAGGAGGGGTGCGTTTCTCGGCTCTCCGCTCGCGCGATTTCCGTCTCCTCCTCGCCGGCCAGGCGGTCTCCCTGACGGGCTCGCAGATGCAGCAGGTGGCAATGGTCTGGCAGCTCTACCTGCTCACCAATTCACCGCTCTCGCTCGGCCTGCTTGGGGCCTTCCGCGTCACCCCGATCCTCTTGCTCGCTCTCGGCGGCGGCGTGGCGGCGGATGCCCTCGATCGCCGCAAGCTGATGCTCGCCAGCCAGGTCGGGATGATGCTGGCCTCCGTCGGACTCTTCGCCGCCACAGCCGCACACGCGGTGACGCCGGCGATCATCTACGGCCTGGCTGCGCTGGGCGGCGTGGCCTCGGCATTCGACGCGCCCGCGCGGCAGTCGCTCCTGCCGCGGCTGGTGGGGGCGCAGGAGCTTCCCAACGCGCTCAGCCTTTACACGACGGTCTACGAGATTGCCGCCATTGCCGGGCCGGCGCTGGGTGGCGCGATGCTCGCCTGGAAGGGGGTGCTGCCGATCTACGCGCTCGACGTCGTCTCCTTCGTCGCCGTGA
>Ga0209155_1000053_pt1 | contig 45100 bp, 49 predicted proteins | sample GraSoiAngelo_122_FD_185879 | JGI IMG/M metagenome (GOLD analysis project Ga0209155, IMG submission 185879) | Grasslands soil microbial communities from the Angelo Coastal Reserve, California, USA - 14_0927_02_20cm (SPAdes) (version 2) | ecosystem: Environmental > Terrestrial > Soil > Grasslands ... | reverse complement strand
CCTGAAGGGGCAGGAAATGATCACCCAGGCGAAGATCAAGAACGTGATCGCGGATTTCTCCGGCGTCTCGGCGGCCTACCACGGCTACCAGGACCGCTACCGCGCCATTCCCGGCGACGACCCCAACGCCGGAACGCGCTGGACGACCGCGCCCGCCGCGCAGCCTGGCGATGGCAACGGCGTGGTCGGGGGAACTTATAACAATGCCTGCCCCACGGTCGTCGCTGCTGGCACTGCGGAAACGTGCAAGTGGTGGGACGATCTGCGGCGCGCAGGGTTCGTTTCCGGCAACGGCCCGCAGCAGCCTTTCAATGCGGTCACCGGCCTGATAGGCGTACAGACCGGCGACGGCGCGGGCCCGCCGAGCGGGCCGGTGCTGGGGGTTGGTGGGACCGGCGCGGGCGGATTCTCCGGGCTCATCATCTGCTCGGCGAACCTGCCCGACAAGATCGCGATTGCCGTCGACACGCAGATGGACGACGGCCAACGCCTGTCCGGTTCCGTGCGCGGTCAGCAACAGTCGGCGCCCAACCCCGCGATCGCCGTTGACGCCACCGCCGCCGGCTCAGGCGGCAACAACAACTACGCGGAGACCGGCACCAACACCTACGTCCTCTGCCGCGCGTTCTAGCCGCGCAGCAGCCGCACTTCCGCGGCGGCGAGCGATTCAGGATCGCCGAGAAGCACGACCACGTCGCCGGCTTGCAAGGCACCCGCCCCTGCAGCGGTCAGCTTGCTGCGCGCCCCGCGCCGGCGCACGGCCCTCACCTGCACGCCTAGCGCGTCGAGCCCGAGCTGCGCGAGCGGCCTGCCGAGGGCGTGGGCGTGCTCATCGAGCGTGACCGAGTGCAGGCGCGCAAGCGCTTCGCCGTCGCCGTCGAGCTCGTCGCCGCTGCCGTGGAACAGGCCGCGCAGCAGCTGATACTGCTCGCCGCGCACCTGGCTCATGCGGCGCATGACGCGGCTGAGCGGAACGCCGACGAGCACCAGCGTGTGCGAAGCCAGCATGACGCCCGACTCGAACGCCTCGGGCACGACTTCGGATGCGCCGGCTGCGGTAAGACGGGGAATATCGTCCTCGTCGCGCGCGCGCACGATCACCGGCACCGCTGGATTGAGCGCGTGAATATGGGTAAGCACGCGCACCGCGGCATCGACGTCGGCGAACGTCACGACCACGCCCGCAGCCCGCGCGATGCCGGCTGCGACCAGCGCCTCGCGACGCGAGCTGTCGGCGAAAACCACCGCGTCGCCGGCGAGCGCCGCCTCGCGCACGCGCTCCGGATCGAGATCGAGCGCCACGTAACGTACGCCTTCGGCGTCGAGCAGCCGCGCAAGGCGCTGCCCGTTGCGCCCGTAGCCCAGGACGATGACGTGACGCTCGACCTCGATCGACTGCGCCGCGATGCGATGCAGCTCGAGCGAGCGCAGCATCCACTCCGCGCCCGACAGGCGCATGACGATGCGGTCGCTCGCCGCGATGAGGAACGGCGTCGCGAGCATCGAAAGGATCATGGCGGCGAGCAGGCCCTGCAGCACTGGCTCCGGCACCACCCGCGTCGGCGCCGCGAGCGACAGCAGCACGAAGCCGAATTCTCCCGCCTGGGCGAGGGCGATCCCGACGCGCAACGCGGTGCCCGGCGCGCTGCCGAACGCGGTCGAAAGCAGCGCGATGAGCGCGAACTTGGCGCCGACTAGCAGCGCGAACAGAAGCATCACCAGCGGGAACTCGCCAAGCACCAGGCGCAGATCGAGCATCATGCCGACCGTCACGAAGAACAGCCCGAGCAGAACATCGCGGAAGGGCTTGATGTCCTCCTCGACCTGGAAGCGGAACTCCGTCTCGGAGATCAGCATCCCGGCGAGAAACGCCCCCAGCACGAGAGACAGGCCCGCCAGGCCGGTGACAAAGGCGAGCAGCAGCGTCACGAGCAGCACGTTCAGGACGAACAGCTCGTTCGAGCGGCGGCGCGCGACGATTCCCAGCCAGGCGCGCATCAGCCTTGGCCCGAGGGTGATCACGACCGCGAGCGCGAGCACCGCCTTGCCCAGGGCGATGGCGAGCGCCGCACCGAGCGCGTCGGCGGATTGGTCGAGCGCGGGAAGCAGCACCAGCAGGGGAACCACCGCGAGGTCCTGGAACAGCAGCATGCCGATGACCTGGCGGCCGTGCGCCGTGTCGAGCTCGAGCCGCTCGGCGAGCAGCCTGGAGACCATCGCGGTCGAGGACATCGCGGCGATGCCCCCGAGGGTGAGCCCCGCCTGCCACGAGGCGCCGGCGGCAAGCGCGGCGCCGAGCGCAAGCGCTATCGTCGCGCTCACCTGGGCAAGGCCGAGCCCGAATACCGCGCGACGCATGGCGAGGAGCTTCGGCAAGCTGAATTCGAGCCCGATCGAGAACATCAGGAACACCACGCCGAACTCGGCGAGCCGGCGGGTTTCCTCGATGCCGGAGACCAGCCCCAGCGCGTGCGGGCCCAGGGCGAGGCCGGTCGCCAGATAGCCGATCATCGGCGGCAGCTGAAGGCTCCTGCAGACCGCCACCGCGAGCACGCTGCTCGCGAGCAGCACGAGCACCGATTGGAGGGAAACGACCGCGGAATCCATGGGCTATACTTGCCCGCAATGATAAAGGCCGCGCCGAAAAAACAGCTGGACAGCGCAGCGGGCGCGCTCGATATCGCCCGGCGGGTGCTCTCCATCGAGGCCGACGCGGTGCGGGGGCTGATCGGGCGCCTCGACGAGCGCTTCCTCGCCGCCGTGTCGCTGATCCATGCTCGCCGCGGCCGCGTCATCGTCAGCGGCATCGGCAAGTCGGGTCACGTCGCGCGCAAGATCGCCTCCACGCTGTCGAGCACCGGGACGCCCGCCTACTTCGTGCATCCGGCGGAAGCGAGCCACGGCGATCTCGGGATGATCGAGAGCGGCGACGTGTTCGTTGCCATCTCGTATTCGGGATCGAGCGAGGAGCTGCTCGAGATCGTTCCGCTGGTGAAGCGACGCGGCGCAAAATTGATCGCCATGACTGGGCGCGCGGATTCGGCGCTGGCGCGAGAAGCCGATGTGCTTCTCGACGCCGCGGTCGAGCAGGAAGCCTGCCCCCACAATCTCGCGCCGACGGCGAGCACCACCGCGGCCCTCGCGCTGGGAGACGCGCTCGCCGTCGCGCTTCTCAGCGCGCGCGGCTTCTCGGCGGACGATTTCGCGCGCAGCCATCCCCGCGGCAGGCTGCCCCGCCAGGCGCTGGTGCACGTCGCCGACGTCATGCGCCGCGGCAATGACATGCCGTGCGTCAAGGACGGCGTGCCGGCCATGCAGGCGGTGGTCGAGATGTCCCGCAGCCGCATGGGGATGACCGCGGTGGTGGACGAAGCCGGACGCGTGCGCGGCATCTTCACCGACGGCGATCTGCGCCGCTCGCTGGAGAAAGGCGCCGACTTCCATGCCGTCGCCGTCGACAGCCTCATGACGGCCGGGCCCAAAACCATTCGCGCGGAGGCGCTGGCGGTCGAGGCCGTGCAGCTGATGGAGCTGCACAAGGTCAACCAGCTGCTGGTGGTCGACGAGCGCGACCGGCTGGTCGGCGCGCTCAACATGCACGACCTGTTCCGCGCCAAAGTCATCTGAAGCAGGCATGCCTCATCCCGCCTCCGACGCGCTGGAACGGGCGCGGCGCATCCGCCTCATGATCCTCGACGTCGACGGCGTGCTGACCGACGGCACCCTCTGGTACGGCGCGCGCGGAATCGAGGAGCTGAAGGGCTTCCACTCTGTCGACGGCCTTGGCCTCCAGATGCTGCGGCAGAGCGGCGTGCACGCGGCGATTCTCTCCGGGCGCAGCTCGAGCGGCGTGGCGGCGCGGGCGCTCGAGCTCGGCATCGAGCACGTGCTGCAGGGGATCGGCGACAAGCTCGCCGCGTATCGCTCGCTCATCGAGCGCCTGGGCCTCACCCCGGAGCAGACCGGCTACATGGGCGACGACCTCGTCGACATCCCGGTGCTCGCGCGCTGCGGCTTCGCCTGCGCCCCCGGCGGTTCGCCCGAGGAGGTGCGCAGGCGGGCGCACTATGTTTGCGCGGCGCCGGCGGGACGCGGCGCGGTGCGCGAGGTCTGCGAGTTCTTGATGCGCGCACAAGGAACCATGGACCGCGTGCTGCGGGAGTACCTGAAGTGAGGTTCTCGAACACGCGGCTGTTCCCGCTCGTGCTGATGCTGGCGCTCGCGCTGCTGACCTTCTACCTGGAGCGCGCGGTGCGCGAGGAGGAGCCGCATGCGCCGCTGCGCCGCCACGACCCCGACTACACGGTGTCGAACTTCCTGACCACCACCTACAGCCGCGACGGCGTCGCCGAGGCGGTGATGTCGGCGACGCGGATGGTACATTACCCCGACGACGACTCGACCGAGCTGCTGGCTCCGCGCATGGTGCAGACCAGGCCCGCCGAGCCGCGCATCACGCTGAGCGCCGAGCGCGGTGCGTTGTCGCGCGACGGCGAGGAGGTTTTTCTCTATGACAACGTCGTGCTGGTGCGCGAAGCCATGGCCGAGCGCCCCGAAGCGCGCTTGAGCACCAGCTTCCTGCACATCGTGCGCGACCGCTCTCTCGTGCGCACCGACCGCGAGGTCACGATCGTCGAGGACCGCAGCTCGCTGAGCGGCCGCGGCATGGAGTACAACACCGAGTCGCGACAGTTCACCCTGAACGCCGAAGTGCGGGGGCGTTTCGAGCCGAAGAAGGGGCCATGAAGCGCGTCTGGCTGGCGGCAATTCTTTCGGCGGCGTGCGTCGCCTGGGCCGAAAAGGCGGACCGGGACAAGCCGACGCAGATCGAAGCCAACCGCCTTAGCGCCGACGACACGCGACGCATGAACATCTTCGAGGGCAACGTGGTCCTCACCAAGGGGACCATCGTGGTGCGCGCCGAGCGCATCGTCGTGCACCAGGATGCCGAGGGCTATCAATCGTCGACCGCCACCGGCAACCCGGTGCGCTTCCGCCAGCGGCAGGATCCGAAGGAAGGCAGGGACGGCGCCTGGGTCGACGGCGAGGCCCTGCGCATCGAGATCGACGATCGCAACAGCAAGATCGAGCTGTTCGAAAATGCGCGCGTCAACCGCGACGGCGACGAGGTCGCCGGCAACTACATCCTGGTCGACCAGCGCTCCGATTTCTTCTCGGTCAGCGCCGGCAAGGGGTCGAGCGGCGGGCGCGTGCGCGCGGTGATCCAGCCGAAGATCAACCCGGCCGACGCGGAAAAAAAATGAAGGCCAATGAGCGCACCGGGCTGAGCCAGCTGCGCTCGCAGCGCCTGCGCAAGCGCTACAAGTCGCGCACCGTGGTGCAGGACGTCTCGCTCGATGTCTCCAGCGGCGAGGTGGTGGGGCTGCTCGGCCCCAACGGCGCGGGCAAGACGACCTGCTTCTACATGATCGTCGGGCTGATACCGGTCGATGCCGGCAGCATCCACCTCGACACCACCGAGCTCACGCACCTGCCGATCCACCGCCGCGCGCGGCTGGGCATCTCGTACCTGCCGCAGGAGAATTCGGTGTTCCGGCGCCTCACGGTGGAAGAGAACGTGCAGGCCATCCTCGAGCTGCAGGGACTCCAGCCGGGCGAGATCGAGCCGCGCCTCGCCGAGCTGCTGAAGGACCTCAACATCGCGCATCTGCGCAAGCACGCCGCGATCTCGCTCTCGGGCGGCGAGCGCCGCCGCCTCGAGATCGCGCGCGCCCTCGCCACCAAGCCGGCGTTCATCCTGCTCGACGAGCCGTTCGCCGGCGTCGACCCGATCGCCGTGCTCGACATTCAGCGCATCATCAGGTTCCTCAAGGAACGCGGGATCGGCGTCCTGATCACCGATCACAACGTGCGCGAGACCCTGGGCATCTGCGACCGGGCCTACATCATCAACGAAGGCGCGGTGCTCGCCTCGGGGCATCCCGAGGAGATTGTTTATAATGACAGCGTGCGCCGTGTTTACCTCGGCGAGAACTTCCGGATGTAGCCTCGCTGTGTTCACGCCATGACGGCACACTCCCCACGATGAAGCCGTCCCTGCAGTTCCGGTTGTCGCAGCATCTCACGCTAACTCCGCAGCTGCAGCAGTCCATCCGCCTGCTGCAGCTGTCGACGGTCGAGCTCAACCAGGAGATCGACCGCATGCTGATGGAGAACCCGGCGCTCGAGCGCGAGGACGCCGAAGGCGAGCCCGAGGCCGCCGCACCCGCGCCCGCGCCGGCAGGCGGCGCCGGCGCGGGCGGCAGCACCGAGCCCGCGGCCCCCGACACCGACTGGTCGGCGGATATCGCCTCCAGCTGGCGCGGGCCGGATGACGATGACGAAGGCGACCGCAGCTTCACCGCGCCGGACACGCCGACGCTGCGCGATCACCTGCGCGGCCAGCTCTCGCTCACCAATCTCGGCGATCGCGACCGCGCATTCGTCCAGCTGCTGATCGACGCCCTCGACGAGGACGGCTATCTGACCCAGCCGCTCGAGGAAATCGCCGCGCTGCTGCCCGCCGAAGCCGATCCCGAGGAGCTCGGCATCGCGCTCAGGCACCTGCAGAACCTGGAGCCCGCCGGCGTGGGCGCGCGCTCCCCCGGGGAATGCCTGGCGCTGCAGCTGCGCATCATCCCCGATGAGCCGGCTCGGCGCCTGGCGCTCGACATCGTGGAAAAGCATCTGGAGCTGCTGGCGAGCCGCGATTACACGCGCCTCAAGAACCTCACCGGCGCGGGCGACGAGGCGCTGCGCGCGGCGCAGCGCCTGATCCAGGCGCTCAATCCGCGCCCGGGCGCCGCCTACGCCAAGGTGGAGACGCGCTACGTGATTCCCGACGTCATCGTGCGCAAGCAGCGCGGCGTCTGGCGCGCGAGCCTCAATCCGGACGCCATGCCGCGCCTGCGCATCAACCGCCTGTACGCCGAGCTCGCGGCTGGAGCGCGCACCAGCGGCGCCGCCATCGCCTCGCAGCTGCAGGAGGCGCGCTGGCTGATCAAGAACGTGCAGCAGCGCTTCGACACCATCCTGCGCGTATCGCAGGCGATCGTCGACCAGCAGCGCCATTTCCTCGAGCACGGCGAAGTCGCGATGCGGCCGCTGGTGCTGCGCGAGATTGCGCAGACGCTCGGGCTCCACGAAAGCACCATCTCGCGCGTCACCACGCAGAAGTACATGGCCACGCCGCGCGGCACTTTCGAGCTCAAGTATTTCTTCGGCAGCCACGTCGCCACCGAGGCCGGTGGCGCCGCGTCCTCGACCGCGATCCGCGCGCTGATCAAGCAGCTGGTGGCCGCCGAGGACGCGAAAGCCCCGCTTTCGGACGCGCGCATCTCCCAGATCCTCGGCGAGCAAGGCATCGTGGTGGCGCGCCGCACGATTGCAAAATATCGTGAGGCGCTGCAGATCCCGCCTGTCAACCAAAGAAAATCCCTATAGCGGAGAAGCGCGTATAATCCGCGCGCTCCAATGAGTCTCGTCGCCAATCTTCTGCGCGCCGACCACATCGTGCTCGGGCTGCAGGTGTCGAGCAAGAAGCGGCTGTTAGAGCAGGCCGGCCTGCTGTTCGAGAACCATCACGGCCTCGCCCGCAGCCTGGTCTTCGACAGCCTGTTCGCGCGCGAGCGCCTCGGCTCGACCGGGCTCGGCCAGGGGGTAGCGATTCCGCACGGCCGCATCAAGGGGCTGAAGGAGGCGCTGGGCGCGTTCCTGCGGCTCGCGCAGCCGGTGCCGTTCGACGCCCCCGACGGCAATCCGGTCAGCCTGGTATTCGTGCTGCTGGTTCCCGAAAAGGCGACCGAGAAGCACCTGCAGATCCTTTCCGAGCTCGCGCAGATGTTCAGCGACAAGGCGCTGCGCGAGGCGATGAGCGGGGCGCCGGACGCCGGTGCCCTTCACCAGCTGATCACGGCGTGGCAACCGGATGCTGCAGGTCAACGTCGCGCGGCTGCATGACGACAATCGCGAGGCGTTGTCGCTCGCCTGGATCGCGGGGCGCGAAGGCGGTACCGCGGTGCGGCGCGAGGCGGCCAGGGCCGCCTCGCTGATCGGCCATCTCAACCTCACCCACCCCAACAGCATCCAGGTCGTCGGCGCCTACGAGGCCGGCACGCTTGCCGGATGCGTCGAGCGGCTGTTCGAGTTCGCGCCCGCGGCGGTGATCATCGCCGACGGCGTCACGCCGCCGCCGCAGCTGCTCGAGGTCGCGGCGAGGACCCACACGCCGCTCTTTACTTCGCCGATGCCGGCCGCGGGCGTGATCGACAAGCTGGCACGCTACCTTGCCAAGGCGCTCGCCGAGAGCACCGAGCGGCACGGCGTTTTCATGGACGTGCTCGGCCTTGGCGTGCTGATCACCGGCGAGTCGGGCGTGGGCAAGAGCGAGCTCGGCCTCGAGCTCATCAGCCGCGGGCACGGCCTGGTGGCCGACGACATCGTGGAGATCTCACGCATCGCCGCCAACACGCTCGACGGCCGCTGCCCGCCGATGCTGAGGGATTTTCTCGAGGTGAGAGGCCTGGGGCTGCTCAACATCCGCACCATCTTCGGCGAGACCGCGGTGCGCCCGAAGATGAAGCTCAAGCTGATCGCGCATCTCGAGAAGCCCCGCCCCGAAGGGCGCGATCCCGGCGAGCGCCTGCCGCTTGCCGACCTGTGGGAGGACATACTCGGCGTGACGGTGCGCAAGGTCATCATCCCGGTCGCCGCCGGCCGCAACCTCGCCGTGCTGGTCGAGGCCGCGGTGCGCAACCACATCCTCAAGCTGCGCGGCGTCGACTCGACCGCCGAGTTCCTGGCGCGACAGAAACGGCAGCTCGACGGCAGCGAGAGCGAAGGCGAAAAGTAGGTGCAGCTCATCCTGGTGAGCGGGCTGTCGGGCTCCGGCAAGAGCATTGCGCTCAAGGTGCTCGAAGACAGCGGCTCCTACTGCGTCGACAACCTGCCCGCGACGCTGCTGCTCGAGGTGGTCGACTTTCTGGCCGAGGCGGGCCACGAGCGGGCCGCCGTGAGCGTCGACGCAAGAAGCGCAGCCGTTGCCGCGCTGCCCGAGAACATCGCCAAGCTGCGCAGCCGCGGAGTCGACTGCCGGGTGCTGTACCTCGAGGCGAATTCTCCGACGCTGCTGCGGCGCTTCTCCGAGACACGGCGCAGTCATCCGCTCGCCGGCTCCGGTCTGACGCTTTCCGAGGCGATCGAGCGCGAGCGCACGCTGCTGGCCGGCGTCGCGGCGCTCGCGCAGCGCATCGATACGAGCGAGTTGCAGCCGCGCGTGCTGCAGAACTGGACCAGGGAGCTGCTCGCCCTCGACGCAGGCTCGCTCACGCTGCTTTTCGAGTCGTTCGCGTACCGCGACGGCATTCCGCTCGACGCCGACTGGGTGCTCGACTGCCGCATGCTGCCCAACCCGCACTACGATCCGCAGTTGCGTCCTCTTACCGGTCGCGACAGCGCCGTGGCCGAGTACCTGGGCCGCGATGCCGCGGTGCAGCGCTGGCTGGAGGACGTGCGGGCGCTGCTCGCGCGCTGGCTGCCGGAGATCGCCCGGGAGAACCGCAGCTACGTTACCGTGGCCATCGGCTGCACAGGCGGCCGTCACCGCTCCGTGTACCTCGCCGAGCGGCTCGCCGAGGCGTTTCGCGCGCAGTGGCGCGTGCTGGTGCGCCATCGCGGCCTGGCTCTCGAAGGCGCGCAAGCGTAATGCAGGACTTCGCCCTTTTTCCGCTGAACACGGTGCTCTTTCCCGGCGGTCGCCTGCCGTTGCGGATCTTCGAGCAGCGCTACATGGAAATGGCCAAGGTCTGCCTGCGCGACGACACGCCCTTCGGCGTATGCCTGATCCGCGATGGCGCGGAAGTCGGCGCGCCGGCGACCCCGGTGGAGACCGGCTGCCTCGCCCGTATCGCCGCCTGGGACATGCCGCAACTGGGCATGCTGCATATCATCGCCCGCGGCGAGCGGCGCTTTCGCATCCTCGGCAGGCGAGTCGAGCCCAACGGCCTCGCGCGCGCCTCGATCGAAATGCTTCCCGACGATATCGACGCTCCGGTGCCGGAGCAGTGCAAGTCCTGCGTGCGCCTGCTCGAGCGCGTGATCGCGCAGCAGGGCGAGGGGCTTTTCGAGGCGCCGCACCGGCTCGATTCCAGCGCCTGGGTGAGCGCCCGTCTCGCCGAACTCCTTCCGCTTCCCCTTTCGGCGAAGCAGGAGCTGTTCGAGCTGACCGACGCGCGCGCTCGGCTCGAGCGCCTCAACAATCTCCTGGGGAGGTAGCGGTTCTCCACTAAAATACCGTACGGGTCGCAACCATAACTAATGGCGCTTTCGCACCGAAACTATGCCAAAGTCCGGGTGGTAGCGCCCGTGGGACGTCTCGACCACGACAACTGCGAAGCTTTCAGGAACGACCTCGCTCCCCACCTCGATGCCTGCCTGCGCGAGGGCCAGGCGCTGATCTTCGATCTGTCCGGCCTCGAGTACGTGTCCAGCGCCGGGTTGCGCTGCCTGATGCTTGCCGCCAGGCAGGCGGCCAGCCGCAGCGGCCGCCTGGTGATCGCTTCGCTGCGGCCCCTGGTCGCCGAAATTTTCCAGATCAGCCGCTTCAACCTCGTTTTCGACGTGTTCCCAACGATGCGCGAGGCGCTCGCTTCGGTTTCGTCTGAGGCGGTCGAAGCTTTCGAGCGCGGCTGATCGGGCATGCGCGTCCGCTTCTGGGGCACGCGCGGTTCGATGCCTGTGGCGCTCACCGCCGCCGACGTCCGGGACAAGCTCGCCCAGGCCCTGGTCGCGGCCGACGGCCGGCGTTTCGAGTCGTTCGGCGCTGCCTACGACTTTGCGCAGCAGGAGCTGCCGTTCACGCTCACACATACCTTCGGCGGCCACTCGTCCTGTGTCGAGCTGGAAACCGGCAGCAACGAATATTTCGTGTGCGACATGGGCAGCGGGGCACGGCCCTTCGGCGCTCACGTGCTGGCGCGACAGGGTGGCCGGCCGGCGACGGTGAACGTGTTCATGTCGCACGTCCACTGGGACCACATCATGGGCTTTCCCTTCTTCGGGCCGGCCTACGTGCCGGGAACGACAATCCGCATCCACGGCTGCCACGATATCCTGGAGCAGGCGCTGCGGCTGCAGCAGGCGCCGCCTTGTTTCCCGGTACCGTTCGACCAGCTGGCCGCGAAGATCGAGTTCGTGAAGCTCGTGCCCGGCGAGACCTATGCGGGCGGCAGCGTAAGCGTGACGCCCAAGATCCAGCGCCATTCGGGAGACTCCTACGGCTATCGGTTTGAGGCGGGCGGCAAAGTACTGATCTACTCCACCGACTCCGAGCACAAGCTCGAAAACCGCGGCGAGGCCGAGGCCTTCGTCGCCTTCTTCCGGGACGCCGACCTCGTCGTATTCGACGCCATGTACTCGCTCGCCGAGGTGGCCTCGGTGAAGGCTGACTGGGGCCATTCCAGCAACATCGTCGGGGTCGAGCTCTGCCAGATGGCGGGCGTCAAGCACCTGGTGCTGTTCCACCACGAGCCCAGCTCCGACGATGCGGCGATCGAAGCCGTGTTGAGGGACACGCGCCGCCTCGAGGAGCTGACCCGCGGCGCGCGGTCGCTGCGCGTCTCGGCGGCTTACGACGGGCTGGAGATCGATCTCTGACACTGCGTTCAGGGCCGCGGCTGATAGGCGCAGCGCTGCTCGCCGTCTGCGTCCTGCTCATCGGCCTCCAGTCGCCGCCGGTCGCAGCGTTGCGCGAAACCCTGTTCGACGGCTATCAAAGGCTGATGCCGCGCGTGCGCAGCTCCGCGCCGGCGGTCATCGTGGACATCGACGAGCGCTCGCTCGACACGCTGGGGCAGTGGCCGTGGCCACGCAGCGTCACGGCAGACCTCGTGCGCGCCATTGCGCGCGCCGGGCCGGCGGCGATCGGCGTCGACGTGCTGTTCGTCGAGCCGGACCGCTCGGTGGCGGGAGCCGACGCGGCGCTCGCGCAAGCGGTCCAGGGCGCAAAAGTGGTGCTGGGCATCGCCGGAATCGACTATCGCGACCGCCGTTTCCCGCATCCGCCGCACGCCGCGCCGGTACTATCGTCCGGCCGGCGCGAGCTGCCGTTACAGCAGTTCGATGGCCAGCTGCAAAGCCGGCCGGAGATCGATCGGGCAGCCGCCGGCCGCGGGCTGATCAGCGCCGACTCACCGGATCGCATCCTGCGGCGAATCCCCCTGGTTGCGCGGATCGGAAAAGTCATCGTGCCGGCGCTTGCGGTGGAGATGATTCGCATCGCCACCGGCGCGCAGGAGTTGCGCATCGACGACCAAGGCGGCGAGCACGTGGACCTCAACGTCGGTCCTGCGTCGATTCCGATCCAGTCCGACGGCACGCTGAACGTGTATTTCGGGCGTCACGATGCGCAGCGCTTCGTCTCGGCCGAGGATGTGCTTTCCGGAAAGGCCGCGGCTGAGTTTTTTCGCGACAAATTCGTCCTCGTCGGCGTATCGGGATTGGGGTTGCTCGATTTCCAGGCGACCCCGCTTGGCGAGCGCATTCCGGGCGTCGAAGTGCACGCGCAAATCCTCGAGCAGATTTTCGATGGCACCTATCTGCGCCGGCCCACGGGCGCGGCGTGGACCGAAGCCGCGCTGCTGGCCGGCGTGGGGGTTCTGCTCGTCTTGTTCGTTCCGACAGTGCGCCCGTGGATATCCTTCGCGCTTCTGGCGGCGGCCCTGCTCGCGCTTGCGGCAGCAGGGATCCTCGCCTTCATGACCGGACTGCTCCTGAACGTCACGGCGCCCGCGCTGGCGGCGCTCGCCGTCTTCGCCGCCCTGCTCGGGGCGACGTTTGCCGAAGCCGACCGCCAGCGGCGGCTGCTGCGCGAAGCGCAGGCGCGCGTCGCCGGCGAACTGGAAGCCGCGCGGCGCATCCAGATGGGCCTGCTGCCGGCGCCGCGCACGATTTTCGCCGGTCAGACCGGTTTCGCCCTCGACGCGCTGCTCGAGCCGGCGCGAATGGTCGGCGGCGATTTTTACGACTGCTTCATGGTCGACGAGAACCGGCTTTTCCTGGTGGTCGGCGACGTTTCCGGAAAGGGGCTTCCGGCGAGCCTTTTCATGGCGCTCTCCAAGTCGCTATTGAAGAGCATCGCCCTGCGGGGTCCTGGTGACCCCGGCTCGCTCCTCATGCGCGCAAACGCGGAAATCTGCCGCGACAACGCTGAATCGTTCTTCGTCACTGCGTTCGCAGGGCTGCTCGACGTGCGCAGCGGCGCGCTGGCTTTCTGCAATGCGGGCCACGAGCCGGCGATTGCCTGCCGGCCGGGCGGCGTCCCCGAACGCGTCGAGCATTCCGGCGGGCCGCCGCTATGCGTGCTGGAGGGCTTCGAGTATCCAAGCGGACACCGCGTCCTGGAAGCGGGCGAGTGGCTGTGCGTGCTCTCCGATGGCGTGACCGAGGCGATGAACGCGGCGGGCGAGTTCTACGGCGCCGCGCGCCTGCGCGAGGTATTGAAACCCCTTTCGTCGGCCGCGCCGGATGCGGTCGTCGCGGCGGTACGAGCGGACGTGCGGGAATTCACCGGCACCACGGAGCAATCAGACGACCTTACCCTGCTTTGCGTGCGCTGGAACGGCGCAGCTGCTAGCGGACGCTGATCTCGACGCGCCGGTTGCGCGGCTCGTCGACGTTGTCGGCGGTCGGCACAAGAAGCTCGCGCTCGCCGCGGCCGGCGGTCTGGATCTGCCCGGCGGGAATGCCGATCTCGATAAGGAAGCCCTTTACCCGCTCGGCACGCCGTGCCGACAGCAGATCGTTCCTCTCAGGCTCGCCAACGGTATCGGTATGCCCGACGACCATGATGTCCGGGACGGCTCGCTGCTTCAGCGCCGCCAGGATCTTTTTCAGCTCCCCTTTCGATTCGTCGGTCAGCTCGTCAGTGGCGGTAATGAAGTAAAGCAGGAACGTGGTCGGCATGGCGGGCAAGGCCTGGAGCGTGACACCGAAGGACTGGCGCACTTCGGCGTCCGAAAGCTGCGTAATCTCGGCTTTCCCGCCCGTCAGCCGGCTCGCCGCGAACGGCTTGTTGAGCACATGGCGCTCGCCGCCGCGCTGCACGATGACGGTGCCGGTATGCCCGTCCGCGCTGGGCAGAACCACCACGGTCTCGTCGGGCGGTCGCTGTACGACGATATGCCTGTCCGGGCTGGGCAGAACCACGACCGGCTCTTCGAGGGGTGCCGGCTGCGCATAGATCGCGCCGAGGATAACCAGCGCGCCAAGCACCAGCACCAGCATTCGCTCAGCTTCCCGGCTCGGTGACCTTCACCACGAACTCGGTACCGCGGACACCCATGATCGAGGACGGCGTGCGCACCCTCATAGCGTCGGGCGACTGCTTGACCATCTTGCCGGAGACGACGGCGAGCGTTCCCTTCTTCAGCGAGGCATCGAAATGCCCGTTGTGCGTGGTCGAATCGAACGCATAGCGCTCGATCGCCAATACGCTGCCTGGGCCCACCGAAAGCACGCTGTTGTCGGAGAACGTCACCCCGGCGGAGCCGTCGGCGCCGGTGACCAGCGTGTCGGACTCCTGCACCGGCATGCCCACCGTGGCCGGCAGCCGCTCACCCTGCCGCTCGAGGAACACCGCTCCCGCGGCGGCCTTGATCTGCCCCACATCGCCCGCCCAAACGCCGGCCGCGAAGCAGAACAGGCATGCCAAAAGTGTCCAACGCATGATGGCCCTCCCTTGGGTCACGTTCAACGGGCTCTATAATGCGCCCGATCCCATGTCCCATAGCGTTAAAAACTCCCGCCTGGCGATGTTTCCGTCGCGGCTTGCCGAGCTGCGTCCTTTGTCCGCGTTCCTGACAGATTTTTGCGACCGGGCGGGCATCGAGCGGGAGCGCTGCCTGCGGCTCCACCTGGTGGTGGAGGAGCTGTTCATCAACACCATCCGGCACGGCCATCGAAACGACTGCGATGCGCCCGTATGGGTGAGCCTCGAGGCGGGCGCCGGGGCGGTACAGGTGACCTACGAGGACACCGCGCCGCCATTCAATCCCTACGCCAGGCTGCCTGACAAGTCTATCGACATGACGACGACGCTCGAAAGGCGCGCGATCGGCGGCCTCGGAGTCCTTCTCACCAAGGAGCTGGCAGCGACACGCGATTACGCCTATGTGTTCGGCCGTAACCGCATCCGCCTCACCATGACGCGTTAGAAGCGCCAAGCCGCGCGATGAGCTTTTTCACCGGGGCCGGCGCGGCGGCCTGCGCGGCATCCTCGAGATCGATCCAGAGCCGTCCCGGCGCCGCGACGCCCGGCAGCGTTCTTGCGACCCCGCACAGCACGGGGCGGATGCGCAGGCGAAAGTGCGTGAAGCCGTGCTCGAGCGGCTCCAGCTCGCGCGTCGATGAGATCTCGCAACCCAGCTCGCGAGCCTGCGCGGCATATCCTGCGTTGCTCGCCGCCGGGAAAGTCCAAAGACCGCCCCAAAGCCCCGCGCCGGGCCTGCGCTCGAGCAGCACCTGCTGGTTGTGCAACAGCAGCAGCCAGGTGGCGTCTCTCAGCGGAACGGTCCTCCTTGGTCGCGGTGCAGGCAGCTCGTGCACGCGGCTCTCGCGCCGCGCCACGCAGCGCCGCCTCACCGGGCACAGATCGCAACGCGGCTGCCTTGTGCAGACGGTCGCGCCGAGATCCATCAGCGCCTGCGTGTAGACGCCGACGTCGTCCTTGGGAAGCAGGCGCTCTGCGAGCCGCCACAGCTTCGCTTCGACTTCACGCTCCCCGGGCCAGCCTTCGACGCCGTAGCAGCGCGCGAGCACGCGCTTGACGTTGCCGTCGAGAATCGCGGCGCGGCGGCCGAAGGCGAACGCGGCGATCGCCGCGGCGCTCGAGCGCCCGATGCCGGGAACCTGCTCGATCTCGTCTACCGAATCCGGGAATCTGCCGCCGTGCTCCGAGACGAGCTTTCGAGCGGCCCGATGCAGGTTGCGCGCGCGGGCGTAGTAGCCGAGGCCGCTCCAGAGCCGCAGCACCTCGTCCTCGTCCGCCGCGGCGAGCGCCTGCACGTCGGGAAAGCGGGACACGAAGCGCCGATAGTAGGGAATGGCCGCCGCTACCTGCGTCTGCTGCAGCATCACTTCCGAGAGCCAGATGCGGTATGGGTCGCGCGTGTCCTGCCAGGGAAGCCCTTTGCGCCCGTGACGGCGCTGCCAGGCAACGAGAAGGCTTGCGAAAGCGGGCACGCCCGGATTCTAATGGGGGCATGGGCAGCCCCGTCGAGCGCATCCGCGAATACCACCGCGAGCTGAAGGAACTCCGGCACGACCTGCACGCGCACCCCGAGCTGGGGTTCGAGGAGACCCGTACTTCCGCGCTGGTGGCAGACAAGCTGGCAAGCTGGGGCATCGAAGTGCATCGCGGCCTCGCGAAGACCGGGGTGGTGGGCGTGGTGAAAGGCCGCGGCACCTCAGGCGGCCGCGCCATCGGCCTGCGCGCCGACATGGACTGCCTGCCGGTGCACGAGACCGGGAGCGTGTCCTACCGCTCGCGCCACGATGGCCGCATGCACGCATGCGGGCACGACGGGCACACCACCATGCTGCTGGGTGCCGCACGCTACCTGGCGCAGACCCGCAACTTCGGCGGCACCGCCTACCTCATCTTCCAGCCCGCCGAGGAAAGCGGCGGCGGCGGGCAGGTGATGGTGAAAGAGGGCCTGTTCGAGCGCTTCCCGGCGAACGAGATCTACGCGCTGCACAACTGGCCGGGGCTGCCGCCCGGAAAGCTGGCGGTGCGCGCCGGACCGGTCATGGCCGCGACCGACGAGATCCAGATCACGGTGCGCGGACGCGGCGGACACGCGGCGATGCCGCACCTCGTCGTCGATCCGGTCGTCGCCGCGTCGCACATCATCGCCGCGCTGCAGACGATCGCGAGCCGCAACGTCAGCCCCGTGGACGCGGTGGTGGTGAGCATAGCCTCGATGCAGACCAGCCAGCTCGGCGCGTTCAACGTGATCCCCGATAGCGTGCGCCTGATCGGCACGCTGCGCAGCTTCCGGCGCGAGACGCGCGAGCTCGCCGAGAAGCGCGTGAAGGAAATCGCGACGCACGTCGCGCAGGCGTTCGGCGCGAGCGCCGAGATCGACTTGCGGCGAGGCTATCCGCCCACCATCAACAGCGAGCGCGAAGCGCGGCTCGCCGCGCGCGTCGGCGAGCGCATCTTCGGCAAGGCAAACGTGGTCACCGACGCCGACCCCACCATGGGAGGCGAAGACTTCGCCTACATGCTGCTCGAGCGCCCAGGCGCCTACGCGTGGCTCGGCCAGGGCGGCGGTCCCGGCGGCTGCTTCCTCCACAATCCGAACTACGACTTCAACGATGAGGTGATTCCGCTCGGCGCGGGCTATCTCGCCGCGCTCGTCGAGGAGTCCTTGCCGCTAGAATAAGGCGGTGCAGAGGAAACAGGTGCCGGTGGGACAGCTGCAGTTCGGCATGTACGTCGCCGAGCTCGATCGCCCGTGGACCGATACGCCCTTCATGTTCCAGGGCTTTCACCTGCGCACCGACCAGCAGCTGGAGGCCCTGAAGAAATTCTGCAAGCACGTCTTCGTCGACATGGAGAAGACCGAGCTCGAGGATCGCTCGCGCCCGCGCGCCAAGCTGCCCAGTTTCAAGATCCGCGGCAACACCGCCTATCCCGACGCGGTCAGTGTCGAAACCGAGGTGCAGCGCGCGGCCCCGGTCTACACGCAAACCGTCGCCGCCGTGAACGAGCTCCTGCGGCCGCTCACCCAGGGCAGTACCGTCCTGGAGGGCAGGGAAGTCAGGGAATCGGTGACGCGCCTTACCGACAGCGTGGTGCGCAATCCCGACGCGCTGCTTCTGGTCTCCAAGCTGCGCGAAAAGAGCGCGGCGGCGCATGCCCGCGCGCTGCAGGTCTCCATCTACATGATCGTGTTCGCGCGCTTCCTGGAGCTGGCGCGCGAGGAGCTCGAGCTGCTCGGATTGCTCGGCCTGCTGCAGGACGTCGGCAAGACCCAGCTGCCGGCCTCGATCATGGAAAAGCAGGGACCCCTGACGCCGGAGCAGGCCGAGTTCGCGAAAAAGCACGTCGCCCTGTCGGCGGAGATCCTGAAGGCGACTCCCGGCCTGCCGTCGCGGCTGCCTGAGCTTGCCTTGCTGCACCACGAACGGCAGGACGGCAGCGGTTACCCGCGCGGGCTCAAAGGCGAGCAGATCGGGCTCTACGGCTCGATCGCGGCGATCGCCGATACCTTCGACGCGCTGACCGCGGTGCGGCCTTACGCCGAGACGCTGTCGCCATCGAGCGCGCTCAGCTTCCTGTACAAGGAGCGCGGCACCGGCTATCACTCCGAGCTCGTCGAGCAATTCATCCAGTGCGTCGGCGCGTTCCCGGTAGGCAGCGTGGTCGAGCTCAATTCCGCCGAAGTCGGCATCGTCATCGCGCAGAACCTGGTGCGCCGCCTCAAGCCGCGCGTGATGGTGGTGCTCGACGGCCAGGGCAACCCGATGCGGCCGCACAAGATCCTCGACCTCGACAAGGATCCCAAGGTTCGCCCGGACGAGCCCTACAGGATCCGGCGCACCATGGAGCAGAGCAAGCTCGAGGTCGACCCGCGAGAGCTGTTCCTCTAGCGCAGGTTCGCAACCCCGTAGGGCACGTGGCCCGCGGCGACATGCGCGCGCGCGGAATCGACGTGGCCGCGCTGGTCGTCGAAGTAGAAGTCCGGCTCGAAGGCCTTCAGGAACGCGCCCTTGTCGAGGCCACCGAGAAACATCGCCTCGTCCACCGCGATGTTCCAGTCCATGAGCGTGCGCACCGCGCGCTCGTGGGCCGGCGCGCTGCGCGCGGTCACCAGCGCGGTGCGCAGGCGCATCGGCACGTCGGTGCCGGCGGCCGCCTGCAGGCGCTGCAGCGCTTCGAGCAGCGGCTTGAACGGGCCCGGCGGCAGCGGCTGCAGCGCATGCGCCGCCTCATGGCGCGTAAACGCATCCAGGCCGTCTTTCTGATACACGCGCTCCGCCTCGTCGGAGAACAGGACCGCGTCGCCGTCGAAGGCGATGCGCACCTCGCCCGAGTGGCGGCTCGCCGCCTGCGCCGACTCCGGGTAGACGCGCGCCGCGGGCACCTTCGATTCGAGCGCGCTCATCACGTCGTTTTCGTTCGCCGACAGGAACAGGTTCGCCTTCAGCGCGTCGAGGTAGCGATACGGGTTCGCTCCGCGCGTGAATACGCCGCGCTCCAGGCGCAGCCCCGCGCGCTCGGCCGAGCGGAACACCCGCAGGCCCGACACCGGGTCGTTCTTCGACAGGATCACCACCTCGACGCGTTGCGCCTGCGGCGTATTGAAGGCGAGGAGCTTCTTTACCAGCGCAAAGGCGACCCCTTCGCGCGCCGGCACGTCCAGGCGCGCGAGCTGCAGCGCGATATAGGCGCCCTCGCCGTCGCGCTCGAAAACGCGGTTCTCGTCCTCGAAGTCGAGCAACGCGCGCGACGAAATCGCGACGACCAGCTTGCCTTCGACCGAGTACGGCACGCACTGAATTTAGCACTGTTTGGAGCGGGTGATGGGAATCGAACCCACGTTCATAGCTTGGGAAGCTATTGTTCTGCCATTGAACTACACCCGCGTGGCGGGGAATTCTACCGCTCAGGCTTTCATGATGAACATGAATAGCGCAGCCAGGGCCGCCAGGCTCAGCGCAGCGTGCAGCTTCGCCAGCCTCGCAATGATCTGCGCCGCATTTCTCGGATTCGCGCGCGCCTCGCTTCCGGTAAGACGGCGGATCAAGGGCAGTACTGCGAACACCTGCCATAACGCCGCTGCTCCGAGAACCGCCCCGCCGGCGAGCCACCACGTCGCTCCGGCTGCCGATCCGGCAAGGATTGCGGCCAATGAGCCGATGGCGCCGAGAGCGGCCTGAAAAATGGCGGGCCTGGGGTGCGATGCCAGGACGATGGTGTCGGCCAGCTCCGCTTCGCCCTTGTCCAGCTTGGGATGCTCGACAAGACTGACGTAGGTGGCGGCGCCTGCGAAAAGCGCGCAGCAGAACAGGGCGATATTCTGGGACGCAAATTGAGCCAGCAGCAGCGTTGAAGTCATCGCATCTCTCCCCTTTTTGTCGCCAGTTTAATGGGAAGCGAGCGGGGCTGCTGAGGTATGATTGTTTCCATGATCAGGGTAACGGTGAACGGCGACGCCCGGCGCTTTGACGCGCCGCTCGACGTGGCGGCGCTGCTCGCAAGGCTCGACTGCAAAGGCAGGAAGGTGGCGGTGGAGCGAAACGGCGAGATCGTCCCGAGGAGCGCCCACGGCAGCACTTTGATCGCCGACGGCGATCGGCTGGAGATCGTCGTGGCGGTCGGCGGCGGCTAGCATGAAGGACGCCCTCGTCGTTGCCGGCAGGCGCTACGGCTCGCGCCTGCTTGTCGGCACCGGCAAGTACCGCGACTTCGCCGAGACGCGCGCCGCGGTCGAGGCGTCGGGGGCGGAGATCGTCACTGTGGCGATCCGGCGCACCAACATCGGCCAGAACCGCAACGAGCCGAGCCTGCTCGAGGCGCTGCCGCCTTCGAAGTACACCTATCTGCCGAATACGGCCGGCTGCTACAACGCCGCCGACGCAGTCCGCACCTTGCGCCTCGCGCGCGAGCTGCTCGACGGTCACGACCTGGTCAAGCTGGAGGTCCTCGGCGACCCGCACACGCTCTACCCGAACATGCCCGAAACCCTGAAGGCCGCGCAGCAGCTGGTCAAGGAAGGCTTCAAGGTGATGGTGTACTGCTCCGACGACCCGGTCCAGGCGCAGATGCTGGAAGCCGCCGGCTGCGTCGCCGTCATGCCGCTTGCCTCGCTCATCGGCTCGGGCATGGGGATTCTCAATCCCTGGAACCTGCAGCTCGTGATCGATAAGGTGAAGCTGCCGGTGCTGGTCGACGCGGGGGTCGGCACCGCCTCCGATGCCGCGATCGCGATGGAGCTGGGCTGCGACGGCGTGCTGATGAACACTGCGATCGCCGCGGCGAAAGATCCCGTGCTGATGGCCAAAGCGATGAAGAAGGCGGTCGAGGCTGGACGCGAAGCCTTCCTCGCCGGCCGCATGCCGAAAAAGCTCTACAGCGCCGCCCCCAGCTCGCCGGTCGAAGGGACTATCCCGTCCTCGCAGCCCAAGGCTGCTTGAACAGACCGATCCGAAGCTACGTCCTGCGCCAGGGCAGGACCACGGCCGCACAGCAAAGGGCGCTTGAAGAGCTCTTTCCAAAGTATGGTTTGCCGTTTCAACCGGAATCGATCGATTCAGGAAAAATCTTTGGCCGCATTGCGCCCCTGGTCCTGGAGATCGGGTCGGGAATGGGCGAGACCACCGCAGCGATCGCCAAGGCGAAGCCCGCGGCCGATTTCATCGCGGTGGAGGTGCACGGTCCGGGCGTCGGCAGCCTGCTCAACCGCATTGCCGCCGACGGACTCGCCAATGTGCGCGTCATCCGGCACGACGCCGTGGAGGTGCTCACGCGCATGATTCCAGACGGCGCGCTCGCCGCGATTCATCTGTTCTTCCCCGATCCCTGGCCGAAGAAGCGGCACCACAAGCGTCGCCTGGTGCAGGCGCAATTCGCCGCGCTTGCGGCGCGCAAGCTCGCGCCCGGCGGCACGCTCCATGCGGCCACCGACTGGCCGGACTATGCCGAGCACATGAATTCGGTCTTTGGGAACGAAACGCTTCTGGAACCCGCGCCGTCGGGTTTTGTCGAGAGATCCGCCACCAAGTTCGAGACGCGCGGCAGGCGCCTCGGGCACCCGATCCGCGACCTCTTTTTCAGGCGAAAATAAGCTCATGGCAGAGCACGGCTTTGCGCTTTTCACCACGCCGATCGGGCGCTGCGCGATCGTGTGGAGCGAGCGCGGCATTACCGCCGTGCGCTTGCCCGAGCGGCGCGACAGCGAGACCCGGGCGCGGATCGTGAAGCGCTTTCCGCACGCGCGCGAGGCGCTTCCGCCGCAGCCCGTGCAGCACGCGCTCGAGCGCATCGTCGCGCTGCTGCAGGGCGAGGCGATCGATCTCTCCTCGATCGCGCTCGACCTGGACGGCGTGCCGGATTTCGATCGCGAAGTCTATCGCGTCGCCCGCAGCGTTCCCTGCGGCAGCACTACCACGTACGGCGAAATCGCAGCGCGGCTGAACGAGCCCGGCTCGGCGCGCGACGTAGGCGTGGCGCTCGCCCGCAATCCCTTCGCGATCGTAGTGCCGTGCCATCGCGTGCTCGCGGCAGGCGGAAAGGCAGGCGGCTTCTCCGCCATGGGCGGGCTCAAGACGAAGCTTCGGCTGCTGATGATCGAGCGGGCGCTCCCTCCAGGAATATTTGAAGCAGCTCGTTGAGGAAGTGCCGCCCGCGCTCGGTGGGGCGGACGCGTTTCCAGTCGCGCTCGATCAGGCCCTGGTTTTCCGCCTTTGCCAGCTTCGCTTCGACCGTCGCTGGCGGCAAACCGGTGCGCTCGGCGAACAACGTCATGGGAAAACCCTCCACCAGCCGCAGCGCGTTGAGCATGAACTCGAAAGCAATCTCGTTCGCCGGCACCTCGCGGTCCTCGGCGAGGGAGTTCTTTGAAAGCAGATACTCCCTGGGCTGCTTGATGCGCGAATGCCGCGTGATGCGCCCGGGGAAGCTCAGCTTGCCGTGCGCGCCGGCGCCGATGCCGACATAGTCGCCGAATTCCCAGTAGTTGAGGTTGTGGCGGCAGCGATGCCCCGGCCGCGCGAAAGCCGAGGTCTCGTAATGCCCATAGCCCGCCGCGCAGAGCACCTCCTCTGCTGCCAGCTGCATGTCAGCGCTCTCGTCATGCTGAGGCAGCTGCGGCGGCTTGCTCCAGAACACGGTGTTGGGCTCGATCGTCAGCTGGTAGGCCGAGACGTGCGCCGCGCCCAGGCGCACGGCCTCCTCGATGTCGGACCGCGCCATCGCAAGCGTCTGGCCCGGCAGCCCGTACATCAGGTCGAGATTCACGTTGTCGAAGCTCTCGAGCGCCACAGCGACGGCGCGCCGGGCTTCGTCCGCGCCGTGGATGCGGCCGAGAGCCGCGAGCATGCGATCGTCGAGGCTTTGCACGCCGACCGAGATGCGGTTCACGCCCGCCTGCCTGAAGCCGGCGAAGCGCGCCGCTTCGACCGTGCCCGGATTCGCTTCGAGCGTGATTTCCGCGCCCGGCTCGAGCGGCAGGCGCGCGCGCACGCCGGAAAGCAGCGTCTCGATCGATCCGGGCGAGAACAGGCTCGGCGTGCCGCCGCCGATGAATACGCTGACGATGCGTCTTCCCCACACGGCAGGAAGAAGATCTTCAAGGTCATTGATCAGCTTCCCAACGTACTCGCGCTCGGGGAGCTCACCGCTGCGCTCGTGCGAGTTGAAGTCGCAGTACGGGCATTTGCGCACGCACCAGGGGATGTGAACATAGAGCGCGAGCGGAGGCAGGAGCTCCAGCCTGACTTTCCCGGGCTTGCTAAGGACGACTGGATCCATTCAGCAGCTCCAAAAGCCTGGCCAGCGCCTGACCGCGGTGGCTGATGCGGTTCTTCTCAGCGGGCTCGAGCTCTGCCGCTGTCAGTCCGCGCTCTGGCAGCAGGAACAGCGGGTCGTAGCCGAAGCCGTTCCTGCCGCGCGGGGTGCGGGCGATCTCGCCTCTCCAGATGCCTTCGGCGACGAGCGGGCGCGGGTCGCCGGGATGCCGCAGCAGGACCATCACGCAGCAATAATAAGCATTGCGATCCTGCTTCACGTTCGAGAGAATTTTTTCATTGTTGCGGGCGTCCCGCTCCTCGCGGCTGCCCTCGCGCCCGGCGTAGCAGGCCGAGCGCACTCCGGGCTCGCCGGCGAGGGCCTCGACGCACAGTCCCGAGTCATCGCCAAGCGCCGGCAGGCCCGCGGCCCGGCTCGCGTGCCGCGCCTTGGCGAGCGCATTCTCGAGAAAAGTGGCGTGCGGCTCAGCGGCCTCGCCGATGCCGAGCTGCGCTTGAGGTATCAACTCGATCGACCGCGGCGCGAGCAGCGCCCCGATCTCCCTCAGCTTGCCGGGATTGCCGCTCGCCAGGACGAGCCTCATCGCGGCGCGTTCTTGCGCAGCGCCGCCCTGATCTCGGCGATCGCTCTTTCGATGTCCTCGTCGGACATGCGCAGGAAATCGAGGTCGGTGGCGGTGAAGTCCTGCACGTCGGTCGCGGGTTCGCGTTGCGGGACGGTCTGCGCGGCATCGGCGGCGGCGACCTCGTCCTCGCCCCAGGCCAGCGCCACGACGGAGAGGTTATCGCACTCGTCCCCGGCCCTCATTTCGGCGAGCGCCATGAGATCGGGAATCGCCTGACCGAGCGGGTTGGCGATGAAGCCGTGCAGCAGCTGGCGCTGGGTGAGCGGCCCCCAGAAGCCGTCCGAGCAGAGCAGCAGCACGTCGTCTTTTGCCAGCCGGGCGCTTGCGCCCGCCGGCCGCGGGGCCTGGTAGCCGCCGAGGGTCTGCAGCAACCGGTTGCGCTCGGGATGCGAGGCGATCGCCTCCTCCCGGATGCGGCCCTCGTCCACCAGCAGCTGCACCACCGTGTCATCGCGGGTGCGAGCGATCACACGGCCCTCGCGCAGCAGGTAAAACCGGCAATCGCCGACATTGCTCCAGTGGGCATAGCCGTCCTGCACTACGCAGGCGACGAGCACCGTGCGCGGCATGTCGGACAGCTGCAGCTTCTCCGTGTGCCGCACGATGGCCTCGTGCGCTGCGGCCATCGTGCGCGAGAGAAACCGCGCCGGGTCGGCGAGCTTGGGGCGTGCCTCGCGCAGGAACGCCGCGCCGAAGCTCTCGATCGCGAGGTGCGCGGCGATTTCGCCGTGCAGGTGCCCGCCGAGGCCGTCGGCCACCGCCATGAGCAGCGCGCCCGGCGACTCCCAGTGGCCGACGCGATCCTCATTGACGCGCCGCATGCCGCGCCGGCTGTCGCGCACGAGGGAGAACTTCATGAGCGCAGGGCCTTCTGCAGCGCGAACACGCTCTGCGGCCGGTCGAGGTGGTGCAGCTGCAGGCACCAGTCCACCGTTTCGAGCAGCTCGTGGGAATACTTTGCCTCCCAGACGCGCCGCGCCGGCCCCAGCTTGTCGTCGTTCAGGCGCTGATCGGCAGGCTGCAGCAGCGCGTTGCCCAGGCAGGCATACATGGTGGCGCCTACCGAGTAGATGTCGCTCCAGGGTCCGAGCAGCTCGCGATCGACGTGCTGCTCGGGCGAGGCGAATCCCGGCGTGAAGGTCTGCGGCAGCTTCATGCCTTCCGCCGGAAACGCCTGGCGCGCGGCGCCGAAGTCGAGCAGCACCGGCGTGCCGTCGGTGCGCAGGTACACGTTCGACGGCTTGATGTCGAGGTGCAGGAGCTTGTTCGAATGCACTTCGCGCAGGCCGTTGAGCAGCTGGGCGAAGGTGGCGCGGATCCAGGGCTCCTTCAGCGCGCCGCGGCGCCGGCCAATGTGATCGTGCAGCGTGCGGCCGCGTTCGTAGCGCATCACGAGATAGACCGTCTCGTTGGCGCGAAAGAAATTGAGCACGCGCACGATATTGGGATGCGACAGGCCCGCGAGCGCGCGGCCCTCCTCGAAGAAGGATTTCATGCCGACGCGGAAGGTCGCCAGGTCCTGCTCCGGGATGCGCGGATACGACTCGCCGTTCGCGCGCAACGCGAGCGTCGAGGGCAGGTACTCCTTGATCGCGACCGGCGTCTCATTCTCGTCATGAGCGAGGTACACGAACGAGAAGCCGCCGGAGGCGAGAAGGTGAACGATGCGGTAGTTCTCGAGCCGCGTGCCTACAGGAATCGGCTCGTTGACTTGCCCGCCCGGCTGGTTGGCTTGGGACGCCATCTCCTCCTATGATAACGAAATGATCCGGAGCATGACCGGCTATGCCGCCGCGGCGGCCGATTCGCCCCGCGGTAGGCTGAGCCTCGAGTTGCGCTCGGTGAACGCGCGCTTCCTCGATCTGCAGTTCCGCGTCGCGGAGGAGCTGCGCTCGCTCGAGCCCGGGCTGCGCGACCTGATCCTTGCGCGCGTCGCCCGCGGCAAGATCGACTGCCGTCTGTTTCTGAACGACAAGGATGTTCCGCAACGGCCGCAACGTTTGAACGCGGAGGCGATCGCGCGGTTAAGGAGCCTGGCGGCCGAAGCGCAGAAGACCTTTCCGGACGCGGCGCCGTTGCGCGTGGCAGACGTGCTGCGGTGGCCCGGCGTGGTCGCCGAGCCCGAGGCCGGCGAAGAAACGCTGCGCGTGATCGCCGAGCGGCTGTGCCAGGCTGCGCTGGACCAGCTGGTGGCGGCGCGCGAGCGCGAGGGCGCGAAGCTCGCCGCGAGCATCGGCGAGCGCACCGCCGCCATGCGCCGGCGCATCGAGGAGGTGGCGCCGCTGGTGCCGCAATCGCTCGCCGCTTACCAGGCCAGGCTGGCCGAGCGGCTGCGCGAGGCGCTTGGCACCGCGGACGACGACCGCGTGCGCGCGGAGCTGGCGGTGTTCGCCGCCAAGGTCGACGTCGACGAAGAGCTGGAGCGCCTGCGCGCGCACCTCGCCGAGGCCGAGCGCACGCTCAAGCAGGGCGGGGCGGTCGGCAAGCGGCTCGACTTCATCGCCCAGGAGCTCAATCGCGAGGCCAACACGCTCGCCTCGAAGGCGGCGAGCCAGCCGCTGTCGGACTGCGCGCTCGAGCTCAAGCTCCTGGTCGAGCAGATCCGTGAACAGGTGCAGAACATCGAATGAGCGGGCTTCTGTTCGTCGTCACCGCGCCGTCGGGGGCGGGCAAGACGTCGCTGATCGACGCGTTGATGCGGGAAGACCCGGGCCTCAAGTTCTCCGTCTCTTACACCACGCGAGCGCCGCGCCCCGGCGAGAAGGACGGCGTCGACTACCATTTCGTCGACGACGCGACGTTCCTCGCCATGCGCGGCCGCGGCGAGTTTCTCGAGAGCGCCGAGGTGCACGGCTACCGCTACGGCACTTCGAAGAAGCTGATCCTCGATGCGCTGGAGCGCGGCGACAACCTGATCCTCGAAATCGACTGGCAAGGCGCGCGGCAGGTGCGCAAGCTCTATCCCGACACGGTCGGCATCTTCATCCTGCCGCCTTCGATCGAGGAGCTGGAGCGGCGCATGCGCGCCCGCGGGCAGGATGCCGAGGACGTCATCCAGCGCCGCATGCAGAACGCGCGCGAGGAGCTGTCGCACGCCGGCGAGTTCAAATACGCTATAATTAACAATCACTTCGACAACGCTCGGCAGCAGCTCGCCGACATCATCCGCACTGAGCGCGAAAAACATGGCCCGCATCACCGTTGACGATTGCCTGAAGAGAATTCCCAACCGCTTCCAGCTCACGCTGGCGGCGACCTACCGCGCGCGCCAGCTCGGCGCCGGCGCTTCGCCGCTGGTCGAGCCGAACCGCGACAAATCGACCGTGATCGCGCTGCGCGAGATCGCCACCGGCAAGGTCGGCACCGAAGTGCTGAAGAAGAATCCGACCCCGCCAGCGACGGGCTTGTAAGACAATGGGGTCGGGTCTGACCCCATGGCTGCTGCAGTCTCATTGCCGAACCCCGATCGTTTCGGCTACCTGAAGCCGAAGGACGTCGCGCGCCTCGCCGAGGCTTACCGGTTCTCGGAAGCGGCGCACGCCGGGCAGACGCGGCAGTCGGGCGACCCGTACATCTCGCACCCCCTGGCCGTCGCCGAGATCCTCGCCGACTGGCATCTCGACGGGCAGACGCTGATGGCGGCGCTGCTGCACGACGTGACCGAGGACACCTCGGTCACCAAGGACGAGATCTCGGACACCTTCGGCAAGCCGGTCGCCGAGCTGGTCGACGGCGTCTCCAAGCTCGACCGCATCGAGTTCCAGAGCGCCGAGGACGCGCAGGCCGAGAACTTCCGCAAGATGCTGCTCGCCATGGCGCGCGACGTGCGCGTCATCCTGATCAAGCTCGCCGACCGGCTTCACAACATGCGCACGCTCGGCGCGGTGCCGCCCGCCAAGCGCAGCCGCATCGCGCGCGAGACGATGGAGATCTATGCCCCCATCGCCAACCGGCTGGGGCTGAACAGCCTGTACCACGAGCTGCAGGAGCTCGCCTTTTCGCACCTCTACCCGTCGCGCTACAAGGTGCTGGCCAAGGCCACCAAGGCGGCACGCGGCAACCGGCGCGAGATGATCGGCAGGACGCTGGAAGCGCTCAAGCGCAAGCTCTCCGAGAGCGGCATCGAGGCCAGCGTGCAGGGCCGCGAGAAGCATGTCTACTCGACTTACCGCAAGATGCTCGAAAAGCATCTTTCGTTTTCCGAGGTGCACGACATCTTCGGCTGCCGCGTGATCGTCAAGGACGTGCCGGCCTGCTATCTCGCCCTCGGCGCGCTGCACTCCCTTTACAAGCCGATCCCCGGCAAGTTCAAGGACTACATCGCCATTCCCAAGGCGAACGGCTATCAGTCGCTGCACACCGACTTGATCGGCCCCTACGGCGTGCCGGTGGAGGTCCAGGTGCGCACCGAGCAGATGCACCGCATCGCCCAGTCCGGCGTCGCCTCGCACTGGATCTACAAGGACGACACCGACAAGCTCTCCGAGCTGCAGAAGCAGACGCACCGCTGGCTGCAGTCGCTGCTCGAGATCCAGCACCAGTCGGGCGACCCGCAGGAGTTCCTCGAGCACGTCAAGGTGGACCTCTTTCCGGACGAGGTCTACGTGTTCACGCCCAAGGGCAAGATTCTCTCGCTGCCGCGCGGCGCGACCGCGGTGGACTTCGCCTACGCCGTGCACACCGACATCGGCAACCGCTGCGTGGCGGCCAAGGTCAATGGCGAGCTGGTCCCGCTGCGGACCGAGCTCAGGAACGGCGACCGCGCCGAGATCATCACCGCCAGCCACGCCAAGCCCAACCCGGGCTGGCTGCAGTACGTGCGCACGGCCAAGGCGCGCTCCAACATCCGCCACTTCCTGAAGACCATGCAGTACGAGGAGTCGGCCGGGCTGGGCGAGCGGCTGCTGGACCAGGCGATCAAGGCGCTGAACGGCTCGCTCGCCGAGGTCGACGATGCGAGCTGGGAGCGCGTCGTGCGCGACGGCGGCGCCCGCTCGCGCGAGGAGCTGCTTGCCGATATCGGCCTCGGCAAGCGCCTGCCGGCGGTGGTAGCGCGGCGGCTGCTCAAGCGCGGCGACAGCACCCGCGAGGACGCGAAGCCCGGGGGCAGCGTGGTGATCCGCGGCACGGAGGGCATGGCGGTGCAGCTCGCTACCTGCTGCCGGCCGATCCCCGGCGACGCGATCGTCGGCTCGATCAAGAAAGGCCAGGGCCTGGTGGTGCACGCCTCGGATTGCGGAAGCATCGTGCGCTCGCGCAAGAACGAGCCCGATCAATGGATCGATGTCGAGTGGGATCCGCGCACCACTCGGCTCTTCCAGGCGGCCATCAACGCCATGGTGGAGAACCGCCGCGGCGTGCTCGCCAAGGTCGCGTCCGAGATCGCTGCAGCCGGCTCGAACATCGACTCGATCACGATGGCGGAGGACCGCGCGGTCTTCACCAACATGCACTTCGTGGTCGAGGTCGCCAATCGCCAGCACCTCGCGCGGGTGATGCGCGCGCTGCGGCGGCTCCCCGACGTGAAAAAGATTACGCGCGTGCGCGAGTAGCCCGGCGCCGGGGCTCAGTCGCTCATGACGTTCGGGAACACGATGCCGAACGTCAGAATGCAGACCGCCAGCTTGAGGATGAAAACCACCTTCTGGCCGGGCTCCATCTGCTTGAACGGCACGCCTTCCTGCTTCGGCTTCTCCATGCGCAACCCTCTATTCCGGGCAGGCAGTGTATGACATGGCGCATGCTGCTCCCTTGCACCAAGCTGACGGCACGGGAATGCGGTTATGCCGTGGCGGGCTGCTTCAGCACGCGCTGGATCGTCCCGGCAAGAATGTTCTTGCTGTACGGCTTGGTGATATAGCCATCCGCGCCCAGCCCGAGCCCCCTGCGGATGTCGTCGGGGTCGCTCTTTGCCGTAAGCATCACGATCGGCAGCATGGCGTAGATCGGGTGCCGGCGCATCTTCGCGAGGAGGTCGAAGCCATCGCCGTCGGGCAGCATGACGTCGAGAACCAGGATGTCGGGTGTGCCGTGGTCCAGCAGCGAATGCAGAAGCGCATTCACCGAGTCCGCGACGCGCACCACGTATCCGGCCATCGTTACCCTGAGATCGGCGAGCGCCAGCTGGTCGGGGTCATCCTCGACGACGAGGACCACCGTCTCGGCGCGCGGCTTCTGGACGCCGGCGCGGTTCGCCAGACGCTCCTCGGCGATATAAACCCCGTCGCGCGCCAGCCTGCTGCCGATCTCCAGGGCGTCGCGATCCAGGCGCACCGTGTCTTCTTCCACCAGGGCGCGCGCTTTCGCGTCCGCCACGGAAAGGTCGAGGTCGTACTCGACCACGGTCTGCTTCGAGCGCAGCAAGTCGAGCTCTTCGAGCTCGCCCAGCCACTCGTCGAGCAGTTCATCCGGATATTCGCGCAAGCAGCCGCGCACGACGTCGACGTGCGCCTCGTTCTCGATCAGCCAGAGAATGCGCCGGTACTCGGCCGGGATCGCCACGTCCTGGCTCTCCCAGGCCTTGCGGCCTTCTTCGGTGAGTCGATAGATTTTTCCCTCTTTGAGCATCCCGGTGCGACCTCCGCAGTGCGATTAAACCATCTCGTTCGAGCGCAGCAGCAGATCCGGCGGCACGACCAGGTCGAGCGCCTTCACGGCCTTGCGATTGATGATCAGCTCGAACTTCGTCGGCCGCTCCATGGGCAGCTCGGCCGGGCTCGCGCCCTTGAGAATCCTGTCGACAAACGCGGCGGCGCGGTAATACATCGACGGCGGGCTCACGCCGTAGGAAACCAGTCCGCCGGCGTCCACGAACAGCCGGGACTCATAGATCGCCGGCAGCCGATGCCGCGCGGCGAGCTCGACGAGGGCCCGGCGGCGGGCTTGCGTAAGCGGTCCGAGTCGCACGACGAGGGCGTCGGCGGCCTGCGCTTTTGCGCTTTGGAGGGCGGGCGCGACTTGAGCGAACCTTCTTACGTCGACCAGCAGCGCCTGCAGTCCCATGGATCGCGCCGCCTCGTCTATCGCTTTCCACACGGAGGCGAATGCCGGATTGCCCATGTTCATGACAGCCGCAACCCGCTTCGTGCGCGGGGCCAGGGCGCGCAGCAGATCGACCCGCTTGGTCTCCAGCTCGCTCACCAGCATGGCGAGGCCCGTGACGTTGCCGCCCGGGCGCGCGAGGCTCGCTACCAGTCCGGTCTCCACCGGATCTGCGACCGGAGCGGTGACTACCGGAATCTTTCCGTGCGCGTTCTTGGCGGCCAGTGTCGCGGGCGTGCCGCGGGCCACGATCACATCGACGTTGAGCCCGCTCAGCTCGGCGGCGAGATTCGGGTAGCGGCCGACGCGGCCTTCTGCCGAGCGATACTCGATGAGCAGGTTTTGACCCTCGAAATAACCGAGCTCCCGCAGCCCCTTTCGAAATTCATCGATGTTCGCCGCGTTGTCGGACAGGGACACCGACTCGAGCACGCCGACGCGGTAAACCCGCCCGGCCTTCTTCTCCTGCGCCACGAGCGGCGCAGCGACGACCGCGAGCGCGCCTGCCATGAAGGCTCGTCGGGTAGCCATCGGGCCACTATACCCTTGAGGCGCGCGGATTAGCCGGCGGGCGCTTTCGGGAAGCGCACAGTCACCTCCAAACCTCGATCGATTTCGGTCTCACCCAGCGTGATTTCGGCGCGGTGAGCATCGGCGATCTGCTTCACGATGGCCAGGCCGAGACCGCTTCCCTCCACGCCCGAGCCCGGCAGCCGGTAGAAGCGGTCGAACACGCGTTGCCGCGCCTCGGCGGGGATCCCCGGGCCGGTGTCCTTCACATCCAGCACTGCGCCGCCTTCCTCGGACCGGATTTCGACGATGACGCGGCCGCCCGGCGGTGTGTAACGGATCGCGTTGTCGACGAGATTGCCCGCCAGGGTGTGAAGCGCCTGCTCCTGCCCGATTGCGCGGGCGGGTTCCACACGCCCGAGCCGCAGCTCGATCGCCTTCGCCTCGGCGAGCGGCTCGAACTCGGCCACAACGCTCGCCGCAAGCCGGTCGAGATCGAGCGCGGCGGGCTCCTCAAGCGTCGCCTCGGGCGCGAGCCGCGCCATGGTCAGCATCTGCTCGACGAGGCGCGAGGCACGTCTCGCACCGGCCTTCAACTGTTCGAGCGCATCGCGCAGCTCCTCCCGGGACCGCGCGCGCTCCACGAGCTGTATCTGCAGCTGGAGCGCGGTCAGCGGCGAGCGCAGCTCGTGCGCCGCGTCCGCGGTGAATCGCTTCTGGGTCTCGATCGCCTCGCGCAGGCGCTCAAGCAGCCCGTTCAGCTCGGACACCATGGGTCTTACTTCCTCCGGCAGCCCCGCGTCCGGGAGCGGCTCGAGCGAGGTCGGCGCACGCCTGCGAATTGCGGCGGCGATCTCCTCCAGCGGCTTGAGCCCTTCGCCCACGATCAGAAAGACCAGCAACGCGAACAGCGGAATCGCTGCCACGATCGGGACCAGGATGCGCAGCGCCATCGATACGGCCCGGTCGCGGCGCAGGCTGACCGGCGCCGCCACCTGGATCGTCTTGTCTGCCTGGCTCAGCGTAAAGACGCGCCAGTCCCGGCCATTCACCGGCACAGTCCCGAAGCCGTTATCGCCTTGCGGCAGCAGGATGCTCTGATTGGACAGGTAGACGAGCGCGCCGGCGGGGTCCCAGACCTGGACGATGAAGTCGTAGTCGAACCCGGGGAAGAACTCGGCCTGATTCTGCATCGTCTGGTCGCGAAGCGACAGCGCCATCTGCTGCAGCTGGTAGTCGAACACGTCGTCCGCCTCTTTGTGGACGGCGAACCACGTTGCGCCGCTGGCAGCGAGCCCGATCAGAAGCAGCGCCGAGAGCAGCGCTACGAGGAGTTTCCGGCGGATTGACACGGAGCGTCGCTGTCGTTGGCAATAGCGTAGCCTACCCCGCGCACCGTACGGATCGTCGCGTCTCCCAATTTCTTCCGCAAGTTGTGGACGTGCACCTCCACCGAGTTGCTCGCCACCTCCTCGCCCCAGCCGTAAATGCGCTCCTCGAGCTGGGCACGCGAAAGCGCCGCTCCCGGCCGATGCAGAAGCGCCTCGAGCAATGCAAATTCGCGCGCCGACACCGGAATCTCCCGGCCAGCTTGCGTGACCCTGCGCGCCGCGGGATCGAGCGTCAGCCGGCCGAAAGTGACGCGCGGCTCGGCGCGCCCGGCCTGCCGACGCAGCACGGCGCGGATGCGGGCCGCAAGCTCGTTCAGGTCGAACGGCTTCACCAGGTAATCATCCGCGCCCTCATTGAGGCCCTTCACGCGGTCGGCGACGGCGTCGCGTGCGGTAATGATGAGGACCGGTACCCGGTTCTTGCGCCGGCGCAGGCCTTCGAGGACCGCGAACCCGTCCTTGCGGGGCAGGCCGAGATCCAGGAGAACCGCCGCGTAGGCCTCGGCTGCAAGCGCGAGCTCCGCGGCACGGCCGTCCTGGACCCAGTCCACCACGAAGTCCTCCTGCCGCAGGCCCATTCGAATGCCCGCGCCGATCATGACGTCGTCTTCGACAAGCAGGAGCCGCATCGTCTGTCCTTGTCTACCCCTCGATTAAGCGCTCGGCCAATGGAAATTGACCTGTTTGTCCCCCTTCTGGTTCACACGCACGGTATGGTGCAAGGTCTTGCCGTTCCTTTCAGCGGCAATGCTGTATGTGCCTGCCGGCACCTTGATGAGCATGATGGGCCCATCGCTCACGGCGTTCAGCACTTCTTTGCCCGCCTCGTCCTTGATGGCGATCCTCACGTCGGCGAGGTACTCGTTGTCCTTGCCGGCGGAGAAGACCATGCTCAGGGGATAATTGCCGGCTTCAGCCTTCATCGCCGCGGATTCATCATGGCCGATGCCACCGCTGATGTAGGTGATGCCCTGCTCTGTTCTGGCCTGCGGCAGCGCCGCCCCAACGGCTTGGAACGCCACGGCGAGCGCGAGGGCGCTCGCCGGTACACAAAGAATCGCTTTCATGGAAAACCTCCGGTAAAAAGTTTGGGAATTAACCGAGATCGACCGGGACGTACATCCTGGCCGCGTCGCGCTGCACAAGCAGTGCCACATGCTTGCCCGCCTGGTCTAACAGCCTGCGGAGCTGCTCGACGCTGCGTACAGGCAGGTTGTTGAGCGCGAGGATCACGTCTCCAGGCTGCACGCCAGCCGCGGCGGCGGCGCCGCCGGCGTCCTCCACGACCAGCCCGGCGCTGGCGTGGAGCTGGCTGCGCTCCTGGGCGGTAAGCGGCCGCACGACCAATCCGAGCTTGCCTGAATTTGCGGCAGGGTTCTCGGAGGACGCCACCTTCTCGTTGGGCATGCTGCCCACCGTGACGCTGACGGTACGCTCCTTGCCGTCGCGCCACACGCGCACCTGGGCAATCTGCCCCGGAGCCGTGTCGGCCACGAGCGCGGGGAGTGTGGCGGACTCGTCCACCGCCTTGCCGTTCCAGGCGAGGATCACGTCGCCGGCCTTGATGCCGGCGCGCGCGGCGGGCCCTTCGTCGTCCACCGAACTCACGAGCGCGCCTTCAGGCTTGGGCAGGCCGAAGGATTGCGCCAGACTTTGATTGACCGGCTGGATCGCGACGCCGATGCGCCCGCGCGTCACCTTGCCGTATTTCTGCAACTGGTCCTTCACGTGCATCGCGACGTCGATCGGGATCGCGAACGACAGCCCCATGTAGCCGCCGGTCTGGCTGTAGATCTGCGAATTGATGCCGATCACGTTGCCGTTCAGGTCGAACAGCGGCCCGCCGGAGTTTCCGGGGTTGACCGCGACGTCGGTCTGGATGAACGGCACATAGCCCTCGCCCGGCAGCGAGCGCGATTTCGCCGAAATGATGCCGGCGGTGACCGAGTTCTCGAAGCCGAACGGCGAGCCCATCGCCACGACCCATTGGCCGACCTTGATGTCCTGGGAATGGCCGATGCGCACCACCGGCAGGTCCTTCGCCTCGATCTTGAGGAGCGCGATGTCGCTGTTCCGATCGGTGCCCACCACCTTCGCCGTGAACTCCCGGTGGTCGGTCAGCTTGACATCGACTTCCCTGGCGCCGTCGACCACGTGGGCGTTGGTGAGAACGTAGCCGTCGGGGCTGACGATGAAGCCCGAGCCGACGCCGCGCATCGGCGCTTGCTTCGGCACCGGCAACCGGAAGTGCCTGAAGAATCCGAACAGCGGGTCGTTTTCGTCGAATGGCAGCAGCTCCCCGGCGGCAGCGCTGACCGGCTTGGTGACGCTGATGTTGACCACGGCCGGCCCGGCCTGCTCGGCGAGCTCGCTGAAGTCCGGCGCCCTGAATCCCGCGCCGGCCGAAGCCTGCGCCACGACCGCATCCGCCGGCGCCTTCGCGGTCGGTGACGCCGTCGACGGAGAACAGCCGGCGACGAACGCCGGCAGGAACGCCGCGATGACCGCGGCACGGATCAATTTCACTTTCATAGGCATTCCTCTTGCAGGATAAATCGGGCTATTGCGTCGCCGACGCTTGAAGCGCGGTGCCGAACACTGCTACTTCAGCGTAGCGATCCGGTTGAAGGCACTGAATGAATCGCGCGCCGCGCAGGCCGTGGCACTGACTTTTCGAAGTGCTCGGCTCGCTGCTGCCGACGCCTTTCGTAGTGATCTTCCGCAGGTCCAGCCCGTGATCCGCGAGGTAATCGCGTACGGCTTGCGCGCGGCGCTCGGACAGATGCCGGTTGTAGCCCGGCGCGCCGATGCGGTCGGTGTGACCGGTGATATCGACCGACCGGTAAGCAGCGTGCGCCAGCTGGCTCTCCAGTTTATCGAGCACGGCGCGGCCTGCAGGTTTCAGAGTCGCGCTGTCGAAATCGAAAAGCGCGTCCGTCGAGATCCTGAACGGAACCGGCTTGGGCAGGGGCTTTGTCACCGCGGCAATGCGTGGCTTTTGCGGCGCATTCGGCACGGCCTTCGCTGCTTGGAGCGCAGCCGCGGCAGCCCTTACCGGTTGCGGCTCGCAACGGCCATAGTGCATTCCCGGCTTCCATTCTCCGGTGTGCCAGCACTCGCCGAAAGAATCTGTGACCGCCTGATCGCCGGCGCTCGTGAGATAGCCGGATACGTCAATCGGGCTTGCTTGCGCAGCCGACGCTCCGGCGAGCAGCGCGGTGGCGAGAAACATGTGGACCGCAGACATGATTAGCTCCTTTGCGTCGGGCAATGGCGCGGCGTGATGCCCTGGCCGCTGGCGTACTTCATCGCGGAATCGCGGTACTTCTGCTGGACCAGCTTGCGGTCTTCCGGCGCCGGCGCCATCCAGTCGGTGGTGATGCTCCAGCGCGCGCCGTCCCAGCGCATGAAGCGCACCAGGCCGGACCCTTCGTGGTCGGCGCAGCTCGTCTGGAGCGGCGGCATGAAGCCGACCGCGCCGAGCTGCTTCAGGCGCGCCTGGTCGAAGTCGAGATGCTCGAGCGCCCACTGCACCTGCTCGCCGGTCACCGGCCTGCCCTTGCCGAAATGCTCCTGCGCCATGCGCACCGCTTCCGCGGTGATGATGCCGAACACGACGCCGCGGTTGTAGTAGACGGAGCCGATCCGCGACTGGTCCTGCATTTCGCCCTCGCCCTTCGCGTAAATGTTCTTGCGGATCTCCTGGATCACCGGGTATTTCGTTCCGGCGACGTTGAAGCCCGCGGCGACGAAGCCTTTCGCCGCGGAACCGGCCGGAATCACGTCCTCCTCGGCGCCGGACCACCATACGCCGATCATCTTGGTGCGCGGGAAGCCGACCTTTGCCGCCGTCTTGAGGGCGGTGGGATTCATCACGCCCCAGCCCCAGAGGATCACCCAGTCCGGGCGTATCTCGCGTATCCGCAGCCACTGCGACTGCTGCTCGTTGCCCGGGTGCGGCACCGCAACCGTGCTGAGCTGGTAGCCGTACTTCGCGGCGAGGTCGGTCAGCACCGGGATCGGCTCCTTGCCGTAGGCCGAATCGTGGTATAGCAGCGCGATCTTCTTGCCGCGCAGCTTCTCGAGCCCGCCCTCTTTTTCGCCGATGTAGCGCACCATCGTCGCGGCCTGGTCCCAATAGGTGGTGATCAGCGGAAATACGTACGGAAACACGCGCCCGTCGGCGGCGTCGGCGCGCCCGTAGCCGATCGAGACGATCGGTATCTTGTCGGCAGTTCCCTTGTCGATCAGCGAGTAGGTGATGCCGGTCGATAGGGGATGAATCAGCGTCGCGCCCGTAGGGCCATTTTTCTTGGTGCGCTCGTAGCACTCGACGCCGCGCGCGTTGTTGTACTCGGTCTCGCACTTCTGCCAGGTGAACTTCACGCCGTTGATGCCGCCGTCGCGCTCGTTCAGCATTTCCAGGTAGTCGAGCATCCCGCCGGCGATGCCCGAGCCGCCGGCGGCGTACGGCCCGACCCAGTAGAAATTCGCCGGTACGAACTGCTCTTTCGGCTGGGCGTGCGCGCCTGCGGCGCCGAGCGCCAGGAGCGCCGCGCTGCCGGTTGCAATGAAGCCGCGGAAATTCATGCTCACCTCCGGATCGTTGCTGCAGCGCAGATCATGCGCCGCCGACCCTTAAGAGCAGCTTAAGAAAAGACCCAGTCGGAGAAGCGTCCGTAAGGGCCGCATAAGCCGCCTTCGGCATGATGTGCACGCGAGAGCGTCGCCTTGAAAGCGTGCCACCCAGCGCCGCTAGGCCTTACCGCCGAAAGGCGGGCCGGCGAGTTGCCTCACCGGGACGGCGAAAGCTTCGTCAAGTGGATTCCGATGGTCGTGCCGCTGTTCGCGGTCCTGATCGCGGTCCTGACCTACTTCATCGTCTGGGCGGTTCTCTAACCGGGGCACTGGTCTTCACTATCGACGGGCTATGGTCTCCGGCCGCGATGCGACAAGCCATGCATTCATGCAGGCCGCACGCTCCGATTGGTAGGCATGCTCTGCGCAGGCGCGCTCAGCGGCAGCGAGCCGTTCCATCGGTGCACCTCTACTCTGGAAAAGAGCGACGACGGCCCACAGAATCCCCATGGCGATCACGGTGGCCAGGGCCGCGGCGGCGACGGCCAGGGTCGAGCTGGGGGAGGCGAAGTTCAGCTTGGCGTTCATGGCAATCTCCTCAAGTTGAATCGGATGCAAAAGCCCCGGTATTGCAGTGCGTAGGTTCTGCTTGCCGGGCCGATTCAGTCCTTTAGGCGGCTGAAGCGTGGCTGAAACCTTCTGAAACGGCAGCCATTGGGGTAGATTTCCGCGGGTGAACATCGCATACCGCTTCGGCGGGTTCGAGCTCAATCCGGCCACCCGTCAGTTGCTCGCGGAAGGGCTGCCGGTAGCGCTGGGGGCGAGGGCGTTGGACGTTCTGCTCGCCTTGATCGAGCGGCGCGAGCGCCTGGTCACCAAGGAGGAGTTGCTTGAGCTGGTCTGGCCCGGGCTGGTGGTGGAGGAGAACAACCTTCAGGTGCAGATCAGCGCCCTGCGCAAGATCCTCGGACCGCAATCGATAGCCACCATTCCCGGCCGAGGGTATCGGTTCGCCGCGGCACTCGGCGCGGACGAAGCACTGCCCGCGGCAGCCTCTGCAGCGGCCGTTTCCAGCCGCGAACCGCCGTCAATCGCAGTCTTGCCGTTCCTGAACATGGGAGGCGATCCGGAGAAGGACTATTTCGCCGACGGCATCACCGAGGACGTCATCACCGAGCTGGCGCGATGGCGCTCGCTGGCGGTAACTTCGCGCAACTCGACTTTCAGGTTCAAGGGCAAGTCCGTCGACATGCAGCGGCTCGGGCACGAGCTGGGTGTTCGCTTCCTGGTCGAGGGCAGCGTGCGCCGGATGGGGGAACGCATCCGGATCACCGCGCAGCTCATCGATGCCGAGTCCGGCAATCATGTCTGGGGCGAGCGCTTCGATCGTCCGATGGCGGATCTCTTCGCGGTGCAGGACCAGGTCGTGCAGACGATCGTCGGAACCCTGGTGGGCCGCGTACAGGCGAGCGGAGCCGATCGCGCCCGCCGCAGACCCCCGTCCAGCCTGGACGCTTACGATCATGTTCTGCGCGGCAACGCGCTCCCATGGGACGACCCTGCAGCGGCGGCCGAGGCTAAGCGCGCCTTCGAGCGTGCGATCGAGATCGACCCCGGATACGGACTGCCTCACAGCCTGCTGGCAGCGCTGGTCGGCCGGGAATGGGAGAACGACCTATCGGCACCACGCGAAACCCTCGATCGCGCATTCGCTTTGGCGCAGCGCGCCGTTGAGCTGGCCGAAGACGAAAGCACCTGCCACACGATCCTGGGACAGTTCTGCCTGGAGCAGCGATTGTTCGATCTTGCTCTGCACCACACGGCGCGCGGCGTCGAGATGAACCCCGCCAACCAGTGGAACCGGGCCGATTTCGGCATCGTTCTCTCCCACCTCGGCCGCGCCGAAGAGGGGCTCGAGCTGTTGCGGGACGCGCGGCGCGCGGACCCGTACTTCGGGCCCGGCTGGTACTGGCGCGGTCTCGGCGTTGCCCAATTCGTGTTGCGCCGCTACGCCGATGCCTTGCCGGATTTCGAGCGGGGAGTGACGAACAACTCGCTCCGGGCGCTGGCGATGCTGGCGGCGTGCCACGCGAAGCTCGGGCATTCGGAGCTCGCGGGGGAAGCGGTGGCGCGGTGCCTGGCGTTTCAGCCTGGCGCGACCGTTGACAAGCTGGTCACCAGGATGCCGTTCAAGGATGCCAGCGATAGCCGCCATCTCGCAGAATGCCTGCGGCTGGCCGGAATGCCTGGCTAGGCCCTTGAGGCTGCCCGCATGGCTAATGAATGCTCACATCGCATTCTTCTGGCGAACGCTCCTGCAGCGAGCGGTAACGGCTGCGAAGAATGCCTAAAGGCAGGGCAGAAATGGGTTGAGTTGCGAATCTGCCAGACCTGCGGTCACGTAGGCTGCTGCGATTCGACGCCAGGTCGGCACGCCACCGCCCACTTCCGTCAGACCGGGCATCCAGTCATGAAGACGTTCCCGGACAGCAAGTGGGCGTGGTGTTATGTCGATGAAACCTATCTCTAGTTCCATTTCAGGTCGCGATGAGTGAACTTTCACTCTATTTTCCAAGCCGCTCGAATCGGTACGCCAGCTCTGGGCCCTCTTTCCCCTCGTAGGCGAGCTGGGCAATGAGCATCGTGAACGGCTCGGTATAGCGGGCGATCCGCAAAGGACCGGCATCTACCGGATCGAACCCGACGTCGCGGATCAGGCCGGCGGCCACGTTCTTGCCGCGCCGATCGTCGCCGCAGTACACCAGGCTCGGTCGATGGGCCTTGCGCCTCGCTTCGTACACGCCGAACAGGACTTCGCTCGGCACAGTGCCGAATGCCGCCACGATGCGGGCTTTCGGCATCCTCTTCGCAAGCTCCTCCGCGCCCGACGAAGTGTGAGCCACGACGAGCTCGGTGTTGTCCTCGTTCATCGGCATCGAGCAGGTCAGCACCAGCTTGCCGGACAGGTCCCCAGCCTGCTTCAGAACATCATCGAACCGCAGCCAGTGCACGGCCAGTAATACCGCATCTGCGTCCTGTGCCGCCTCGCGCGGTGTGCCAGCCCGCGCCTTGCCCTTCGCCTCGCGTGCGAGTCTTTTGAGTTTCTGCTCGCTTCGGGCATAGCTGAATATCACATCGTGTCCGGCGCGCGCGAAGATCATTCCGAGCTTACCACCCATCAAGCCTGAACCGAGAATGCCAATTCGCATGGTGCTCTCCCGACTTTTCCTTCGAAGTTATTGCTCGTCGCGAGGCCCCTGATATTGCTCGTCGGTGACCTTCTCCATCCAGTCGACAACCTTGCCGTTGAGCTCCTCCTGGATGGCGATATGCGTCATCGCCGTGGTAGGCGATGCGCCATGCCAATGCTTTTCGCCCGCAGGGCACCACACCACATCGCCGGGCCGGATGACCTTGATCGGGCCGCCCCAGCTCTGCACGAAGCCGCAGCCGGACGTGACGATGAGCGTCTGACCGAGCGGATGCGTGTGCCAGTTACTGCGCGCGCATGGCTCGAACGTTACGTAGGCGCCGCTCGCCCGTGCCGGTCCGGGTGCCTTGAAAAGCTGGTCGATGCGTACCGTCCCGGTGAAATACTCGGCCGGCCCTCTCGCAGAGGGCTGTGATCCGTTTCGTTTCAGTTCCATGCCTTTAGCTTAACTGTTTGTTTATTGACCCCACGTCTTATTCGCTTCTGGCGGTAAGTACGACTGCTCGTCCGTTGCCGTGGCGCTGCTCGACATACTCATGGGCCTCTGCGATGTTGGCGAGCGAAACCCGCTTGTCGATCCTGAATCCCGGCCATCCGCCAGCGAGCATGGCGTTGATGCTTTCAGCGGCAGCGGCTTTCGCGGCCTGGGGAAAGTCGTCGCTGCCGAGAAAGAAGATCCGGACATTCTTGAAGACCAGCGGCCAGAATGGGATTGCCGGCGTGGCCGTCTCCGTCGCGTAGGCGGCAATCGATCCGTCATTCGCCAGAACTTCGCAATCCACGTCGATATTTGCGCCGAAGGCCACTTCTACTACGTGATCCATTCCACCCGGCGCAAGAGCGCGCAACTCTCGAATGATTTCGTCGCGGGAACGCCCGTCGTACTGGACGACCTCGTGCGCGCCGGCCGCACGAGCCAGCGCGGCGTCGGCACCGGAACGCACGGTAGCGAGTACCCGAGCGCCTGCGAGCCGCGCCAGACCGACCGCGCAGACACCCACTGCACCGGCGCCACCCTGGACTAGCAGCGTGCGCCCAGCAACCGGCCCCGCCGCATGAACCGCTCGATGCGCGGTGATGCCCGGTATGCCGAGGCAAGCGCCTTGCTCGAACGGAACGCCGTCCGGCAAAGGTACGGCCTGCGAGGAGGGCACGACGACATACTCGGCCGCAGTGCCGAACGCGCGATAGGACTGCGCCCCGTAGCACCACACGCGCTCGCCGATTCGCGGGCGCGCGACGCCTTGCCCGATGCGGTCGATGGTCCCCGCTCCATCGCTGTGGGGAATCACGCGCGGGAACGGCATGCCGTAGCCGAAAGCGTTCTGTCGCTTCTTGACGTCACCCGGATTGATTCCGGATGCAGCGACCCGGATACGCACCTCGCCTGGCTCCGGCTCAGGGTCGGGCAGCGTGCCGACCACGAGAACCTGTCGGGCTGGACCCTGCTTTTCGTACCACGCGGCGTTCATCCAGCTCGACCCCTACGGGAACGCCGGCTGCAGGATGATCCCGCCGCCAGCGAGAGCAAGTTCCCGCGTATCGTAACCTCCCTTGAAAGGAACCACTCATGAAACCGATTCATCGCAATCTCTTGGCCGGCCTCGCAGCCGCCGCTTTCACCACCATCACCTTCGGGCAGTCGCCTGCGGAGAACCCCACGACGCCGCCTCCGCCTCACGAGAAGCAGGCGCCAGCGGTCGAGAAGAACCTCAAGGTCTTCGACACCCTGGACTTCGACGTCTTCAGCAACCAGAAGTGGGACCGGCTGCACGAAAGTCACGCGAAAGACATCGTGGTGACCTGGCCGGACGGCCACGAGACGAAAGGAATCGAGAAGCACATCGAGGACCTGAAGGCGCTTTTCGTCTTCGCCCCGGATATCACGATCAAGGTGCACCCCATCCGCTTCGGCTCGGGCACCTGGACTGCCGTAACCGGCGTCATGACGGGCACGTTTACCAAGCCCATGCCGGCCGGCGACGGCAAGTTCATCCAGCCGACCGGCAAGCGCTTCGCGATCGGCATGGCCACCATCGGGCACTGGAAAGGCGACACGATGGACCACGAATGGCTGTTCTGGGACAACCAGGACTTCATGAAACAAATCGGCCTGGCGCAGTAATATCAGAGCGCGGTCGGTACTTCCGGCCGCGCTCGCCTCAACCGTCGCTCATTGGCATTGGAGCTGGGAGGACAAATGACCAACCAAGATCTCTCCGCGTATGCGGCCCTGCTGCTGCGCGTCTCCGTAGCCGTTATGTTCTATGCGCACGCATGGCTCAAGATCAAAGTGTTCACGCCGGCAGGCACCGCAAAGTACTTCGAATCGCTCGGCGTGCCCGGGTTTCTCGCCTATCTCACGATCGCAGCCGAGATCGGAGGCGGAACGCTCCTGCTTCTTGGCATCGAGACGCGATGGATAGCACTGCTCCTCGTGCCGCTGATCGCCGGCACAATCGTCCTGGTGCATGGGAAGAACGGCTGGCTATTCAGCAACAAAGACGGCGGCTGGGAATATCCGGCGTTCTGGATCGTCGGCCTGGTCGTCCTGTCCCTCCTGGGTGACGGCTCTTTGGCGCTCGGCCCCGTCCTTCGCCTTCCCTGAAGGTCGCACATGGACAGACTCGGCCTGCGGTGCGGCGGCTCAGTCCAGGGGCTCGACCTTCACGATCCGGTGGTCGTGGTTGCTCCCGACCCAGAACGTCGTCGGCGTCGTCGACTTGTCGACGAACACCGTGCGCATGTTGGTGTCGGACGGCATCAGGTACTGCACTGCGGTTCCGGTCTTGGGATCGAGGCGCACGACCCGGTCGGTGTGCATCGTCGACGCCCAGATTTCTCCGTTCTTGTCGAAATTAGCCCGGTACGGATACGTGCGCGCGGGCAGCTCGTATTCGGTGAACTTCTCCGCCCTGGTGTCGAACACGGCGACCTTGTTGCCGCGATATTCGGTCACCGTGATGCGGTCCTGATCGTCGATGTTCATGCGGCGGGCGCGGGCGTTCGGCGTGGGCATCGGGTACCACGTCACTTTCGTCGTCTTGGCGTCGATCTTGCCGAGGTGGCCCGCGACGAACTCCGCCATCCACAGATTGTTTTGCGAGTCTGAAATCACCTGGTAGATGGTCGCGTGCTTGGGCGCGCCCTCAGGCAGGTAGTCGGTCGGGTGGAAGCGCTCCCATTTGCTGGTTTTCAGATCGAGCCGGAAGATGTGCTGCGTGCCCACGCTCTTGGTCCAGACTTTTCCGTCGACGTCGTGGCGCAAGCCCGTGAAGTTGAGCTGCACGGTGTCGTCGTTGTATTCCGGCGGCAGCGGGTAATAGGCGATCTTGCCCGTCTTGGGTTCGAGGCGGCCGAGCGAGCCTTGATACATCGTGTCGAACCAGATCTTGCCTTCGTGATCGAACTCGATGGAGAGCAGCCCCGTCGGCGCCTTGTCCTTGAACTTCTTGATCGGATATTCGACGAGCTTGAGCGACTTCGGATCGAACTTGCCGATGAACATCTCGCCGAAATCCGTGTACCAGACCTTGCCCTCCTTATCGACCAGCACGTCGTGGGGCTCGGTCGTCGGCCGCACCATGTCGTACTGCGTGACGATGGCACGCGTGTCGCGGCCCTTGGGACGCGGCAGCGTCTTCAATTCGTACGGCCAATGGTCGACCGCGCTCAGGTTGATGGTCGCGAGATAGTCGGCGAGCTTCCGATATTGCTCCGGGGTTCCCGCGCGCCTCCGATCGAGCATGGTCTGGGGCTTGATCGGCTGGCTTACGGCGCCGTAGCCCAACATGCGGCTGACCACGTGCGTCCATTCGTCGGAATCGTGCGTCGAGCGCACGACGCGCTCCAGCGTGTGGCAGCCGACGCAATTGAGCAGCCCGGCCTTCTCTTCTTCGGTGCCGGGGATGCTCATCATCCACTCGGCGTTGGTGAGCTGGCCGGCGAGATTCCTGGTCGTCTTCGCCTTTATGTCGGCCGTCGCGGCTTTTCCATTCGCCACGGTCGCCTTGGCCGGGGAGTCGATGTCGTAGCCGACCGCGCGGATGCTGAGCGTGTACTCGCCCGGTTCCAAGCGGTCCCGCGGGAAGTTGTAGCGGCCCTCCGCGTCCGTGGTCACGCTGACCTGGACGATCGATCCGGCCCGGCGCGCGGTGACGACCACGCCTTCCATCCTGCCTTCGGCCTCGGCGCTGACGAGGCCGGTGAGCGCC
>Ga0209155_1000051_pt1 | contig 46369 bp, 49 predicted proteins | sample GraSoiAngelo_122_FD_185879 | JGI IMG/M metagenome (GOLD analysis project Ga0209155, IMG submission 185879) | Grasslands soil microbial communities from the Angelo Coastal Reserve, California, USA - 14_0927_02_20cm (SPAdes) (version 2) | ecosystem: Environmental > Terrestrial > Soil > Grasslands ... | reverse complement strand
CCCCGCGACGATCAGCAGCAGGTCCTGGTCCGTCTCGGTAAAGATGCGCGGGCCCTTGCCGATGACCCCCAGGGTGCCGGTCACTTCGCCCTGCGCCGGGAACGAGGTTCCGAGGTAACTCGTAATCCCCAACCGCTGCCGCATCGCCAGGCTCTTGAACGGCTGGCGCTTGCTCGCGTCGCGAATATTGAGTACGCCGCCTTCCATCTCCTCATCGACTGCCGCAAAGGTGTCCTCGAGCGCCATCCGAAGTCCAGGCTCGATCGGGGCCCCGCTCTGAACGTCTGACGCCATGATCTCGAACGAGTGGCCATCGATCCGGGCGTAAAAGGCGGCCCGCGCGTCGAGCGCCTGGTTAAGACAGCTGAGCGCCTGGTCGATCAACTCGGGAAGCGGCCTCGCGAGATTGACGACCACCAGGTGGCGGACCAGGCTGAGGGGTGGCTGGCGGTCGGAGCTCATGAGCGGGCGCCCACGGTTATATCACGCCGGCCCCGGTTTCCCTCCGGGGGAGGGCAGGGTGGGGCTGCCGGATACCACATAAAATGGGCGACCATTGGCTGAGGTATCCAACGGTCGGGCGAACCTGCACCTGCACACGATCTTCAGCGATGGGGAGCTGCCGCCGGCCGAGGTGGTCAAGGCCCACGCGGACGCCGGCTTTGCCGTGATTGCCCTGACCGACCACGACACGCTGGCGGGAATCGACGCCATCGGTGGGCTCGATGGGCACGGCGTGCGCCTGGTTGCCGGCGTCGAGTTGTCGATCGAGGACGAGCCGCGGCGCGGCCTGGTCGACGCTCATCTGCTCGGTTACGGATTTGCGCTCAACCATCGCCGCCTCCGCAACCGTCTGCATCAGGCCAGCGAGGCTCGCGAGGCGCAGAAGCGGGAGACAGTCCGCCGGCTGGCGGCGGCCGGGTTCGACGTCCAGTGGGAAGCGGTGCGGTCCCGCGCCCGCGGCAACGTCGGCAAGCCGCACATCGTGGCGGCCATCGAGGCGGCCCAGCCGGGGGTGACACGTGAGGAGCTCTACGCCGTGATGGGACCTGGTGGCGCGGCCTCCGTGGCCCGGGCGAAAGACCTGTCGCTGGAGGAGGCGGTGGATCTGATCACCGGTGCGGGCGGGGTGTGCGTCCTGGCCCATCCGGGTGTCTACAAGCATGTTCCGGACCTCGAGGTGCTCTTCCGGACGTGTGCGGTCGCCGGCGTCCTGGGGCTGGAGGTCACCTATCCACAGGCTCCCGACGATCCGTACGGACCGAAAAGCGCCGCGCTCATGGATCGGTTCGCAAAGACCGCCGCATCGTACGGCTGGGTCGCGACCGGGGGCGATGACTTCCACGGGCCGACGGTGACACCACAGATCCGCCTGGCGGCGTGGACCGCGACGCCGGCCGGCTGCGCGGACGAGCTGCTGGCCCGCCGCAGCTAAATATCTCCCTCCGCCCTTGCGGGGGAGGGTCGGGGTGGGGGGTCAGCGTGTCGTCAAGAATCGCGTGATGGCTTCCACCACGGCATCCGGCCGGTCGAGGGGAAGGAAGTGTCCTCCCGGGTCGATGATCTCGACGGTCGTGTCGCGGAGTTTGTGCTTGAGCGTTTCGGCCCATTCCGGGTCGAGGAATTTGTCATTCGCGCCCCAGATGACCAGCGTGGGCGTCTCGATCTCCTCAATATGCTTCGCGCGGCCGATCAGGTCGCGGTTGTTCAGCGCCCGCGCGGCGCGGAGGTAGGCGCGCCGCCCGCCCAGATCCTGGAAGGGGCGGGTCCATTCGTCGACCAGCTCATCCGTCACGCGGCCCTCGGTCACGATCCCCGCCTCCAGCCCCTTGCGCAATCCCTTTCGCAGGTCGATGTTGACCATGATCTGATCCCATGCCGGCTCCTTGAGCCGCGCGATGTCGGGGACCGGCCAGTTGTTGTCGACGACGCTGTCGATCAGGATCAGGCGGGCCACTCGCTGCGGTTCATCGGCGGCCATCAGCTGGGCGACGCCGCCACCAATGTCGTGACCAACGACCGCCACCTGGTGCACGCCAAGCGATTCCGTGAAGGCGACCATGTAGCGGGCCTGGGCCGCGATCGACAGCTCGGCGTCGAGGCGCTTGTCGGAATCGCCGTATCCGATCAGGTCCGGAGCGATGACATCGAAGGTTGCGGACAGCGGATCGATCAGGTCGCGCCAGAGATACGAGGAGCTGGGAATGCCGTGCAGGAGGAGCAGGGCCGGTCCCTGACCTTTTCGCAGGTACGCGACATCACCGGCGAAGGTACGAATTTTTCGTTTGGTTCGGGCAAGCGGCGCGGCATTGATGAGCTCGGTGATCAGCGGCGGCGACACCGTGGGCGTCGGCGTTCGTTCGAGCGGCGATGGAGGTGCACTGAATCGCTGGGCCGGCTCGGGTGCCGCCAGCGGCGCGAAGGGGACGCCAATCGGGATGGGTGGTGTCACCGCGGGCGGCGCGGCGGCCGTGATACTGGGTCGCGGCGCCGCGGGCTGGGCCGATCGGCGCTGCAGAATGACGTTGGTGGAGCTGGCCCGCGCGATCAACTGGTTCTGCTGGTCCAGCACCTCCGCGTCGGCGACCGCGAGCTGCTGGCCGCGATGCACGACCCGACCGATCGATCGCAGCATGCCGGAATCGGCGGTCACCGCCTTCAGGAAATTGATATGGAGCTCGGCGGTGGTGAAATTCTCGCCGGGCGCGAGCGTGCTGAAAACCGCAAACCCCATTGCGCTGTCGGCGAGAGAGGTCAGCGCACCGCCGTGAACCACATTGTTCGGGTTGTACAGATCGACACTCGCCGGCATTTCGAATGTCGCGCTGCCGTCGGACACGGCGATGAAGCGCATATTGAGGAGGCGGACGTAAGGCGGTGGTGGGGCGGCGCCACGTAGCGCGGCCTCGAGCAAGTCACGACCCGACATCTCCGCCGGTTCGGACATCGCCCGCATTTTAAGCCTGCTGAGGTTGCTTACCCAGGGACGCCGTCGCCAGTTTAGTCCCTCAGTGATCAGGCTTTTGGTTACGCACCGATCGTAACGGCTGCGTCACGACCGTGTGATAGCTCGTCGCGCCGATGCAAGCCATCGTGAGGAACGGGAGTTTGTCTTCTGTAGGCCGTAACGCGGGCGGCCAGTAGGAGGGGAAAAGGGGGACGTCCGGCTGAAGTACGCTGCGCCACGTTTTGCGACTCACTCGGCCGCGCTGCTGTTGGCAGCCGCGATGCCCTGGCTGGTTTTGCATGTACCCGTCGGTGCAGCTCCCGCCATGGCCGGCGCTGCCAGCCCGGGGACGGCGCTTGCACAGGTGCCGTTCGGTCGGGCGGTCGACGGGATCGGCTGGTCCATGAGCGGAACGCTGGTTGTCCCGGCGCTGCCGGTGACGCCGCCCGGCGAGAAGCATCGCGACATCATCCATTACCACGCGCTCGACGGTGACACGCTCCGGGCACTCGCCGCGAAGTTCGGGTTGTCGGTGAATACGCTCCTCTGGTCAAACCCGAAGCTTGTCGACCGGCTGACCGCGGGCCAGGATGTCTTGATTCCCCCGGTCGACGGCGTGCTGGTAAAGGTGGCGGCCGCAGATACCGTGGCGTCGCTTGCGCAGAAATATCGCGCGGAGTCGGACGCGATCATCGAGTTCAACCTCTTGCGTCATCCGGACACGTTGCCGGTGGATGACTACTTGATGGTGCCGTACGGCGTTGGGCCGGAGCCACCGTCGGCGCCGCAGTCGAATGCGCACACGGTCACGGTGGGCAAACGCTCCTGGTACGTCACGCCCGTGTGGTCGTCGGGCGGAGGAGTTTATCCATTCGGGCAGTGCACCTGGTACGTGAACACTCGCCGGCCGGCACCGTGGGGTGGGAATGCGTGGCAATGGTTCTCGCGGGCTCGCGCCTACGGGCGGCCCGAGGGAGCGACCCCGCGGGTTGGCTCCATCATGGTCACCTGGGAGTCGCCCTACTGGGGCCACGTCGCCTACGTCGAGCAGGTCTACACCGACGGGAGCTGGCTCGTCTCAGAGATGAACTACTACGGCTCACCCGGCGGCGGTTGGGGCCGCGTCAGCTATCGCCACGTCCTTCCCGGTACGATCCCGCTCATCGGCTTTATCTACTAGCCAGCGCTTCGATCAGCCGGCCGACTGCCAGCACCCGCGCCTCGTCGTTCCAGCGGCCGACCAGTTGCAGTCCCACCGGCAACCCGCTCACCTCGCCGTAGGGAACTGATAGGGCAGGCACCCCCGTCAGGTTGAACGGCGCCGTCAGCCGAACGAGCGCGCTGTCCACCGGTTCCGCGCCTGACCGCCAGTGCACCGTGCGCTCGCCCACGATGGGCGCGGTGATCGGCGTCGTGGGGAGCAACAGAACATCGATCTCATCAAAGATGCCGCGCACCGCGTCCTTGATCTTTGCGCGCATGCGCTGGGCGAGCACGTAATCGGCGCCGGCGATCAGCGCGCCCAGCTGGAGCCGGATGCGCACGTCCGGACCGTACGCCCGAGGGCGGGCGCGGATCCACCTGGCATGCGCTGCGCTGGCCTCAGCTCGCAGGGTGACCAGTTGCGTCACGACCGTCCACGCCATCTCGGGGACGCGGACATCGCGGATTCGCAGGCCGTTGCGCCCCAGGGCCGCGGCTGCTTCCTGCACCAACCTGAAGACGCCAGGCTGGACCGGCTTTACGACCGAGTCATGAAGGATGCCTACCCGAAGTCCTCTCGTGGTCACCCGCTGCGCCTGCTTCCAGGCTCGCCCGCCTGACAGCGCATCGAGGAGGATGCCCGCATCTTCGACCGTCCGCGCCAGGGGCCCGGCGTGGTCCAACGACCACCCCAGCGGTACGACCCCGTCGAGCGGCAGGAGCCCGTAAGTCGGCTTCAGCCCGACGCAGCCGCAGAGCGAAGCCGGGATCCGGATCGATCCTCCGGTATCCGAGCCCAGCGCGGCGGCGCAGAGGCCCGCCACCACCGCGATGGCCGATCCACCACTCGAGCCTCCCGGACTGCGCCGCACATCGCGCGGATTGCGCGCGACCCCCCACCAGGGATTCGCGGTCGTGACCCCATAGGCAAACTCGTGCAGGTTGGTCTTGCCGAAGATGACCGCACCGGCGACCCGCAGCCGTGTCACCAACCCCGCATCCTTTGACGGCACCCAGTCACGAAGGATCCGCGAGCCCGCCGTGGTTCGCAGCCCGCGAGTCGCAAACAAGTCCTTGACCGCGATCGGGACCCCCAGGAGCGCACCCGCCTGGCGCCGCGCCAGCTGCTGCTGCGCACGCTGGGCCTCCCGCCGAGCCCGCTCCCCGGGAGGCGTGATGAAGGCGCGCAGCTCGGCCGCCGGCCCGATCCGTCGCTGGTACGCCTCCAGCAGCTCCAGCGGAGATACGGTCCGGCGCCGCAGCGCCGCCGCGACCTGGGCCAGCGGCGCCGTCGCCAGCGTCGGGGGTGGGGCCATCAGTCGTTCGATGGTTCAGGCGCCAGCGCCGCCCTCAATTCTTCGACCAGCGCCAGATACCGCTTCCATGCCGGACGCAGCGCCTCAAGGTCGGCGGCGGTCAGCCTGAGCCCCGCCGCCCGCGTCGCGGCCGCCAGCCGGTCCCTCTCCGTCATCGGCACAGTATGGGGTTCCCATCACCACTTGCGAGTGCGAAATAGTTTGACAAGAACGATGAGTCCGCCCTAAGCTGCCGTTGCCGCTAACCGGCTCTTGGGGAGGCGCAGGCTGGCGGTGCCGCTGCCGTTCACCTAATTTTCGTTGCTGAGGAGCCCGAACAATGCTGCTTGTGGAAGTCCGCCGCCTGGATATCGCGCCGTCCGCTGATCAGTTCTGGACGATCGTCTCCCGCGTCAACGGCCCGGAGTTTATGGGCGTTCTGTACCGAGCGCGCGAAGCCATTTTCGACAGTGCCGGGATTGCCTTCACCATCGACCTGCTGAACAAGTTCTTGCAGTTCGACGTTACGAAGAGTTGGTCCGCCGCCGATGAGGGGGAGCTGTTCATGGGATCGGCGCCGGTGGTGGGCTGGTTGCGCGTCCGCCGTCCGGGCTCGGCCACCCTGCGTGAGCTCCGGTCAGACGACGTCCACTTCATGGAGCTCGAGCACGCGGCGAAGCCCGCGTTCGTGGAAGTCGGTGTCGCGTATCGCGCCGGCACCGAGAAAGTACGAACGGACTTCCTCAAGCGGATTCGGACCGCTGCCCAGGAGGCCCTTGGGCAGGAAGTGGGGACACCGTCATCCTGGCCGGTGCTGGCCCCCGTCGGCAGCCACAACTTCGACGCGATCCGCAAGTCACGCCAGGCGGCCTACGAAGCGACGGCAGAAGAAAACCAGGCGATGGCCGCGTTTACCACGCCGGAGATCCGGGCCCTGATCCGCGATCTCGAGCGGGTCGGCTCCCTGACCGTTTCGGACCTCCCGAAAGTCCTGGGCGAGGCGCAGGGGACCGCGGTCGCCGGCCGGCTCGGTGAGTTGCGCACCCTTGGCCTAATCCAGTCGGAGTATGTGATCGTGTGCTCGCGCACCGGAAACGCCGTGCTCCGCACCGACGATCCAAACAAGCTGCAGAAGATGGCGCCCGATTGGATGAAGTGCGCCTGCGGCCGGCCGCTGAATGAAGAGCGGGTGGACCAGGTCATCGTGCCGACCGACCGCGCCACCGCACTCAACGACAAGGGCCGCTGGATGACGACGCTGGCGACAGCGATCCTCCCCAAGCTCGGCATCAGCCGCGAGCAGGTCATCATCGACGCCAGCCCCCAGGGCACGGACATCGTCCTCGACCTCAGCGGGGACCTGGTGTTGGTCGTGCTGAAAGATCACGAGTTCAACCTGGCCGATGCCTACGCCTTCAATGCCAAGGTCTCCCGGATCAAAGCCGCCGAAGGTGTGATCGTCAGCAACGAGGGGCTCTCGGGCGATGCCAAGAAGCTGGTCCAGGAAGAGCTCGGTCCGCAACGCGCCCGGATCACGGATCCATTCCGGATCACGTTCGTGGAAGGCGTCCAGGCTTTCGAGCACGAGCTCGGCCGGGTGGTGGAACGGCGCCGCCGCCAGTATTTCCTGCGGGCACTCGGCGACCTGGCGACCATCCAGGGCCTCAACATCGGGCAGCTCGCCCTGGCGAAGGTCGAAGCCGGCGGTCGCGTCGGCAAAGAGGTCGTGGCGCCGGAGGCGGTCGCCGCCGAAGCATAGACGCAATTTCAAATTTCCCTCCTCCCTTTGTGGGGAGGGTCGCGGGAAATCTCCCTCCCCCGCTTGCGGGGGAGGGTCGGGGTGGGGGTCGCCAACACTCGTTCGAACTGGAATCTTAAAACCCGCTCGCGTAGTGTAGGACGGTGCGAATCGGGAGTCTTGTCGCCGGTGTGATCGCCATCCTGGTCGGCGCGGTCTGGATCTTGCAGGGCTCGGGCGTGCTGCCCGGCAGCTTCATGACCGGCCAGAGCATGTGGTTGGTGATCGGCATCCTGGTCGCCGGCCTGGGACTCGGTCTGACATTCAACGGACTCCGCGGGCCGGCCAAGTCGTAGTCGATTGAGCCACCGGCGCCCGCTGATCACCGGGCTCAGCGCTGGCACGATCGCGCTGGGCGCGGACTACCTGGCCCACGCCGTCGTCAACGTGCCGCTCGCCCCGGAGCAGGCCGGCTACGTGTTGCTCAAGGTCCTCCCGCTGCCTGCGTTCGCGGACTTGCTCAAAACGCTTGGGACGCTGGCCAGGCCGCTCCTGCTGACGGGCGCAACCATCGTGATCATCGCGGCCTACGGCGCCGCCGCCGCCGTGCTCGGACGCCTGTGGCCCCGCTGGACCATCGCGGCGATGACCGCCCTGGTGGCCCTAGTCGCCACGGTGGTTGCCGTCATCGCGATCTCGCCCGGCGACTCCGCGCTGGGCATCATCGTCGAGGTCGTGCTGTTAGCCGGCATCGTCCCGCTGGTGGACGCCGTGCTGACGCAGCTCATGTCGCCCATCGGCGCCAGCGAAGACCGGCGGGTCTTGCTGCGCAACCTCTTCTACGGGGCGGTGGGTATCGCGCTCGTCGGGGTTGGCTATGTAAACGTTCGTCGGTTTGTCACCGCGCTCGCCACGAGGGAGGGAACCCTCGCGGATAGCGAGGTGACCAGCGTCAGCGATTTCTACGTCGTCTCAAAAAATCTCGGCGGCGACCCGGTCGTCGAGCCGTCCAGCTGGCGTCTCAACCTGCCAACCCGATCCCTGACCTACGAGGAATTGCTCAAGCTGCCGTCGGATCAGCTGGAGCTGACCCTGGAATGCATCAGCAACGAGGTCGGGGGAACGTTGATCAGCAACGGGATCTGGAAGGGGCCGCGGGTCAGCGACATCCTGGCGCTGACGACCGTCCCATCCGACGCGGTCTGGATGTTGACGGAGAGCGCCGACGGCTACACGGAAAGTTTTCCGTTGCGTGAACTGACGCCGGATCATCGGCTCGTCACTCACCTCAATGGAGCCCCGCTCAGCGCGCAGCACGGCTTCCCGGCGCGCTTCATCTTTCCCGGCCATTACGGAATGAAGCAACCGAAATGGGTCACGCGCATCCGCTTCTCGGCGGACGACCAGCCCGGATACTGGGAAAACAATGGCTGGGACGAGCGGGCGATCGTCAAGACCATGTCGCGCATCGATCGACCTTTCGACGGCGCCGCCCTGGCGGCGGGGGCGGTTCCCATCCGCGGCATCGCGTTCGCCGGCGCGCGCCGGATCAGCGGCGTGGATGTCAGTTGGGATGGGGGGAGCGCCTGGCAAGCAGCCGAGCTGCAACCCGAGTTTTCCGCTTATGCCTGGCGATTCTGGGAGTTGAGGCCGACCCTGTCGACCGGCCAGTACCGTATCCGGGTCCGGGCCCGGGACGGCGAGGGAACCCTACAGCCGTCGAGATCTGCGCCGACGCTGCCGAACGGCGCAGACGGCTACCACACGATCACCATCACCGTCGCCTAGGGCTCTCAACCTGGTCTCAGCGATCCGTCGGGCGCGTCTAACGATCCGCCTCTACCGTAAGGTTGGAGCTCGCCAGAAACGATGAACGGTAGCGTTGTACCGTCAGGGAGAGGAAACATGTCCTCGAACGCGACGCTGAGGTGGGCGTCGGTGCTGGGCACGCTGTTGCTGGCCCTGCTCTCAGGTGGCGTCGTCGCCACGTCGCCGAAACCTGACCAGGCCCCACTCCACCCGGCGGTCAGGGTGTTGCCGAGCAATACCACCGTGCAGAGTGAGAGCCATGTCTCCTGAGCTCCAGACGCGACACTTCGATGCGCTCGGCTCGACCTGCGAGCTGCTCAGCCTCGGCAGCGGACAGGCGGCGCTCGAGCGCTGCGAGCGATGGGTGCGCGACGCCGAGGCGCGCTTCACCCGCTTCCTTCCCGATAGCGAACTGGCGGGACTGAACGCCGGCGACGGCCGGTATGTTCCGGTGAGCCCCGAGCTGTTTGCAATGCTCGAAGCGGCGCTCTGGGCGTTTGAAGAGAGTCAAGGGCTGGTCAATGTGGCGGTGCTGCCGGCGCTCGTCGCAGCCGGTTATGACCGGCCATTTCGCCAGGGACTGGTGGAGCCGGCGCACGTCAACCCACTGACCATCCCAGGGCTGCCGGACGTATTGATCCTCGATCAGGCGACTCGCTCGGCGGCCCTCGCTCCGTCGGCGGCGCTTGACCTTGGCGGCATCGTCAAGGGCGCCCTGGCCGACATCCTTATTGATGAGCTCGGTGAGGATGCTGTCTGCAACCTGGGCGGCGACCTGCGCGTCCGCGGCGCCGGACCCGAAGGCGATGGCTGGCACATCGCGCTGTGCGACCGCTCAGCCGTTGCGCTCACGGATGGCGCCGTCTGCACCAGCGGCGTGACCCGGCGGCGCTGGGGCCACTCGATGCATCATCTCATCGATCCCCGAACGGGGATGCCCGCCAGGACCGACCTTGCCGAGGTCTCGGTTGTGACCGACAGCGCGCTGCGTGGCGAGGTGTACGCCAAGAGCGCGATGCTCCTGGGTGCCGCCGCAGGGATCGCTTTCCTGGAAGCGCGCGGCGTGCACTACGCCCTGGTGTCCGCCGTCACCGCCACAGCCGGCGTGCTTCCCGCCGCAGCGTGACTCTCGATCAGCTGCTCTGGCTGTCGTCGCGGGTGGCCGCGCTGACCGCCTTCTTTACCCTGGCGGCTGCGCTGGTCACGGGACAGGCGCTACGAAGTGCGATGTTCGAGGGCGCCATGCGCAACCGCGACCTTTCCAGCCTCCACCGTTTTCTCACGATCTGCTGGGTGCCGTTTGTGTTGCTCCACGTGCTGACGATGACCGTCGATGGCGTGGCGCGAGTCAGCCCAATCGACCTGGTCATCCCGTTTCGGGTGGCGTACGCCGTCCTCCCGGTCGGGCTGGGCACGATCGGCTTTGACCTGCTGCTGATTGTCACCGTCACCAGTTACCTGCGGCGCCATCTCGATCCCATGGCGTGGCGGTGGCTCCACCGGCTCTCATATCTGATGTTCGGGGTCTTTGCGCTTCACGCTCTCCTGGCCGGATCGGACTTCGCACGTCCACTCGTGTTGGCTCCGGCCGCCGGCGTCGTCGCCTTCATCGCGATCGTGAGCCTGGCCCGCCTCGTCTTCGGACGCTGGGAAACAACCGCCAACTAGACTCTCGGGGCAGGCAACCGCGGTTCTCAGGAGGGCTGACCATGCGCGTGATGGATGTCGTCAATCAAACGAAAGCGGCGATGCGGGCGAGTGAGGTTTTCGGGACTCCCTACGAGAAGAACGGGGTCACGATCATCCCCGCAGCCAGGATCGCCGGCGGAGCCGGTGGCGGCGGCGATCAGCAGGAGCCGCAGGCAGGCGGTGTGGGTTTCGGCGTCTCGGCCCGCCCGGTCGGCGCCTTTGTGATCAAGGGTGGTGAGGTCAGCTGGCAGCCCTCCCTCGATCTGAATCGGGTGATCTTGATGGGCCAGCTGGTGGGCATCGTGGCCCTGCTCACGGTGCGCGCGGCCATCAAGGCCTGGGCGAAACGGCGCACGTGATCCCGGCGACGATCGACCTCGACCTGCAGTCGGTCCGGCGGCAATTTCCCGCGTTGTCGCTGCGGATCGACGGCCGGCCGGTCGTCTACCTGGACAACCCGGCCGGCACGCAGGTGCCCCAACGGGTCATCGATCGGACCACCTCCTACTGGCAGACGATGAACGCCAACCAGGGCGGCGTGTTTGCCACGAGCGAGCGCTCGGACGCGCTGATGCTCGACGTGCGCGCCGCCGCCGCGGCGTTCGTCAACGCCGCGTCGCCGCAGGAGATCGTCTTTGGGCCGAACATGACCACGCTGACGTTTGCCACCAGCCGCGCCATCGCGCGGGAACTGCGGGCGGGCGACGAGATCGTGGTCACCCGCCTTGAACACGACGGCAATGTGTCGCCCTGGCTGGCGCTCCAGGAGCAGGGGGTCGTCATCCGGTTTGCCGACATCAGGACGCCGGAGTGCACGCTCGATCTCGACGACCTCCGGCGGCAGCTGACCGAGCGGACGCGCCTGGTGGCCGTGACCCACGCGTCCAACGTGGTCGGGACGATCCCGGACCTCCAGGCGGTGGCGAGCGCCGCGCACGCCGTGGGGGCGTGGCTGTGGGTTGATGCCGTTCACTACGCTCCTCACGGACCGATCGACGTGCAGGCGATCGGCTGCGACTTCCTTACCTGCTCCGGTTACAAGTTCTACGGTCCGCACCTCGGCATCCTCTATGGACGTCGCGAACTGCTCGAGCGGCTGCGACCCTACAAGGTTCGGCCGGCCAGCGACGATGGGCCCGGCCGCTGGGAGACCGGCACCCAGAACCACGAGTGCCTCGCCGGCCTGCTCGGCGCATTCGAATACCTCGCCGATCTGGGCGGATCGAAAGTCGTGCGGCGGGAGGCGTTCAAGGCGGCCATGCAGCGAATCCAGGCGCACGAGCAGGCGCTGGCGGCACGCCTGATCGGCGGTCTAAAAGAGATTCGTGGGATCCAGATTTACGGCATCACGGCGCCCGATCAGCTCCATCACCGCGCTCCGACCGTGTCCCTGACCTGGCCGCCCTACCGGCCCGAGGCGCTCGCGCGCTGGCTGGCCGGCCATCAGATCTTCACCTGGCACGGTGACCACTACGCGCCCGAGCTGATCGCCAGGCTGGGTCTTAACGATCGCGGCGGCACGCTGCGGATCGGCCCGGCTCACTACAACACCGCGAGCGAGGTCGATCTCGTTCTTGAAGTGCTGGCCGGTTTCAAACGCTGATCAGCACCACGCCGGCGAAGGCCAGCAGGATACCGGCCTGCTGCAGGCGCGCCATCCTCTCGTCCAAGACGATCCGCGCCAACACCACGGTGGCGACCGGATAGAGCGACGAGAGGATCGAGACGACGCTGAGCAGGCCGATGGTGGTGGCAAACGCGAAGAACACGTCGGCCCCGACGTCCAGCACGCCGACGGCAAACAGCGCCGGCAGGTCGGGCGGCCGAAACTTGATGCGCGACCGGAATGCGATTCCGAGCAGCAGCAGCGCGGAAACGCTCCCGGCCCGCGTCGCCAGCACTCCCCAGACGGCGTCGGGCCGGCTGGCAAAGCGAATGGCCACGAGGAATAACCCGAAGGCAAGCGCTGCGATCAGGGCCAGACCGGCCCCCGGAACGAGCCGGCGCCCGGGCTGCGCGGGGCGGCGGTCGAACGCCAGCAGCCCAACCCCAGCCAGGGCCAGCGCCATGCCGGCGAGCTGAAGCGGACTCGGTCGCTCACCAAGCGCCAGTCCGAAAAGGACCGGAACCACCGGTCCGGTGGCGGCAATCGTTGAGACCACGCCGACCACGCCGATTGCCATGGCGCGGTAGATCGCCGCCAATCCGATCAGACCGATCAGGCCGGCGACCACCCCCGCCGCAATCCAGGGACCGGGGCGGAACGGTACGCCGCGCACGATCACCACGGCAACGATGAGGACCAGCGTGGGTGGCTGCGAGACGACGAGCACCGCGACCGTACCCAGGCGGCGCGTCTTGAAGCCGCCGATGAAATCGCCGACGCCCCAGCTCAGGCTGGCCGCGAGCGCCAGCAGAACGGCGGTCAGTTCGAGACCCGCCGGACCGTTGCCCTGACGGCCAGATCGCCGAGCCGCTGCCGGTGGCCACGGCGGAGCAGGAGGACCGCGTCGATGGGCCAGAGGAAGACGAGCACACCAATGGCATTTCGCAGTGCGGCGCGCCACCAGCCGGGGACCCCGCCCTCGGGCCCGTAGACGGAGATGCCCATCAGGAGCTTGCCCAGGGTCTGGCCGGTTCGCGCCTCGTTGGGCACGCGATAGAGCAGCGTCACGCTGGCGAGGAGCAGGAGACCTTCCGGGTCGAGCACAACTTCCGTTGTCTCGAGCCCGGAGGCGGCGGTCAGAATCAGCACGGTGATGCCGAAGACGAGAGTCAGGTCAACCATGGCGGCCCAGAGGCGGCGGATCAATGGATACTCCTGCCAGTTGGGGTCATTCGGGTGGTCAAAGAGCCTGGCTTCGATCGAGTCGGCTAGATTCCGCCGCACGGCGAGCACGATCGGCTCCAGCGCGGACAGCGCCCCGCGGCGCGCCAGCCAGCGGATTGAGAGCACGACCGCGAGCGTGGCCAACGTCGTGACCGCGATCACGAAGAAGCGGTGCTCGGCCCGGTGAAACAACCGGACTGCTGGCTGGCCGACCAGCGCCCCCAGGCCGACGAAGAACGCGATATAGACCAGGACGGAGGGGACCAGGCCCGCCGCAAACGTCAGGCGAGGCATGTTGCTGACGCCCGCCGCCTGGGTTGTGTGAATCCGCAAGCCGGGGATCAGGCGACCGGCGAACACGGCCGGCGCACCGCCTCTGCGCAGCAGATGGATCGCGCGTTCCAGCGCCCGCTGAAAGCGCAGCGTATCGGCAACCTTCATCACGGCCGGCTGACCCACCGTAGCGAAAATTTCCCGACCGACCATGGCGCCGATCACCGTCGCCAACAGCAAGGCGGCGACCATGGGGACCGGTTCCACCGTGCCGCTGGCGATGGCGATGCCGGCGATCATCAACAACAGGTCGCCGGGCGCGAACGGGACCGGAACCCCGCTCTCCTCGATGAAGACCAGCCCCGCGATGACGGCAATCAAGAGATCACCGCTCAGGTTCGAAATCGAGCCGATCGGGTTCATCAGGCGGACCCTCTTTGCGTTGCGGCGGCGGTGGCTAGTTGATCAGCTGGCGGATCAGGGGGACGGGAAGGTACCCGCAGCCAAGAAAGGCGTCGTGGAAGCGCTTCAGGGAGTAATCCGGGCGGCTCTGCAGGTCGTCGCGCAGCTCGCGGATGAGCAGCTTGCCGAGCGTATAGCTCAGATACAGCGGATCCCAGGCTCCCCGCATCGCCTCGCGTTTGGCCGGCAGCTCCGACAGGAAGCCCATCGACATGAACAGGTGAATCGCTTCGGGCATCGGCATCGCCCGGCAGTGGAGGCCGATGGCAACGAGGAAACGGCAGTCGCGCAAGAGGGCGTCGCTGCGCTGGGCCAATTGAAGTTTGGGATCTGTCGAATAGCCGGCGTCGAGCATCATCTCCTCGACGTAATGCGCAAAGCCTTCGACAGTGGCGTAGGACCAGAACAGCTGACGCGTCCGCGATCCGACTCGCCGTTCGTGGAGGGATTGCACGAAGTGACCCGGGTACGCCTCATGGATGGAAACGTTTTCGAGCATCGCGTAATTGAGGTGACGGAGCCACTGCTCGCGGCTGGTCTCGCTCCAGTCAGCGGCGGGCACGGTCACGTAGTAGTAGCTTTCGGTGGCAACGGTCTCGAGCGGCCCGGCAGTATCCATGGCGGCACTGATATAGGAGGCGTACGAGGGGGTCGGACGGACCAGGCAGCGCGACTCGGAAGGGATCGAGACCAGGTCGCGCTCCAGGATAAAGCTGCGCAATCCTTCCAGCGTGGCTCGTACGTCATCGATGATCGATTCGGTCGTTGGATGATGCTCTTCCAGGTCGCGGAGCGCGGCGCCGACGCCGCGTCCCGGGCTGATGGCCTCAGCCGCGCGTTCCGCCGCGGCCATGTTCCGCTCGATGTCCGCCCGAACCAGGCGCTCGAGCTCACTCACGTTCAAGGGAACCATCTCGCGGGTTTGCAGTAAGCGCAAGAAGCGCTCTTCGCCCAGCGCGAAACGGTCGTGTGCGTCACGCTGGCGTTGTTTGAGGAAGGCGACGGCCTCCCGGGTCTCAAGTACCGCCCGGTCGATCGCCCGGATCGTGTCCGCGTCGCCGGCGGCGGCCGTCCGCACCTCACCGTCGAGATAATCGGCCTGCCCGGCGGCGGCCTCGATCGCGATCTCGAGGTTTGGTCGGGGCAGCGACGCCTCCAGATTGTCGCGGGCGGCCTCCAGGTAACCGGCATAGCCGGCAAGGTGGCGCCGCAAGGCCGCTAACCGCTCGCCCAGCGGGGCGTATGGCCGCTTGAGATAAGAGCTCACGTCCAGCTCGCTGTCAGCACCCATGTAGAACATCGGCTCGTTAAACGGCCAGCGCAACTCGGTCAGTTCGAGGCGGGCGGTCTTGAGCTGGACCAACAGGCCCTGCCGGTCCACCTCCTGGTCCCGGGTCAGCCCGGCCAGCGGCTCCAGCTTCAGAAGTTGTCGATCGAGCTGCTCGATCCGCGCCTGGATGCTTGTGGCCGATGGGTCGCCGACCACGCCGTCGAAGCCGTGGTCGCCGGCAACCCGAGCGTGGGTGGGGGAGAAGCGGAAGAAGCCATCGATCACCTCGCGCTCGATCGCTGCCCAGTCCGCCACCGGGCTTGAGGCTAGCAGGTGGCGTATTCGGGACGAATTGTCACTGGGTCCGTAAGGGAGCGCTGTTACGTTGGCGTCACCGAATCATGATCCGTCCATCACGGCCCCGTTTACGGCTGTCACCGCTGCGCCGCGGGCTGGCTCTCATGATCGCTGCCACCAGCCTGGCGCTGGCCGCCATGCCCGCCGTTCCCGCCTGGGCGGCCTCCAATCGAGCACACCTCGACCGCGAGGTCCTCAAGGCGATGCAGCAGGGCCGGCGGATGCCCGTCATTCTGGTCGCCCACGGCGAGCTCAATGCCCTCGAAGCTGACCTGCGGCGGACCGGCGTCAAGAACACGGTCCGAGTGCCGATCGGGCATGGGATCGCCACCGAGCTCAGCGCCTCGCTCATCGCGCGCTTCAGTGCCCGGTCGGATGTCGAGCGGATCATCTACGACGCCCCGGTCCAGCTGACCGACACGGCGTTCGATCCGTCCGCGCTTGCCACGGCCTACCCGACTGTCGTCGATGCCGTCGCCGCCTGGGGCAACGGGGTCGCTCCTCTGACCGGCTCGGGGGTCGGCATCGCCGTGATCGACAGTGGGATCAGTGCACACCCGGACCTCGGCGGTCGGGTGATCATGGACCGCAATTTCAATGCCACGGTCACCGGTACCGACGACGCCTATGGCCATGGCACCGCTGTGGCGGGGATCATCGCGGGTGATGGGACGGCGAGCGCAGGTCGCTACATCGGCATCGCCCCCGAGGCAAACCTGATCAACCTTCGGGTCAATGATGGGACCGGCGCCGCGCCGACGTCGGCGATCATGAACGCCATTCTCTGGGCTGTCCTCAACAAGGACACGTTCAACATCCGGGTCATGAACCTCTCGCTGCAGGCCACAGTCCAGGAGGGCTACCAGACCAGCCCGATCGATGCCGCCGTCGAGTATGCCTGGCTGAAGGGCATCGTCGTCGTGGTGGCGGCCGGCAACAACGGTCCGAACAGTGCGCTCTACGCCCCCGCCAATGATCCCTACGTGATCACCGTGGGCGCAACGGACGATCACGGCTCGGCGACCGCCGCCGACGACACGCTGGCCGGCTTTTCGACCTACGGCGTCACCCAGGACGGGTTCAGCAAACCAGACTTCGTCGCACCGGGCCGGCGCGTCATCACCACCCTGGCTCCCAACAGCAATTTCGCCCTCAACTATCCGGCGTACGTCCTCGGGGATCAGTACATCCAGCTGAGCGGGACGTCGGTCGCCGCTCCCATCGTCAGTGGGGTGGCGGCCCTCTATGTGGAAAGCCGTCCAAATGTGCGCCCGGGCCAGTTGAAGGGCGTGCTGCTTGCCACGGCCAGTCGCCTGACGCTCACCGGAGCCGGGACCGGCTACCCGGACGCCGCCGCGGCCATCGCCTATATCGGGCTTACCGGCAACGCGGACCGGGGGCTGGATCCGAACAACTACTTGAAGGTCCTCTACATGGCGGCGCACGATCTGGCAACGCTGCCGGTCGTCTCGTGGGATACGGTCTCATGGGATAGCGTTTCGTGGAGCAGCGTCTCCTGGAGCAGTGTCTCCTGGGACGCCGTGAGCTGGAGCGACTAGTGATGAACGGGGGGCGCCTCTCCATGGCCGCGCGCGCCTACATCGTGGGCCTGAGTGCGGTGGCGGTCGCCGTCGGGATCGCGCTCGTTCGCACCAGCGGATCGGGGCCGCTCGTCGGGACCTTCATCGTCCTCACCGGCCTCGGCATGCTGACTCATGCCTTTCCGGTCCAGGGCCTTCGACACCAGGCGTACCAGGTGACGCTGCCCTTCATCATTACCGGTGCCGCGCTTTTCAGCGCCACGCAGCTCATCACGTTCGTGGTGCTGATTCATCTCGCCGAGCAGGTCCGGCTTCGCCGGCGGCTTCACATCCAGTGGTTCAACCTCTGCAATTACTTCGTGAGCGCGGCGATGGCGGCGGGGTTCTTCCATCGCGCGATCGCCTTGCTCCCCGAAGGGGCTCCCGGTCAGGTGGCCGCCGCGATGGCGGCCGGCTGCACCTTCGTCGCCCTCAACCGGGCCTTTCTGGCCGGCGCCCTCTGGCTGGCGCGCGGACTCTCACCCGCGGCCTCCGGGTTGCTCTTGCCCCGGCTGCTGGCCGCGGACTTGATCATCGCCTGGATCGCCGGCCCGATGCTCGTCCTCACGCTTCAGGCGGGACCCTGGATGGTCCTGGTCACCGCCGGCCCGCTGCTCCTGGCGCGAACCGCTCTTTCCGTGCTCGTCCCTCGGCGCCGGCATCCCGCCCGGCAAGCGAGGGCCCGAGCCGCCTGACGGGCGATATGGCTGATCTGCCGCGCGCCGCTCGGCTCTACCTCTCCGCTGTGCTGGCCACGGCGTCGTTTGCCGCGCTTATCGGCATCATCGTCGCCCCGGCTCGCCTCGCGCTGGCCCCGGTTGCGCTCGTTCTGCTTGGCTGTGCCACCGTTGCGCAGCAGTTCAAGGTGAGAAGCCCCAAGCACCAGTCGTACTACACGACCACCATTTTCTTCTTCGCCGCCGCGCTGCTGCTGCATCCCGGATACGTGGTCGCGATCATCCTGACGGCGCACGCCGTCGAGTTGGTCCGGGTTCGCTACCGCTGGTACATCCAGGCCTTCAACGTCGCGAATTTCCTCATTTGCTCGCTGGCCGCGGGCGCCCTCTTCAACGCCGGGCTTCAGGGCCACCCGGCGGGGGACGCTCGGGCCGCGCCGTTCGCGCTGCTGGCCGGCGTGGTGTTCGTCGGTCTGAATCACGTGCTCACCGCGTTGGTGATCATGTGGGCGCGTGGTGTCCCGATCTCGCGCGCCGGGACGTTGGATTGGGACAATCTGGGCACCGACCTGGCGTTGATGTCGGTTGGTGCGCTGGGATCCTTGCTGTGGCTGACCAACCCGTGGTTCGTCCCCCTTTGCCTCGGTCCGCTCTTCCTCATCTACCGATCGTTGCTGGTGCCAACCCTGAAGGAAGAGGCGCGAACCGACCCAAAGACAGAGCTGGCCAACATGAAGCACTGGAATGAGGTCGCTCAGGCCGAAGTGGAGCGGGCTCGTCGCTTCAGCCGCCCGTTGACCGTCGTCCTCGCCGACCTCGATCTGCTGCGCGACATCAACAATCGGCACGGCCACCTGACCGGCGACCAGATGATCCGGCGTGTCGCGGATGCCATACGGGGAGCGCTACGCGAATATGACGTGCCGGCGCGCTTTGGTGGCGACGAGTTCGCCATCCTGATGCCGGAAACCACCTTAGCGGAGGCGATGACGGTGGCGGAGCGGGTCCGTCGTGGCGTCGAGGCGATCGGGCTCAAGCTCTCGGACGGCACGACCGTCGCGGCGAGTGTGAGTATTGGAGTTTCGGTGTTTCCGGGGCACGGGGGAACCGCGTCCGAGCTGCTGGCCGCCGCCGATCGTGCCGTCTACCAGGCCAAAGCGCTCGGCCGGAACCGGGTGTGCGCCTTCGCCGACCGCGAGAGCGAGCGGTTGCGGCCCATCAGGATCCCGGCAGCGCCGCGCCGGGAGGCAAGCTAGCCGTTTTTCTTTGGGCGCCGGGAGCGTCGGCGGTCGGCGTGGGCCCGCAGAAACGTGTAGGTCTTCTCCGCCGCGTAGCCCTTGTGCACGGCGTCCTGAATGCGCGGCCAGAATTCTTCCTTCACCCAGTTGCGCGCCACCAGCACCTCGATCCCCGCCAGCCGAAGGTCGCCGCGCTCCAAATCGGACGTCGTGTCGCCGCGCTGCAAGGCGCGTACCGCGTCCAGGCTGAGGTTCGGGAGGAGCCACGCGTGCGGGATGACAACCTCTGCCTGCCCGCGCGGCTCGTCTGGCACGGAGCAACTATAAGACGGGCGCGCGCGTGCCGTATGCTGCACAGGTGCCGGTCTTGCGGACGCTGCACGTGTTCGGAGCCATCTTTCTTCTCGGAGGCGTCAGCACGCACGCCTTGTTGCGGCCGATGGCCGCCCGGGCCACCGATGCGGCGCAGCAAGCCCTGTTCCAGTTCGCCTGGCGGGTGGAGTTGGCCCTCGTCTACACCGGCTCGGCCCTCGTGCTGATCACCGGCGTCTTGCTCTGGATCGTTGGTCATTTCAAGGTCTTCACCGGCTGGTTGCTGCTTGGCTTTCTGCTCTACGCGGCGGCAGCCGGGCTGGATGGCGCCTTTTTGGCGCCGAACCTCCGGCGCGCCCGGACGACGGCGGGGGAGGGATCCCAGCCCGTCGCCGCGGCGGCGATGACGGTCCAGCTGGTGGCCTGGCTGCTGCTGGTGGTCGTCGTGTTCCTGATGGTGGCGCAGCCCTTCTAATCGTTGGTGGTCGATGGCGGCACTGGGACCGGTCACGCTGCGCGGGACGCATATTCAGCTCGAGCCGATGCGGCCAGTGCATGCGGCCGCCCTCCTCGAGGCCGGGCGTTCTCCAGAAATCTGGGAATGGATGCCGGCTCGGCCGGTCACCGAGGCGGCAATGGATGCATGGCTGGCGAAGGCGGCCCAGGCTGAGGCGCAGGGCCGCGAGTATCCGTTCGTCGTCATTGACCTGATCGATGGACGCGTGATCGGAAGCACGCGTTACCTCGAGGTCCAGGAAGACGACCGGACGGTGGAGATCGGCTGGACCTGGTATGCGCCGGACGCCTGGGGTGGGGTGGTGAATCCGCAGGCGAAGTACTTGTTGCTGCGGCACGCCTTTGAGGATTGGCACGCGATCCGGGTGGCGCTCAAGACTGACGTGAGAAATGTGCATTCCCAGGCCGCCATCAAGAAGCTGGGTGCGCGGTTCGAGGGCACCATGCGCAACCAGCGCATCCGCCCCGACGGGACCTATCGCGACACAGCGCTGTTTTCGATCATCGAGAGCGAATGGCCGGCGGTGAAAGTCCGGCTGGAGGAGCGGCTGACCCTAGCGGATGCCGCCGGTCAGCACCCGTAGGCCTGCTGAATTCTCCCGCCCCGCTGGCGGTTTCAGAATCTCGCTCCCGTCCGGGGGCGGGCCCGTCGGCCCACGCGAGCGGCGCTTTAGTGCCGGGCGAGCGTTTGAGACGGTCACGGTGGGGGCCTGCTTGCGCCGCGTCCGGTAGCCGCTGGCGACCCTCGCCGCGGCCGCCTGGGCGGCCGCGATCAGCTCGGGAGCGGCCTGATCGGGATTGGCCAGGGCCTCAGGCTCGAAAGGGACCATCTCGCTGACACAAATCTCGCGCTTCGGATCGATGATGACGACTGCGACAAAGGGCTCCTCACTTTTGATGCTCGGATGGATCTGTGACCACGGAATGACATTGCCCATGCCCCGGAGCCTAGCGGCCGGTTTTGACAGCTGTCTGTCGCAACCGCGGGCTATCTCGGAACTTCTTCCTCTTCGGAGACGGGACTCGACCCGTTGGCCGGCGCGGCCTCCGCCGGTGCGGGAGCCACCGCGGGGCCTGGCAAACGGATGATGTTCCAGTCGTCGGCCGCTTTCTCGGCCCGGTCCGCCAGCGACTCGTCCTTCGAGAACAGGATGATCTGGTGGTCGTGACCAAGCCGGCCGAGTTCCTCGAGGGCGGCCCGCATCCGGCGGCGGTCCGCATGCACCAGTGCCTCGTCCAGCAGCAGGGGAGGGGGTTCGGCGTTGCCGCCGATGATCCGCGCCAGGGCGACCCGCTCCAGAAGGTAGATTAGCGATCGTGTTCCCAGGCTCAGGTTGTCGACATCCTTGTAGGCGCGCTGATCCTGAGTCTTGACCGCGAGCGCAAGGTCGTCCCCGATCCGGACGTCGCGGTAGCGACCGTTGGTGATGGGGGCCAGCTGACCCTGGAGTTGTGATTTCAGCCGTGGGATGACGGCGCGTCGGACCGATTTCGCGGCGGCTTCCAGGGTATCGATCGCCAGGTCGTAGGCATGCGCCTCCGCCTCGAGGTCCTGTAGCTGCTCCCGCGCGGTGGCGATCTCCTCTTCGAGGGAGGCGACGTCGCCGATCTGGGTCAATCGGTCGTTGAGAAGTTCCTCGGCGCGCGCCCGCTCTTCCTGCGCCCGCTCCTTGGCACCCCGGTGCTGGTCGCGCTGCCGTTCGAGCTCGGCCAGCGGCAGGGCGCCGAACTCGGCAGCCCGAACCGGGTCGACGCGGCGGCTGACGTCGTCCAGCTGGCGCGACAGATCCTCGACCAGCTGTCGAAGGGACGCCCCCTCGTCAGCCGGCGCGCTCCCGCGTTGGGCCTCCACCTCCGCGAGTCTGGTACTCGATGCCCGGTAGGCACCAGCGTGGCCCACCGCCGCGTCCCAGGCGTCGGCGGCGCGCTCCATGTCGGGCTCGGTGATTCCTGCCGGCGCGTAGATCGCGGAGAGCTGGCCGGCGTAGTCCTCCGCTTTGGCACGCTCGGAAGCCGCGCGCTGGTCGGGCGCCCGCAATTGTTCCAGCTGCGCGTCGAGCTGTTCGATGCGGGTACGGACTTGCTGGGCGGTCCGGGCGGCCTCGCAGCTGGCGATGAAATCGCGCGCCGCGCCCAGCGCTTCCCTCCGATCGAAACCGAGGCGATCCAGCAAGCTGTGGAGCTGCTGCCGGAGGGACTCCCGGCGCTGATCCATCTCGGACTCGGCGCGTGAGGCTTCAGCCGCTCGCTGGCTGGCGGCGTTCCATGCCAGCGTATCCTGCGCCAGCGATTCGACATCGTGCGAGGTCTCCTCGACGGCCTCTTCGGTCGGTGCCGGCTGCGGCAGTCCCCAGGAACCGACCAGTTCGCGCACGCTGCGGCCCGCCACCTGCGCCCGTTCTTCGAGCTCAGTCGCCTGGCGGTCCAGTTCGAGGCGGGTGGCATCGTAGCGAACCTTCTGGAGGTGCTCGACGAGCGCCTGCTGGAGCTCGCCCGAACTCCGGACCCCCCACGGCTGGAGGATTTCACGGCGCTTTACACGGGCGTCGTCCTTGGCCTTGAGCCGGCGGTCGACCTCGCGCACCGCCGCGCCCCGCACCCAGATGCCGATGCCGGTGGAGAGCACGCCCATGCCCAGCAGGAAGAAGGCGGCTCCGCTGAGATAGAGCGGCATCCCGCCCTGGAGGGCGAGGAACGCCACCAGGATCGCGAGCGCCGTTAGCAGCAAACCGCCCAGCATGGCGCCCAGAAACGTTCGCTGACGGCTGCGCGCTCGCTCCGCCATCGATTCCTCACGCCGCATGGACTCTTCGGCGTTTTGGCCCGCCCTGATCACGTCGGGGACTTCCTTGTAGCGCGAGATGTCGTGCTTGAGTTGCTCCAGCCGCGGCGGCAGCTCGGCGCCGGCCCGGCGGCGGGCCTCGAGGGCGACCGTGTGCCGCTCCCGCCACTCCGAGTAGACGCGCTGGAACTCCCGTTGGCGAGCCGGCCAATCCAAGTTCTGCCCGATGAGACCTGGATGCCGTTCGGCGATGCGGCGGGCCTCTTCGGCGGCCGTTTGCGCTCGGAGGTGGCTCTCGGGCGCTTGCGCGTCGCCGACAGTGAGTGCGGACAGCATCTCGCGCACGGCGGGCTCCTGAGTCAGCGCCGCCGCATCAATGCCGCGGGCTCGGGTTTCAAAGCCCTGGGCTTCCGCATCGAGCTTCGCCCGTTCCGCCTCCAGCTGCTGCACCTGGGGAGCAACGTCGGCTGCCCGGCGCTCGAATTCCTCCTGCGCCTCTCGGGTTGCCCGCAGGTGACTGCGCAACTCCTGGACCTCAGACTGCCGATCGAGCGGGAACATGGCAAAACGGGTGTGTTCGTCCTGCCGGCTCCGTTCCTCGTTGATCGCCTGCTCGACGGCCTGCGCCCGGTCGAGCCGGTGACGCGCTTCCTCCAGGCGAGAGCCGAGCACCGCGGCGTCCAGGGTTTGGACGATGCCCAGCTCGGCCTCGGTCAACGCCCCGACCGTTTCGCGCTTCTGCGCCAGTTCGTCGACCGAGGCGCGGGCCTGCCGGGCGGCGGCGAGCTGTCGTTCCAGGTCCGCCAACCGGCTTTCCAGGTCGTGGAGCGGCCCGGAGCGTCCACGCGGCTTACCGATCCGGTGCACGCGCTCCTGGCGAAGCCGGTCCAGCACGCGCTGCGCGGTCCGGTCCGGGTGCGCGGAATCGGCCAGGGCGACGATCACTTCCTTGATGCTGCCCGCATCTTCGAGGCGCATCACCTCGCTGCGGGAGATGCAGGCGGTATTCGTGTAGATGTCACGGCTGACGCCCAGCAGCTGCCGCCCAAGCTGGATTGCACCCGAGGCGTCCCGCTCGAAGCGGTCGGTAAGGTCGGCGCCGGTGCCGACATCGGTGACACGGGTGGTTTCCGCATCGAGATCTCGCTCAACCCGGAGCTGGGTTCCATCGTCGAGCGCGAATTCCAGCGCCAGCCCGAAGTTGCCACCCTGCCATGGTCGCCAGCGATCGGCTCGCTCGATTGTGGCGGCGCGGGCCCCGTTGCCCGAGCGCAGGCCAAACAGGCCGGTCACGATCGCTTCCTGCAGGGTGGATTTGCCCGCCTCGTTCGGTCCGACGACCAGATTCATGGCGGGACCGAAACGTAAGTCCATGCCTTGGAGGCTGCCGAAGCCCTCGATCTCGATTCGAGTCAGTCGCATGTCCGACTCACTCCGGCATCCCCGCGCTCATTCGTCGAAGGCATCGAGCGCCAGCTGGAGCGCTCGTCCGACCGTCCTCTCCTCCTGACGGGATTCGTTCTTGTGGTCAACCAGCTTTCGCACCATCTCTCCGCGGCTGGTGAATTCCTGGGCCGCGGCGTCGAGGTCGTGGGAGACCCGCGAGCGGTCGGAAACTTCCAGATAGGCAAACCCATCGCTGCATTCCTTCGATAGCGCCTGCGGGTCCAGGGTCAGGGATCGGTCACGCTCCCCGACCAGGGTGGTCCGGATCACCGCGCCATCGAGGTGTTTCCCCTCCCGCACCGCCATCACCGCCTCGCGGACATGCTCCTCGCTGGTCATGCCGGTAATGTCTATCGTCTCCTGCGCAAACTGCCGCGCGTTAACGTCGTCAAGCTCGACCCGCAGGGCGCCGCCATCCTCAATCGTGACGAGGGCCGTACAGTGGCGGCCGGACTCGGCCCAGCCCAGGGGTTCGGGGCTGCCCGGATAGGTGACCAACTCGCTCGTTCTGGCGTCGTGAAAGTGACCGAGGAGCGCGTGGCGGAAGCCGGCCTCCTCCACCTGGCTGGGGAGGATCGGCTTGGAGGGCGTCACCCCCTCGGGCATCTGGCTCATGTCCGACGCATGCAGCAGCAGCAGCGGGATCCCGCCCTCCTGTCGAACGAAATCTCGCAGGGGCGCTTCGGGCACTTCGGGACGCATGAAACCCGCGGCCCAAATCTGCACGTCGCCGTAGTGGTAGGGGCGCAGCTCCTCGTGGGTGGCCACCGTGACGTTGGTCGGCCAGCGCAGGTAGCGGTAGGGCGAGCTGGGAACCGCCGGATCGGCGTGCCCCGGGGCGATCAGGACCGGCCGTCCGGCCGCGCCCAGCGTTTGCAATACGAAGCTGGCCGTTTCGCGGGTGACATGGTCCTGCTCAAAAAGGTCGCCGGCGCAGGTAATCAGATCCGCCTCAGCCTGTCGGGCTCGTTCGACAATCCGTTGGAGCGCGATCCGCAGATCCTCGCGGCGTCGTTGTGCGCCAACGCCGTAGAGGCGCTCGCCCGCGAAGGATCGATCGAGGTGCAGGTCGGCGAAATGGAGCAGGCGAAGGGCCACAAATCCCCCGTAACCACGCGAATTGTGCCTGGCGCGATCGCATAAGCGAGCGCGAAAGCAGCGCCCATTATAAAGGTTGGGCCGAGTTTATTTCGATCTGGCTGCGGTCTTAGACTGAACTCGCGAAAATGGGTTCGTTCGAGAAGGGGGATCGGGGCGCCCGCATCCTCAAGATTCAGACACTGCTCCAGGGCAACCCACGTGGGTTGACGACGGGCGAGATCGCGCGCCGGACCGGCGTCAATCCGCGTACGACGTATCGCGACGTGCGGGCCCTGGAGGCGATGAACGTGCCGATCTACGAGCACCAGGGGCGCATCCTGATCGACCCCAACTATTTCATCGCTCCCGTCAAGTTCACGTTGCGCGAAGCGATGGCCTTGCTGATGGGCGTGCGGCTGATGCACCGGCACACCGACGAAGCCGATCCCGACGTCGCCGACGCGTTCACGAAACTGGCGGCGGTGATGCCGGCTCCCGTCGCCGAGTACGTGCACGCCACCGTTCGCCAGATGGCGGAACGGGCACCAAATCCGCTGTATTCGCGCGTCCTTCAAACCATCGCGCTGAGCTGGGCCGGCCACCGAACGGTCCGGATCTGGTATCCGACCGCCGACCATCAGGTGAAGCCGCGCGTGATCGAGCCATATTTTCTCGAGCCGTCATTAATCGGGCACAGCAGCTACGTCGTGGCACGCGACCGGGGATTGGGCGAGATGCGAACCTTCAAGCTGGTGCGCATCACCCGCGCGGAGCCGATGTCCGACACCTACCAGATCCCGGCGACCTTCGACATCAACGAGTATCTCGCGGGCGCCTGGGGCATCTTTCACTCCGGCGAGCCGGTCGAAGTGCAGATGCGCTTCTATCCGCCGGCGTCAGCTCGGGTCAAGGAATCGATCTGGCATCCATCGCAGCGGCTCAGCGACGGGCCGAAGGGCACACTGGACATGACGGTGACGGTGACGGGGACCGTCGAGATCACCCCCTGGATCCTCGGCTGGGGCGATGCCGTTGAAGTCGTGGCGCCGCAAGACCTGCGCGACAAGATTGCGAGCGCGGGCGCAAAGATGGCCCTGCGCAATTCCGCTAAGAAGACGCCGGACCGCGCTTCGGCGCGGGCCGGCACGCGCGCGAAGCGCGCAGCTTCAGCGTCGGGCGGGCGCTGACGCGTCCGGAAGAGCGCAATCGGAGCTTGCCGCTCTTGCGGCAGCGACGAGCGCGTTGGAGGACACCGGCGTCAGCGCAACCGCCCGCTCAAGTTTCTCTGTAACTATGCTAGGCGGCGGCGCGGGGTTGCTTCCCGCAGGCGGGGCAGGGGGTTCCCGCCTTCAGTTCGGCGCGTTTGAAGGCGTGCCCTCCGCAATGAGGACACAGGGCGCCCGGACGAAGGGAGTGGCCCTGCTCGGCCTTCTGCATCCGTTCGCGCAAGCGGCTGTCGTCGTCACTCTCGATGAAGCGCGGGTCACTGGGTGTCTGGGTGCTCATGCGACCTTCAATTCCTGCGGCTGAAGTTCGTCGGCCTTGATCCGTTCGCCGACCGCGCGCGCGATGACGTCTGGATGCAGGTCGATGCCGCGCTGGTACGGATGGACACTGAGGATCGCCGGTACGGTCCGCTTGCCGAGCTGGACCTCGAGCACCCGGCCGTGCAACGTCGTCATCGGTCCCCACCCATCCCAGCTCCGCATCGTACGCCACCACAGGTGCCGGGCGACCGGCCCACCCATCGCGATCACCAGCCGCGGTGCGATGGTCCCCATCAGGCTGTCCAGATGGCGGTCGACGCACTGATTGAGCGCGTCATCGGTGACCCGGTCGGGGTTCTCCGTCGCGCAGCGCACCGCCCAGGTGTGAAAGGCGAGCTCGAGGCTGTCGTGCTTCCCGGGTTTTAAGCCCAGGCGGCGGCGTGCGCCGCTCAGGACGGCTCGGACGAATTGGAAGTATGGATGGGGCGTCTCCGACGTCAGGTGGTGCTCGAGCGTCGCTTCCCGGTCCAGCCACTCGGCGAAGGCTTCGTTACTGGCGGCAGCGGCGTCGAGCGGGCTGGGGCTGATGAAGACGATGGGGGCGTGCGGGTTTCCGAATCCAATCTGGGGCCGTCGAAGCGGGCGCGCCAGGGTCTGGCAGGGACTGTCGGTGCCTGCGTCTGACTCGGCAATCGCGCAGCCGTGGAGCCGCTTGAGCGCGTCGGAGCCGAAGAATTGCAGGTACTGCTGGCCCTTGCTCACGCTGCAACGTTCGACGCACGGTGGCAGCCAAGCTTGCGCCGGCCATGCCCGCCGAAGGCCAGGCCGCGGTTAAGATTCCCCGGTGGCACGAGTTCCGGGAATTGACGTCAATCAGGTGCGGCAACGCCTCGAAGTGGAACCGAAGCCGTTCCTGCTGGATGTGCGAGAACCCTGGGAGTACGCGGCCGGGCATGTGCCCGGCGCGCGGCTGATTCCGCTGGGCGAGTTGGAGCAGCGGGTATCGGAGGTGCCGCGTGATCGCCCGGTGCTCGCCATCTGCCACAGCGGCCAGCGCAGCCTGGCGGCGGCCGGCTACCTGATCCAGCTGGGCTATACCGACATCCAGAACGTCGACGGCGGCACTGCCGCCTGGATCGAGCGCGGCTACCCGGTCGAGACCTGAGCGACAGACAGCTGTCAAAACGGGGTGCTTGACTTTTGGGCATGAGCCCAACCACCATGGTGTCGACCAACCGTCCCGCTTACGTCCCCAAGGAGCTGCCGTGAACGTCCTGGAACTGGTCCTCGTCGTCCTGCTGCTGGCGGCCGTGATCGCCATGGTCTTTCTCCTGCTGATCCGCCGGCCCGGCCCGGATCAGGCCTCCCAGGCCGTGCTACGCGCCCTTTCTGATCTTGGCGCGCTCAAATCGCACGTCGAAACGGTGAGCAACCAGCAGGGCACGCTCGGTCAGTCGCTTGGCATGCTGCAGGCGGCGGTGCAGGGCGTCGAAACCAAGGTGCTGGAAAGCTCCGCCGGCGTTCGCGATGCGCTCGGCAAAGACCTGTCGGATGCCCGGTTAGTCGTCGAGCGGCTGAAGGTCGACGCGGAGGAGCGCCGCCGTATGGAAGAGGATGTCCAGGCGTCGGCACGCCGGATCGAGACCGTCCTGCTGGGCAGCCGCACCCGCGGCGCGGCCGGCGAGAACATCCTGCAGGATGCCTTCCGTCAGTTCCCGCCGCAGATGATCGATATGAATTTCCATGTGAATGGCAAGGTGGTCGAGTACGCGCTCGTCCTCGCCAACGGTAAGCGGCTGCCCATCGACAGCAAGTGGCCTTCACCGGATCTGCTCGATCGGCTCAGCGACGAACTGCAGGAACCCGCGAAGGAAGCGTTGGTCGTCCAGGAGATCGAACGCGTCTTGCGGCTGAAGGTCCGTGAGGTGCGCCAGTACATCGATCCATCGGCCACCCTGGCGTTCGCCGTGGCGGCGGTTCCCGACCCGGTCTTCAATGCCTGCCGCCGCGCGCATCTCGAAGCCTACCGGGAGGGCGTCATCCTGATGCCCTACAGCATGACGATCCCTTATCTGCTGGCGCTCTTTCGGCTGCATCTCCAGTACGCGCGCTCCATCGATCTCGAAAATCTCGAGGGTTACCTGCAACAGATCGACGATAACGTCACCGCGCTGGACCGCCTTCTTGAAAACAGCATCGCGCGGGGCAGCACGATGATTCAGAACGCCTTCAACGATGCCAAGCGCAACGTGGGACAGATGCGAGGCGCGCTGGCAGCGATGCGAGCCGTTCCCCAGGGCGCTCTGGGCGAGCAGCCGGAATTTCGCGAGATTGAGGAACCGAATCTGACGGTGCTGATGTCGGCGGGCGACCGCAAAGCCTACTAAGAGTCAGGCGATGCTTGGCGTCCGCGCCAGCCGCATCACGAGCACCAGCAGGAGGAGGAAGCCGCCGCCCATCAGGTACATCATGTTGCTCGGCCCCGGGGACTCGTCGACAACCAATGGGTCGCTCGCCGTCACGGTGCCCGCCTCGTTGGTAACTTCAACCAGGTAGGTTCCCTGAGAAAGGTTGTCAGGCAGCTTCACGAGCAGGTGGTTCGCGTCGGGCACCTGCACGGTGGTCGCGGGCCGGCCGCCGACGTGGGCCGTGGTGGCAGGGGTCATGTACTGGCCGAGGATCATGATGTTCGGCTGTACGGTGGGATTGACCTTCAACGGAGTGAGCTGGTAAATCTGCGGCGGCAGGATGGTGGGCGCCTTCCGTACCTGAACCGCCGGAGTGGGCTTCGCCGTAGGCGTGCGCCTGGTGGCCGCATAGGCCGGCGCCGTGGTCAGGGCGAGCGCCAGCACGCTTGCCAGGCCGCTCGCCAGTAGCCGCCGCGCTGCTGCCATGATCCTCTATCACAAGAAACGTCCATGACCACGCGGAATCGGTGGCGGAGTGGACCATTCGACCTGCGCAGACGGACGTAGTTGTAACCCTGGTCGCAACAAAAAAGCCCCTGCCTGAGGAGCAGGGGCTTTCAAGCACGAATCTCTAGCGGCTGCCGCCTCCTGGCCAGGTCTGTTCCGGTGGCCGCTCGCCGATCTTGATTCGCTCCGAGCCGCCCGCCGAGCCGGACTCGGACTCGCTGCCCATGCCGGGCTCGCTGCCAAACCCGCCGTAGGAGGGCAGGCTCGGTGGCGGTTCGGCCGGCCGGGCCACGGGGCGCCCACCGGTAAAGGTGGTCGAGGGCTTCGGGGCAGCGGGCTGGACAGCCCGTACCGCCGCCGGCCTGGCTGCCGCCTTCTTCTTCGTCGAGCGTGCCGCGCCGGCCTTCTTTGCCGTGCTGCGCTTGGCCGTCGCCCGCTTGGTCGTGGACTTCCTGCTGCCGGCCTTCTTTGCCGTGCTCCGCTTGGCCGTCGCGCGCTTCGCGGTCGACTTCTTGCCGCCAGCCCGCTTCGCCGTGCTCCGCTTGGCTGTCGCCTTCTTCGATGATTTCTTCTTCGCCGCCATTTCTCCTCCCTTCGGGTACGCGATTCAAGATCGCGCCTTGTGGTTCACGGGGATGGGGACCCGCTGCTGTTACCTGCGATTTATAGCATCGGCTTCCGGCAAAGACAAGCATCTGACACCCGTGATGGTGCCTTCAATAGCCAAGCACGCTGCTGGTCCCTGGACGCGGATCGCCAGCGCCAATCAGCATTGAGCCGTCGAGCTGGATCAGTTGCGCGGCTCCGCCCGCTTGCCAGCTGCCCAGCAACCGTGCTGTATGGCCCCACCCCCTCAAACGGGCAGCCGCCGCCTCCCCAAATCGACCTTCCAGGCTCAAAGCGGAGTCCGACCATGAGGTCGGCGCGCCCATGGTCCAGCGGGGTGCGTCAACCGCCGCCTGCGCTGACATGCCGTGGTCGACGAGGTTGCTGATGAGCTGGAGGTTCGTTTGCACCTGCCAGAACGAGCCGGGCGTGCCGCCCACCACCACGGGCGTGTCGCCACGAAGCAGCATCCACGAGTTCAAGGTATGCATGGGCCGTTTCCCGGGAGCCAGCTGGTTGGGGCTATCCGTCTCGAGGTTGAAGCAGCGCATCCGATTGTTGAGAAGAATCCCGGTGCCGTCGGCGACGACGCCGTTGCCTCCGCCCGCGTAGAGGCTGTGGATATAGGAAACGACCGTTCGGTTCGCGTCGACGACGCAGAGGTACGTCGTGTCGGCGTGGCCCGCCGGCTGGAGCGGCAGTGGGGCCGCCCGCCCTCGGTCGATCCGAGCCGCCAGGGCGTGAGCGCGTTTCTTCGACAGGACGTCCTGGAGATTCAGCTGGGAGGCCCGCGGATCCCCAACCCTTCGAAGGCGCTCGTCCAGGGCGAGCTTATGCGCCTCCACTTGCTGGTGCACTCGGGCGGCCGGTTCGTCGGGAAGGCGAGAGGTTTCCAGGATGTTCAGCGCGACCAGGAGAATCACTCCCTGCGAGACGGGCGGCTGCTCCAGTACCGTCCAGCCGCGGTAGGTGGTGCTGATCGGTTGAAGGATGTCCGTTCGATGCTCGGCTAGATCACGAGCCGAAAATAATCCGCCGCCCTGCGCCGATGCCTGAACGATAGCCGCGGCGATGGGGCCGTGGTAGAAGGCGTCCAGTCCCTGCACCAGACTGCGCAGGGTCCGGGCCAGATCGGGTTGCCGGAGCACAGTGCCCTCGGCGGGTGGTCGGCCATCGGGGGCGAAGACCGCCATGGTGGCGGGATGCGCTCTGGCGATCGACAAGAATTCGCGAAGGTTGCGAGCCAGCCGGGCGGTTACGGGAAAGCCGTGCTCGGCATAGCCGATCGCGTCCTCGAACAACGCCGCCGGCGGCAGCGAGCCGTGTCGATCCAAGGCGACGCGCCAGGCATCGACGATGCCCGGAACCGTGGCGGCCAACCAGCCCGATTCGGGAATGCCGCCGGCGAAGCGCTCCAGCCGTGAGGCCAGCGGTGCCGCGCCGCTGCCGTTGATCGCCGTCAGGCTGCCTGGTCGAGCGCCGGCGATCAACATGAACGCGTCGCCGCCCAGCTGGCCGCTCAATGGTTCGACTACGGTCAGCACGGCGCCGGCCGCGATCGCCGCGTCGACGGCGTTGCCGCCATTTCGAAGGATCCGAAGTCCTGCCGCACTGGCGAGCGGGTTGACGCTGGCGATCATGCCGTGCGGCGCCCGACGCGGCTCCTGCGCCGGCCAGCTGTCGTCCGTCACGCCCGCGACATTGCCGTCCTCAGTGCGCCGTCAGCCAATCGCGCACCATCGCGTAGAGCGCGTCGTGCTCCAGGTCAACCGTCACGGTATGGCCGGAGCGCTCGAACCAGACCAGCTGCTTGTCCACCGAGCCAATCCGCCGCATGATATGCGGGGCGTTCGCGACGTCGACCGTGCGGTCGTTGCGGCCGTGCACGATCAGCGCCGGCGCCGAAATCGTGGGCAGCTCGCGGTCGACGACGCGGAGCAGCTGCAGTAGGCTCTCGATGCACACGGTGGGACGGCGGGCGTAACTGTGGAGCAACCGTAAGGCGCTCGGGTCGCCGAGGTCGCAGTCGACCGCGGGCACGTGCCAGCGCACCACGTACTTCAGTGGGCCGATCACCTTGATCCGCCAGTCTCGGAAGTAGGTCGGCGATCCCATCGCGCCGATCGCGACCACGCCCTTCACATCCGGGTTGGTGGCCGCCAGGTGGAGCGCCAGCGTGCCACCGAGGGACTGGCCGGCCACGAACACCTCCGCGCAATCCTGGCGCAACGTCTCGTAGGCCAACTGGGCCGAAGCGGCCCAGTCGGTCCAGCGCGTCAGCGCCATCGCCTCCGGGGAAAGTCCGTGGCCGGCAAGTAACGGACCCATGACGTCATATCCGGCAGCGGCAAGGTACTCTCCAAGCCCCCGCATCTCGGGCGGCGTTCCGGCGAAACCGTGGATCAGCAGGCAGCCCCGGGTCCCGCCGCGAATGCGGAACGGCTGCAATTGGTCCGGCTCGGCCGGGCTGCTCCAGATCGGGTTCGTGCGCACGGCCATCACGTTCGCAGTCTATCGGCCCGCAAGTTCGGCAAGCCGCAGCGGGTTATATGGGCCGGCGAGGCTCTCGCCCTCGGCGTCGGGCCGGGCGACCGCAACTGTGGGGGTGAACAAGCGGATGGCGATCGTCGGGTGGCTCGTCGCACTGGCCTTGGGCATCCTGCTCGCTCTGTTCTCGGTGGAAAACCAGCAGCCGGCCACGATCAACGTGCTCGGCGCCAGCTACCAGAACATTCCCATCTGGGTCGTGATGCTCGCCAGCGCTGCGCTCGGCGCCCTGATGGCGATCGTGATCAGCCTCGTCGACCGGGTGCGCTGGTACATGGCGAGCCGCTTTACCAAGAAGGTCCTGACCGAGCACAAAAGGATGATCATGCAACGCGACGACCGCATCAGCGAGCTGGAGCAGGAAGTGCTCCGGCTTCGGGGAGCTGCCTGAGCGACCGATGACCCTCAGGGCCTGCCCGCAGTGCGGGTACCGTTACAACGCGCCCGAGAACCAGACGTGCGGCAAGTGCAAGGGATGGCTGGGCGCGCCCGGGACGACGGCCAGCGCGGCCGTGGCGCAGCCACGTCGCTCGCTCGCCCCGCGGACGCTTCAGGAGTTTGCCTGCTATCTGCCCGTCCCGATTGGGGCGCTGCTCGGCTGGCCCAACCCGATCGGCGCGGCGTTCGGCTTGCTGATGGGCGCCCTGCTGATCAAGGTCGTTCGCCTCGAGATGGAACGGTTTTCCAAGGGGCTGCTGATTGGGATCGTGATCGCCGGCGTGTTCTTTGTCTACCTCCTTTTCCTGCTGATCTTTAGCTTCCTGTTCGATCTGCTTGAACCCGTCCTTCAGCCACTGGTAGGGCGAAGCTTCAAGCACTAGCGGGGGCGGTGATGCCGAGCCGCCGCCTGGTCGTGCACGGTGTCCTCCTGCTGCTGCTCGTTGTCACCGCGTCACCGGTCGCGCTTGGTCCACGCGGATCGTCCAGCACCCCTGGTTTGAAAGCGGCCATCCCATCGCCCACACCGTCACCATCGGCGACCCCGCCCCCGGTAGAGGCGACCCCCGACGGTCCGGCACCCCTCACGCTCGACATGGCCGTCGGTCAGATGATGGCGGCGAGCTTTGGCGGAACGGCGATTACGGCTGGATTGCGTCACCTGATCCTGGATGAAAAAGTTGGCGCGGTGCTGATCTTTCGCGACAACTTCACCGACGCGGCCGGCCTGGCACGACTCACGGCTCAGCTGCAGGCGATGGGGCGCGAAGCTGGGCTGCCGGCGCCACTCCTGGTTGCCGTCGACGAGGAGGGCGGGCGCGTGATGCGCGTCACCGATGGTGTGGCCGGCCTGCCCTCAGAGCTGGAGCTTGGCCGCCGGGGGCCGCAAGCTGTGCGCAACGCGGTCGCCGCCACCGCATCGGGTCTCCACGCACTCGGCATCCAACTCGACCTCGCCCCTGTTGCGGACCTCCGAACGAACCCGGCCGATGCCGTGATCGGCGACCGCTCGTTCGGGGGTGACCCCACCCTGGTCGGGCCCCTGGTGGCGGCGGCGGTCAATGGTCTTCACGATGGCGGCGTCGGGGCAACGCTCAAGCATTTCCCCGGCCTGGGCGGCGCCGCCGGCGACCCGCATGCCGCCATCCCCACCGACGGCGAGAGCCTCAATCAGTGGCTGGCCACCCAGGCTCGCACGTTCAAAGCGGGGATCGACGCCGGCGTTGACGCCGTCATGACCACGGCGGTGGTTGTCCCAGGCCTCGATCCGTCCGGCACGCCGGCGCTCTTTTCGAAAACCATCGTGACGGGCCTGCTGCGTCAGCGGCTTAAGTTTCAGGGCGTGATCGTCACCGACGGCCTCGGCATGGGCGGCATCACGACGCTATATGGTCTGCCCGAGGCCACGATCGCGGCGGTGCGTGCGGGCAACGACCTGGTGCTGCTCAATAGCGTGGACGCCGCCTACCAGGCGTCCGCCATCGAAGCGGTCAAGCGTCAGGTCCGCAGTGGGGGCATTGAGATGGACCAGATTCAGTTATCGGCAGGGCGCGTGATCGCCTTGAGGGCGCGCTGGCCGCAGTGGGCGCCCTCGGTGATGGACGTGTCGGCGACCACCCCGTCGATCGACCTCGCGCTTACTCGTCACTAAGCGAATCGAGCGGTCGATTACCGCTGAGGCTGAGGCTCGGCGACTCTCCCTGCGGCCGGACTAGCCAATTGAGCGCGTTGAGGTAGGCGTTGGCCGCGGCCTCAACCACGTCGAGCGCCAGGGCGCGGCCAACGACCACGTGCGAACCCTGGCTCAAGGTCACCACCGCTTCACCCAGCGCGTCGCTGCCCTGGGTCGCCGCCGCCAGGCTGAAATCCTCGAGCTCAGCCGGGACCCCGGTCGTGTGCTGGATGGCCCTAAAGACGGCGTCGAGCGTCCCGTCGCCGCTGGCGGTGCCGGTCTTCAGGGCGCCCTCGTCGCTGACGGACACCTCGGCCGTGCTGGATACGCCGCTCTGCACGTTGACCTGGAGGTCTTTGAGCGCAAAGCGTCCCGGGGTGGCCCGTCCGAGCGCCTCCTCGACGGCCAGCTTCAGATCCTCGGTGTAGAGGGCCCGCTTGCGCTCGGCCAGGCTCAGCACGAGCGAGTAAACGGGTCCAAGCTGCTGGTCCTCCAGCTGGATCCCCATTGTGGCCAGCTCCTCGGCGAGGCGGCGGCGGCCGGCGCTCGTCCCCACCTGGCCGAGCTGGGGAGCGTAGCCCAAGTCGGCGGGGTCGATGAAAGCCGGGACGATCGCCTTCGGCCGGCGAGGCGGACTGAAAACCGTCGTCGGAAAGGCCATTCGCACCTCGTCGATCCATCGCTCCCAGCCGGAATAGTCCATGGTGGCGAGCATGGCAACGTAGGCATCGAAGCGGACCAGGAGCGCTGCCGGCTGGTCGTGATGCTTGATGATCAGCGTTGTGCCGCTTTCTTCCAGCGCCTGGAGAATGGGGTCGAGGTTTTTTGCGAGTTCCGGGGCAGAAATCACTTTGAGCACGACGCCATGGTAGACCCGCATCGGATCGTGGTCAAACGCGCCATCATCCTGCTGGCGATCGTCACCAGTGGCTGCCAGCAGGGGCTGATCTCCCCATCGCCGTCACCCACCCGGACCCCCGCCGCCCTGAGCCCGTGTCCAGCCGGGGCGCCTGCCCCGGCCGGTCCGCAGGCGCTGCTGAGCAACCTCCCCGCTCCGGATGACCTCGCCTTCGACAATGACGGGCGGCTGCTCTTCGGCGATATCAACGCCGGAACCGTTTCTGCGCTGGGAATCGATGGCACGGTGCAGCGGATCGAGGGCGGGCTCAACGTGCCCGAGGGCATTGTCGTGTTGGGGAGTGGCGAGATCCTCGTCGCCGAGCAGGGTCGCAATCGGATCGTTGCCATCGACCCGGTCTCCCACGCGGTGAGTCAGTGGCGCGCGTTTGCGAACCGCACCGGACAGGAAGGCATCGACGGTATCGGGCCGGTCCTGTCGGGTATCGCGGACGCCCCTGGCGGAGTAATCGTGCCGGACAGTCCGAACGGGGTCGTCTGGCGAGTGAGCCTCGACGGCAAGGCCGCCACCCAGATCGGCAGCGGCATGACGCGGCCGGTGGGGGCCGCCGCCGATCACAACGGACGGATTTTCGTGGCCGATGAGGGCGGTGCCGTGTGGACCCTGGATCCAGCGCGGCGCCGGTTCGCCACCCTGCCCACCCCCGATGATGTCGTGGTCGGACGGGCCGGCGACATCTTCGTCAACACTCTGGGCGACAACGCCATTCATGAGCTCGATGCGCAAGGCCAGCAGCTGTCGATGATGTCAGGGTTAAACCAGCCGCAGGGCATTGCCCTCGACGGCGCGGATAACCTCTACTACACCGAAAGCGGTCGCGGTCGGATCGGCCGGGTGGTGCGAAGCTTCGTCCTCGACCCGCCGAAAGTCACGCGCACCGCCGGGGGCACGTTCATCATCTGCCCGGTGGTGCGCCGCGCGCTCGGTTTCCACGAGCCAGTCTCGTTAACGACCGGTTCGAGCCTGACTACGGCCATCTTGCAGCTGGTGCAACCGGGCACAGACTCTTCGGGTGGGCTCGAGGTGCAAACCCCGGACCACTCGGTCACGATTTATGTGGGTGGCGGGGGCCTGTTGAGCCTATCGCAGGTCGTTAGCCTGCCGTGACGATCGCTTCCTATACTTGGCTCGTATGCCGATGACGAAAGCGGGCCTTGAGGACGTCGTCGCGGCCAACTCCGCGATCTGCGACATCATCGGACCGGAAGGCAAGCTGACCTATCGCGGAATCGACATCCACGACCTTGCTCGTCAGTCGTCGTTCGAGGAGACGACCTACCTGTTGTGGTTCGGCGTGCTACCCACCAGCGAAACCTTGCATCAATTCGCGGCGGAGCTCGTGGCGCACCGAGCCCTGCCCACCCAGGTTCTCACCTTGATGAAGGACTTTCCGCGCAGCGCCACGCCGATGGACGCTCTGCGGACGGCGCTGTCGGCGCTCGCCTTCTACGATCCGCAGGCTCACGATGCGTCACGCGAAGCCAACATCGCAAAAGCGACGCGGGTGACGGCCCAGACGGCGACCATCGTGGCGGCCTACGAACAGATTCGGCGCGGCCGCGAGCCGGTGAGGCCCGACACGAGCGGCAGTCATGCGGAAAATTTCCTGCGGATGCTCTTTGGCGCGGAGCCGGATCCGCTATACGTGCGTGCGATGGATCTCGCGCTGATCCTGCATGCGGACCACGAGCTGAACGCCTCGACCTTTGCCGCGCGCGTGACGGCGGCGACCCTGGCCGACATGTACTCCGCCGTGGTCTCCGCCATCGGTGCCCTCGCCGGTCCGCTGCACGGCGGCGCAAACGAGCAGGTGATGAAGATGCTGCAGAAGATTGGCGAGCCGGAGCGGGTCGAGGCCTACGTCACGGAGCGGCTGCAGGCGCATCAGAAGATTTCTGGGTTCGGGCACCGTGTCTATCGGACGGAAGATCCGCGCGCCACCCACCTGCGGCAGATGTCCCGCGAGCTCGGCGAGCACGTCGGCAATCTCCGCTGGTACGAGATCTCCCGCAGGGTGGAGGAGGTGGTGATGCAGCAGAAGCACCTCTACGCGAATGTCGACTTCTATTCCGCCTCCTGCTACTTCACGATGGGAATCCCGATCGACATGTTCACCCCAGTGTTCGCCACCAGCCGCGTGTCGGGTTGGACGGCGCACATCCTCGAACAGTACGCGGACAACCGGCTCATCCGACCCCGTGCCGAGTACATCGGTGAGAAGGACGTGGGATACGTGCCGATCGACCGCCGGGTCAAGGCCGCCAGCTAGATCCGAAGACTGTCCGCGCGAAGTCCGTTATATTAGTGGCGCCCTTGGGCTCAAACTCGACAGAGGAGGTCGTTCGAACTCGTCCTACTGCTAAACGCCTCACTTCAGCCGCTGAACGTCATCAGTAAGCGGCGGCTGGTCGTCCTGCTGACCAAGCAGCGCGTCATGTTCATTGACGAAGCTGCCCGGCAGGCGGTCGAGCAAGCAATGGCCCGGCGTTGCTTTGGCGCGGACGTCGTCATCGTCCGGTTGCTTTCCAACATCCAGATCCCGCGGCGCTTGCTGCGCGCCAACCGGCGCAATCTGCTGCTGCGCGATGACGGTACCTGCCAGTACTGTGGCAAGGGCATGCCGTCCTCCCAGCTATCGGTCGATCATGTCGTGCCCACCTCGCGTGGCGGTGCCGCCAATAGCTGGGAAAACCAGGTGATCGCATGCCGGCGCTGCAACGGTCGGAAGGGCAACCGTTTGCTCAGTGAAGCGGGGATGCGGCTGGTCCGGCCGCCGCGGGCGCTCACCCAGGAGTTCGCACACCTGATCTTCCTGCGCTACCCGCAGCTGAAGCACGCTTACGATCGGCTGCTCTCAAGCGCCCGCTCCGCCAGCTAGGTAAGCCGCCACTTTCTCCGCTTTTTCACGCCGGAGCGGGGCCGCTTTTCTCCCCGCTTTTTCACGTCGGAGCGGGGCCCCTTTGAAAGAATCGGCGCGCGTGGTCGATTATCCGGTGTGGCCTATCGACTGCTGGGTCTCGCCGCGCATCCCGACCAGGCCGGCGACCTCTGCGGACAGGCGTTCGGCCGTTATGCGGCGCTGGGCACCGACATCACCCTGGTCTGTGCGGCGGCTCGCGACTGCAGCGCCGCCGCATCGAAGCCCGCTGCCCGCCGGCTGGGGGTGCGCGATCTTGTCCTTCTGGACTTCGGGCTGAGCGAGCTTACGGTCACCCTGCTGGAAGACGTTTTTGTCGATGTGATGGCAAGCGTCCGGCCGCACGTGGTCGTGGCTGACGAGACGCAGCCGGCCATCCGGGAGGCGTCGGCCAGGGCATTCGAGCGCGTTCGGCGGCAGGCCGGGGGTTCGGCGGCCCTTCCGGCCAAGCTGTATTACCGGCCGCCCGCCGACACGCCGGCCGCTCGCGTCACCACGGTCGTAGGCGGGCCGAGGCCGGCGGCGCCCGAACCGTTCATTCGCGTGTTTCCGAATCCCTGGGTTACCGGCGTCCTGGAACGGGACCTCTTTGCCGGCGTGGCCGTTGACCCGAGCGGCAGCCACGAGCGGATCGATCGGCTGGCAAGCTGACGCGAATCCTGATACCGCGGTTGACCGCTTTGCTTGAAACAGGTACAAAGGACTCGCGGCGATCTTTGGTTCGGGAGGAAGTTGAAGTTATGGAAGGGATCGGCTGGCTTGGAGCGATTATCGTGGGTGGCATTGCGGGCGCCCTCGCCGGGCGTTTCGTCAGTGGTCACGGATACGGCATCATCCTCGATGTGATCGTCGGCATCGTCGGAGGCATCATCGGTGGGTGGCTGGTGACCAGCCTCTTCCACATCACCGGCAGCGGATACATCTTCAGCTTCATCGTGTCGCTGATCGGCGCGGTGATCCTCCTGATGGTGCTGCGACTGGTGACCGGCAACCGCGCGCGCGCCTGAGCAGGCCCGGGCGCATCGTCGTCGCCACGGTGGTCATCGCCGGCCTCGCGGCGGCGGGCTATACCACGTACGCCGGGAATCGCGTCTACCAGAGCCTGGAGAGCGGCCGCCGGCAGCTGGTCGCGGCGCAGGCCAGCATGAAGGCCGCGGCTCACTCGGCCGATCCGCGCCTGCTTGCCGCCGCGGCGGCCCAGCTGCAGCACGCGGAGCGGGACTTCGATGACGCCAACCGGCGATCGAGGGATGACCCGGCCCTGCGGCTCGTTGGCGGCGTTCCCGCAGCCGGCCGCCAGATCGACGCCAGCGCCCACCTGGCCGCGATCGGCGCGGACATGAGCCGGGCAGGCGAGGGTGCGGCGGCGGTGGCGATCCAGGTGGCTGCGCTCAAGCAGAAATACGCGGGCCGGCCGCTCGGTGCGGACGACCTCGAGGCGGCACTCGAGGAGGCGCAGACGATTGCCCGGAACTACAGCGCCTCGACCCGCGCGATCGGCGAGCAGTTGCACGCCGCCCACGCGGAGCGGGAGCGAGTGACCACGACGGACCTGATCGGGCCGCTGCGAGATGCCTACGACCAGGTCGATCGGGCGCTTGTCGAGGCGGATACCGCCTTCCTTCGCTACCAGGACGTCAGGCAGGTCCTGGCCGATTTTCTTGGGGTGCGACTTCCGGCCTAGTCGGCTCACCCGCGTGCCACGGGTGCGACCGCTTTGTAACGCTCTCCGTTACAGTGCCGCCGGATAATTTCGGCAATGGCCGCCGCCCGCAATGCTTCGCGCAATGGCCGCCAGCGCTCCCAGGATCCGGCCGAAAGTCTCATCAACCTGAGCAACGAGCGGCTGACCGGTCTGTTCCGCTGGACGCTGCTGATTTTTGCGGTCATCCTCAACAACCTCAACCCGGCAGCGGGATATAACCAGCTGCGAATCAATGGCATCCTGGCCGCCTGGGGCGTCGTCTGCCTCAGCACGGTCCTCCTCCTGTTTCTGCACCGCAGGCCGGGAAAAGCGTTTAGCTACGCCACCACCGGCGTCGACATGCTGGTCGCGACCATGATCACCTGGGCGTCCGGTGGTTACACCAGCCCGTTTGCCGCCCTGTTCTTCCTGGTGATCACGGTTTCAGCCCTCCGTTTTGGCGCGGTCGGGTCGGTGCTCTGTGCGATCGTGGTCGCGCTCCTCTATCTGACGGCGGGCGCGGTGGCTCCGTTGCAGGAAGGGACGTATCTCACCACCGTCACCAATGAGCGGATCGTCATCCTGCAGCGTATGTTCCTCTTCGTGGTGGTGGCGGTGCTGGGCTCGGTGATGGCCCGCGCCGTCTCCGCGCACCAGGAGTTGGTGACGCGGCGCGACGTTGAGGCCAAGCTGATGACCGAGGTCAATATGGCGCTCGCGAATGCCATCGAGGCGAAGGACAGTTACACACGCGGGCACTCGGAGCGGCTGGCCAAGCTGGCGGGCGCATGCGCGGAGCGGATGGGTCTTTCCCGCGATGAGGCCGCGGCGGTTCGGTTGGGCGCCATCCTGCACGACGTGGGGAAGATCGGAATCCCCGACCGCATCCTGCGGCAGTCGATGGCGCTGACTGAGGACGAGATGGCCTGGATGCGGCGACATCCGCAGATCGGGGCCGATATCATCGGACCGGTCGAAGGGCTGCACCACGTCGCGCCGCTGATCCGTCACCACCACGAGAAGTGGGACGGCACGGGCTACCCGAAGGGCATGAAAGGCGAAGAGATTCCGCTGGGCTCGCGCATCATTTCGGTGGCCGATGCGTTCGAGGCCATGGTGGCCGACCGGATTTACCGCCCGTCCTTAGGGCTGGCCAAGACGCTTGAAGAGATCAAGACCGGTCGCGGTACGCATTTCGACCCGCACGTTGTCGATGCCTTCCTTGACATGATTGCCACGGATACGGTCCACCTCCCATTGCCCACGAAAGACCAGGGGCAGAGGCCGATGCCCGCACGTCCCGAAGAGCCGGCGCAAACCGCCGCGTAGTCGCCCCGGGCCGTTGCCGGCTCTGATCGAGCGGCCGCCGCAAGGTAATGTTTGCAGGCGATGGACGTGTTACCCGGCATTTTCAGGTTAGAGCTGCCGATGCCGTTTGAGCTGCGTCACGTCAATGTCTATCTCTTGCGCGACGGTGACAACTTCACCCTCGTCGATACTGGACTGCAAACCGAAGAATCACGCCAGGCGTTGAACGAAAAACTGGCCGCACTACAGGTTCCGGTCGATCGGATCAACCGGATCCTGATCACTCATATCCACCCCGACCACTTCGGCCTCGCTGGCGAGCTGCGCGAACGCGCCCGCGCCGAACTGGTGATCCATCGCCTGGAAGTCGCCCTCATGGAACCGCGCTACGCGCGAGCGGAGGACCTCGTGCATGATGTCGCCGCGTGGTTGAGCAAGAACGGCGTCCCGCCGGCAGAAGCCGAATTCGTGAAGACCGCATCCATGGCAGCCCGCGAATTTGTGTCGGTGGTTGAGCCTGACACCCTGCTCGAAGGTGCCGAGCGGCTGCCGATCGATGCGACTGAGCTCGAGGTGGTGTGGACGCCCGGCCACTCGCCGGGCCATTGCTGCTTCTACTGGCCGGCCCGGCGGGTGCTGTTTTCCGGGGACCATCTCTTGCCGAAGATCAGCCCGAACATTGGCTTGCACCCGCAGTCGGGCGCGGACCCGCTGGATGATTACCTCGCCTCACTCGCCCGCATCCGGCGGCTCGAGGTCGAGCTGGTGCTGCCCGCGCACGGTGATCCCTTCCGCAATCACCGCGAGCGGATCGCGGCCATCACGCAGCACCACGATGACCGCAAGGCCGCCCTGGTCAACCTCGCGCGCGACGGAGCGAAGTCCGGCTGGCAGCTGGCCGGTGGCCTCTTCCACGGCGTCATGGAGCGCAACGTCTTTCAGCAGCGGCTGGCCTTGCAGGAGACGCTGGCGCACTGCCAATCGCTTGCCGTGGAAGGCCGGTTGCGCAAGCAGGTCAACCGGCAGCTGGTGACCTGGCAAGCCGCTTAGCCGCGGTTTTCTGTCCCCCTATGGGAGGTATGGGACTCAACGTCTTCGACGAACCGAATCACGAGCGGCAAGACCGTGGCGAACTGCTCCGAATGGAATTGATGGCCGGCGGGATCGAGAATTCGCAGCCGGGCATTGGGTAGCCCGCGCTGTAGTTCTTCACCGCGCGCGACGGGCACCATCTGGTCCTGGCGGCCGTGCAGGATCAGCACCGGTTGCCGGATGTCGCCCAGGCGATCGCAAAGGTTATGCTGCTTGACCGCCTGGTCCTGGCGGATGATCGCGTGAAGCGGCATCTTGCCAAAGTGCCGGGCATCCTCGGCCACCCACTGCGCGTGGTCGAGGATGAAATGTGGCTCGTAGAGATTCGCGTAGCGCCGCAGGGGGCTATCCGCGAGCCCAGGGACCTCTGCGGCCGGGGCAGCGCGCCGCTCGCCCCCGCAGTGGGTTGCCCCCAGGATGAGGCTGCGGACCGCATCAGGCCGATCAAGCGCCAGCTGCTGCAGGATCATCCCGCCCAGCGAGATGCCGAACCAGTGCGCTGAGGTCTCGCCGGCAGCGCGCAGCACGGCCGCGGCGTCCGTCGCCATCAACGGGATGCTGTATGGCACATCCGGCTTGTCCGACTGTCCGGCACCGCGATTGTCGAAAGCGATCACCTTGAATTGCTGCGACAGCGGCGGGATGTAGCGCCACCATGCGCCCTCGATGCTCGAGGTCTTTCCGCCGACCAGGACGAGGGGCGGCCCACTTCCGGCGACGACGTAATGCAGACGCGTGCCATCGTCCGCGGTCGCGATCATGCCCGCATTAGCATGAACACGAGATGGCAGGGACGTCGACATCAGGCAGCAGCGCGGTTCCGGAGCCGGCCTGGCGGGCGCTGCGCAGTCTTGACCCCGAGATTGAGGAACAGGTCATGACGCTGGCGACCTGCCTGGCGATGGCCGAGCAACGCTTCCAGATGCTCTTCGAAGATGTGCTGCCGCGCTTTGCGCAAACTCCCGATGATCTCACCGGCAAGGCGGATGTGCTGGCCGATGCGCATCACGCGCTGACCCTGCTTCAGGAGAGCCTGCACGTCACCTCGCGGCGGATGCTCGACGTGCTCGACCGCGTAAGTCGCGAGCTCGGGGAATAACTCGACCGGGGACCTAGAGACCCTGCCGGTCGAGACGCTCCCAGGGTGGATGCTCGCTGCCAAGGTCTCGCTTGATGTCGGTGGCGCGGTCGACATTCTCCACGCTGTGTTCGTCTGAGCGGGGCGGTTGCACCTGCCACGGTGCGGGATCGTAGCGCGAGTGGTGCACCGGCGGACGAAACCCCCAGGCGCGACGTGGCATCACGCCTGATGCCTGGCGCAGCTGCAGCGGTTCGGTCACTGGGGTGTCGTACTCGAGCTCGCCGAAGCCTGGCCGCAGCGCCATCACCAGGCCGGCCCCGACGATGACGACCACCCAGATGCCCATGATGGCGACCGACCAGTCGACCAGGCTCATCGACTCGCCATTGTAGGCTCGATGACATCGGTCGGCCTGGACTGCATCATCTGCAGGCCGGTCAACGTGAGGTACCCGCCGAACAGCAAGCGCAAAACCTGGTCGGGGCTCGCCAGGGCCAGCGAGGCGCCGGCGACGGCGCCGACCACGCCGCCCACCGACAGCCAGCCGGCCGTCTCCAGCCGGATGTTGCCCATGCGAAAGTGCGTGATCGAGCCAGAAATCGCGGTCGGGATGATCACCAGCAGCGAGGTTCCCTGTGCCAGGTGCTGGCTGAGACCCATGAGCAGCGTCATGGCCGGGATCATGATGGCGCCCCCGCCGATGCCGAGCAGGCCGCTCAAGATGCCGGCCACTGCGCCCACAACAAAGGCCAACCCCCAGAGCGAGAGGCCGGTGAGTGTCAGGGTCGCGCCGAAATGGATCGGCGTGCCAAGGGCGTGCAGGGCTGCCTCGCCGATCATGAGTAGGCCGACCACGATTGCGAGAACGCCGAACGCGCGACGAAGACCGGCATCGGAGACGCGACGGGTCATGCGGGCGCCAACGACGGCTCCTCCGACTGCCCCGATCGCCAGCGCGATCGCGACCTCGACGTCAACCTGGTGGCCACGACCCAGGACCGTCGCGCCGACCAGGGCGACCGGGACGATCACTGCCAGGGAGGTGCCGTTCGCCTCTCGTTGCGGCGTCTTCAGCAGGTAGACCATCGCCGGCACCATCACGAAACCGCCGCCCACCCCCAGCAGCCCGCCGGCCAGGCCGGTGACCACGCCAATCACGATGAGGCGGGCGGCGCGGCCGTTCACCGCGCCACCATGAACCCAGTTTAGGGGCGCCGGAGCGCCTAAACTGGAAGACAGACCCTTAAAAGGAGGAGCAGATGGCTACAGCCACCGCGACTTCGCTGAGCAAGCTGGAATCGATCCTTGGGACCGATGCCAGGAGCTTGCTGGAGCACAAGTGCGAGACGATCCCGAAGTCGCAGCTGCACCTGCCTGGTCCGGACTTTGTCACCCGGATCTTCGCGACCAGCGACCGGCCAACCCGTGTGCTTCGCAGCCTGGAGTCCCTATTCGATCACGGCCGGCTGGCCGGCACGGGCTACCTCTCGATCCTTCCGGTCGACCAGGGGATCGAGCACTCCGCCGGCGCGTCGTTCGCGGCGAACCCGGCCTACTTCGATGGGGAAAAGATCGTCGAGCTGGCGATCGAGGGCGGTTGTAATGCGGTGGCGTCAACCTTCGGCGTCCTGGGGTCGGTCGCCCGCAAGTACGCGCACAAGATTCCCTTCATCTGCAAGATCAACCACAACGAGCTGCTGACCTATCCGAACAAGTTCGACCAGATCCGTTTCGGGACGGTTCGGGAGGCATGGGAGCTCGGCGCCGCGGCGTTGGGCGCGACGATTTACTTTGGCTCACCGGAGTCCGACCGGCAGATCCAGGAGATCTCGGCGGCGTTCCACGAGGCGCATGAGCTGGGGATGGCCACGGTGCTGTGGTGCTATGTCCGTAATCCGGGCTTCACGAAAGATGGCGTCAACTATGAAGTCGCGGCGGATCTCACCGGTCAGGCGAATCACATGGGCGTGACGATCGAGGCGGACATCATCAAGCAGAAACTTCCCGAGACGAACCGCGGCTATGACGTCTTGAAGTTCGGCAAGACGTCCAAGGCCGTTTACGAGAAGTTGACCACCGACCATCCGATCGATTTGACCCGATACCAGGTGGCGAACTGCTACATGGGCCGCAGCGGGCTGATCAATTCCGGCGGAGCGTCCTCCGGCGAAAGCGATCTGAAGGAAGCGGTCAAGACGG
>Ga0209155_1000047_pt1 | contig 49299 bp, 53 predicted proteins | sample GraSoiAngelo_122_FD_185879 | JGI IMG/M metagenome (GOLD analysis project Ga0209155, IMG submission 185879) | Grasslands soil microbial communities from the Angelo Coastal Reserve, California, USA - 14_0927_02_20cm (SPAdes) (version 2) | ecosystem: Environmental > Terrestrial > Soil > Grasslands ... | reverse complement strand
TCAGCACCTTGCCGTAGTTGTTCTTCGGCAGCGCGTCGACGAAACGATACTCGCGCGGCCGCTTGTAGCGGGCGATGTTGTCGAGACAGATGGCGTCGAGCGCCGCCTGTGACACCGACGCGCCAGGCCGTGCGACGACGAAGGCGATCACCTCCTCGCCCCACTCCCGATGAGGCCGCCCCACCACCGCCGCTTCCAGCACGCCGGGATGCCGTAGCAGCACCTCCTCGATTTCCCGCGGATAGATGTTGCTGCCGCCACTGATGATCAGATCCTTCGAGCGGTCCCTTAGCGTGAGCAGCCCGTCCGCATCCATCGATCCCACGTCGCCGGTGTGCAACCAACCGCCGCGCAGCGTCTCCGCGGTCGCGGCAGGCTCGTCCAGATAGCCCTGCATCACCGCTTCGCTCCGCGTCATCACCTCCCCCACTTCGCCAGGCGGGAGCTCGCGGTCCTGCTCGTCCACGATCTTCACCTCGACGCCCGTCCGGGCGTAGCCGCAGGACGCGAGCAAGGTTTCGTATCGAGGGTGATCGGCCGCCGCGTGCAACTGCTTGGAGAGCCCGGTGATCGTCATCGGTGACTCGCCCTGTCCGAACAGCTGATAGAGACGCGGCCCGAAGAGCGCCAGCGCGCGCTTCAGATCGGCGACGTACATGGGAGCCCCGCCGTAGATGATGGTCTTGAGGTTTGCGAAGCCGGCTGTCCGCGCGGCTTCGCTCTGCACCAGACGCGTCACCATCGTCGGCGCGGCGAAGAAGCTGACGTTCTCGTGTTGCGCGATCGCGTCGCACACGCGCGCCGCTTCGAACCCGCCGAGCACGACCTGATGCGACCCCTTGAGCAGGTGCGGAATGGCGTAGAGGCCCGAGCCGTGTGAGAGCGGCGCCGCGTGCAGATCCGTGTCGTGCTCGTCGATGAAATCGATGTCCGCGTAGTAGGCGTGGCTCATCGACATTAGATTGCGGTGCGTCAGGACAGCGCCTTTGGGGCGGCCGGTGGTGCCGCTGGTGAAGAATACCCAGGCGGGATCGTCGGCTGCCGCAGGCGGGGGAACGATCGGTTCGGCAGCGAGGAGCGCCTGATAATCGCTGCCGCCGGTGGAGATCACCGTCAGTCCAGGACCGCTCGCGACGGCGTCGGCAAGCGCAGGGGTGACGAAAACGAGCCTCGACTTCGTCTTTTCGACAATCCACGCGACCTCTTTCGGATGGAGCCGCGCATTCACGGGAACCGCGCACAATCCCGCGCTCCAGCAACCGAGCAGGATCTCGAAGAACTCGGGACAGTTCTCGAGGTAGAGAACGACGCGCGCTCCGGAACCTCCGGACCGCGCGCGGAGCGCAGCGCCGAGCCGGGCTGCGCGGCTGGCAAGCTGCGCGTACGTCAGGGTGGCGGAGTCGGCGGTGATCGCGGGGCGCTCGGGAAACCGTCGCGCGACCTCCAGCACCTGCGCGGCAATGTTCATGGCTGCTTTTTCGCTAGCGGCTTGATCGCGGGCCCGTTCAGCACTTCGCCCTCGACGTCATACCGCGCGCCGTGACAGGGGCAGTCCCACGATTTCTCCGCTGGGTTCCACCTCACCGTGCACGCCATGTGCGTGCAGGTCGGCGAGAGCAGCGTGAGCTTGCCATCCTCGTCGCGGAAGGCCGCCACCTTCTTGCCCGCGACGGTCACGATGCGCCCCTCTCCGCGCGCGACGCTTTCGAGAGCGTCCGCCGGGGCGCCCTTCAGTGCCCCGACCACGAGGTGCAACGGATAGTCGACATTTTCCTTCGTCCATTCGAGCGCGGCGCCGGCGCTGAGGCGCGTTGCCTTGTACAGGGATTCCCAGACGTTCGACTTCCCGAGCACGAGGTCGGCGAGCAGCATCGCCGCCAGCGTTCCGCCGGTCATGCCGTTCCCGGAGAATCCGGTCGCGACGAAGACGTGCGCGTTGAGCGAATTGCGACCGATGTAGGGCAGTCCGTCCACCGGCTCCACGACCTGCGCCGACCACTCGCCCTCGACCGCCGCGTCGAATCGGGCGCGCACGTACTCGCCGAGGCGATCGTAGGCCTCGTTCGTGTTCGCTTTCTGTCCCACCTTGTGATCCTCGCCGCCGGCGATGAGCTGCCCATCGTGCATGCGCAAGTAGTGGTACGGGTCGGCATCATCCCAGAAGAGACCGTCGATGCGCTGCACCGGGCGGGCCGTGACGACGTACGATCGGTACTGGGCGAGCTTCGTGTGCATGAAGAACTTGTCGTTCACCGGCGTGTGCGTGCAGACGAGCACCTGCGTCGCCCTCACCAAGCCCTGCGCCGTCCGCACGGTGCAGGGCTCGCCGTCCCTGACGTCCAGCGCGCGCGTCTGCTCGTGCACCAGGCCGCCCCGCTGCGCGACCTGCCGCGCGAGCGGCAGCAGATACCGCAGCGGATGGAACTGCCCCTGCCGCTCGAACCGGAGCGCCTTCTTCGTGGGGAACGGCAACGGTGCCCGGTCGAGAACGGCAACCTCGATCCCGCAAGCCCGCGCCGCCTCGTGCTCCTGGACGATCTGATCCGGCGACTCCTCCGAGTACAGATACCCGGGCAGATAGCGGAAACCGCAGTCGAGCTTCTCCTCGTCGACGGTCCGTGCGATGTGTTCGATCGCCGCGCGATGCGACTGGGCCGCAAGCCGCGCGCCATCGTTGCCGAACGTCTTGCGCAGCTCGAAGTAGCGGGTATCGAGCGCTTCGGTCAGGTGCGCGGTGGTGAACCCTGTCACGCCGTTGCCGATCTTTCCCTGGTCGAGGAGGGCGACGCGCTTGCCGGCTCGCTGGAGCAGACGCGCTGCGGTGACGCCCGCCATCCCGCCGCCCACGACGCAGACGTCCACGGTGGCATCGCCGGTGAGGGCCGGGAAACCAGGATCGGCAACCGTCCGAAGCCAGAGGGATTCCGACGATTTCCTCATGGGGCCAGTCTGTCACAAAAGCCAGGGGCGGCGCCGACCCCGGACGGCGCCGCCCCCGTATGGGTCAGGGGAGGGGAAGCCCGCGACCCAACTCGTGCTGCAGCGTCAGGGCCCGCAGGGGTGGCCACCGTCCCCGTGCTGTTCGCTGCACGCGAGGGTGGTTCCGTCCGCGGCCAGCTGGCAGGTGCCCGGATCGCCGCCGTCGTAGATGTCGGTACAGGCGTCGCCGGCCGCCTTGCCGCTGCAGGCGGCGATGTCTTCGGCCGACGGTGTGCCGCGAGTTCCTCCGTCGCTCGACGCGGACGTGGCGGTGCTGGTGAGCGCGCTCGAAATGGAGCTGCTGTCTGTGCCGCAGCCGCACACCGCCGCTGCGGCAAGGAAGCCGAACACTGATCGCATCATCATGTTCCTCCTGTGAACCGCGGATGCCGCGTCATGCGGCGCCGGACTGTCTGCATTTCCGGACACGCGGCGCGGCGCCGAAGTTGTTGCGCCGGCGTTTTGCGATTGTTTGCATTTGTGAAGCGAGGCACGATCGCGCGATGCGCATCGAGCCGTTCAAGATAGAGGTCGACGCCTCGGTCCTCGCCGATCTGCGCTCGCGCATCCTGAACACGCGCTGGCCCGATCAGGTGCCTGGAACCGGGTGGGACCAGGGCACCAACCTCGATTACCTGAAGCGAATCCTGGCGTACTGGGCTGACGGATTCGACTGGCGCGCGCAGGAACGCAAGCTGAACGGCCTCCGGCATTTCCGCGCCGACCTGGACGGCGTGCACATCCATTTCGTGCACGAGAAGGCTCGGCGCGGGCGGGGACTTCCGCTCATCCTGACGCACGGCTGGCCGAGCACGTTCATCGAGCTGCTCCCGCTCCTGCCGCTGCTGACCGATCCGGAAGCGCACGGCATCGAGGGGCCGGCGTTCGACGTCGTCATTCCTTCGTTGCCGGGCTACGGCTTCTCGGAACGGCCTCCGCGCACGGGCGTGAACTACCGGTTCACGGCTTCGCTGTGGCATCGGCTGATGCGCGGGCTCGGGTACGCGCGCTATGCGGCCCACGGGAGCGACTTCGGGGCGGGAGTCTCGACGCTGATGGCACTGGACGAGCCGCAGCCGATGATCGGTCTCCATCTCAGCAACCTGGAGATCCCCCCGTACGTCGGGCCCGATGCGCGACCCCTCTCGGACGCGGAGAGAGACTACGTCGAGCGCAACGACAGGTTCTGGCAGGCCGAGAACGGCTACAAGGCGATCCAGGGCACCAAGCCGCAGACGCTCGGATACGCACTGAACGACTCGCCCGCCGGGCTCGCCGCCTGGATCCTCGAGAAATGGCGCTCGTGGGCCGACTCCGGCGGAGACGCCGACCGGCGATTCTCACGCGACTTCCTTCTCACCAATCTGACCATCTACTGGGCGACGGGGACCATCACGTCGTCGATGCGCGACTATTACGACAACCGATGGTTCCGCGTTCCGATCGGGCCGCAGGACCTTGTCCGCGTCCCCACCGCGATCGCCATCTTCGCAAACGAGCTCATCAGCGAAGGCGTTCCGCCGCGGGAATGGGCCGCGCGTCTCTATGATCTGCGGCGCTGGACCCCGATGCCGCGGGGTGGTCACTTCGCCGCGACGGAGGAACCGCAGTTGCTCGCGCAGGACATCGGCGCTTTCTTTGCCGGGCTCTGAGTCAGCGCCTATCCTGCTACATGGCGTTCTCGGGCGAGCGCTCGCCCCGTTCGAGGGTGACACGCCGGTGACCGGCGGCACCTATCGTCTGAAGCAGATTCACCCGTTCGATCAATCGCTTCCTGGAGACATATGCCGAACGAGTTCGAGCGCGTCCGGTTTCCGGCGCGGGGACCCTTCCATACCGATCTCACGCGTCGCGTGGAGGAGTTTTTCGAGGGCGCCGCGCGCTCGCGTCACGGCGGCTGGGCGATGGGCGCGAAGACCGCCGCCTTGATCTCGTGGCTCGCCATGTCTTACGGCCTGCTGATGTTCGTTCCGCTCTACGCCTGGCAGGCGGCGCTGCTGAGCATCTCCGTCGGGCTGGCCGTGGCCGGGGTGGGATTCTCGGTCATGCACGACGCGAACCACGGAGGCACTTCCTCGAGCGCGCGCGTGAACGGAATCATGTCGTTCACGCTCGATCTGCTGGGCGCGAGCTCTTTCCTCTGGCGCCTCAAGCACAACGTCATGCACCACGCATACCCGAACGTGTCCGGGCTCGATCCGGACATCGAGGCCGGCAGCCCGCTGTTGCGCCTCGCGCCGTGGCAGTCGCGGCGGTGGCACCATCGTTTCCAGCACTTGTACGTATGGCTCCTCTACGGCCTCTTCCCTCTCCAGTGGTGGTTCGTCGACGACGCTCGCGAGCTCGCCACCGGCCGCATCGCCGGGCGCCAGTTCCCGGCTGCGCGCGGGCGAGCGCTGGTCATCGCGCTGGCGGGAAAGGCGCTCTTCATCTGTTGGGCGTTCTTGCTGCCTGCCCTTCTCCATCCCTCATGGGGGCTGGTGCTGATCTGGGCTCTCGCCCTCTTTGTCCTCGGCAACGTACTCGCCAACGCCTTCCAGCTGGCGCACTGCGTGGACGAGGCTGAATTCATCGGCAGCCGCGACGTCGAGTCCGACTGGGCCGAGCACCAGCTGGCGACGACGGTAGACTTCGCGCGGGGCAACACGCTGCTGGGCTGGTATCTCGGAGGGCTCAATTTCCAGGTGGAGCACCACTTGTTCCCGCGCGTCTGCCACCTGCACTATCCGGCGCTCTCCAGAATCGTCGAGGAGACCTGCACCGCGCATCGAGTGCAATACCGCTGCGAGCCTACCCTGCGGAGCGCCCTCGCCGCCAACGTGCGCTGGTTGCGGCGGATGGGATCCGCGTCGGCCCTCGACGTCAAGACGTCATGTCACCGTTCGGATACGGGCTGAGTCTCAGGGCATTGCAGAGAACTTTGCCGCAGGCTCGGCGTTCGCTGGGGAACGACCGGCGCTGACGACCCCGGTCAATGCTCCCACCGCCAATGCGACGGCGATCCAGATCCATGTCCTGGTCACCACTGAACACCGCGTGCTCATGGACGCTCCGCAGCCAACTGAGCTGACGGGCGGACGATGCGCACCGGCGAATCGGCTGGCGACTCCGCCGGAAGGGAATCTGATGCGTGCTGAACTACGCAGTAGCGGCGATGCGCGGGCCTGATTCTTTCCCCACGCGCCCGAGGATGCCTTCCAGCTCTTCCCCTGCGAGCGTCTCCTTCGCCAGGAGCACGCGGGCCGCCTCGTCGAGGAGCGCGCGGTTCGTCGCGAGCAGCGCTCGCGCGCGCTGGAACTGCGCCTCGATGATGCCGCGGACCGCGACGTCGATCTCCCTCGCCGTCTCCTCGCCGTAGAGCCGTTGCGATCCGAAGGCCTGTCCGAGGAACGAGCTCGGCTCCGTCTGGTACGTCACCGGACCGAGCGCAGTGCCCATGCCGAATCGGGTCACCATGCTGCGGGCGATGTCCGTGGCCTTCGCCAGATCGTCGGCGGCGCCGGTCGAGAGATGTTCGAAGACGAGATGCTCCGCCGCACGACCGCCGAGCAGGACCGCCATCTTGTTGTCGAGCTCCTCGCGCGTCATCAGGTAGCGATCCTCGGTGGGACGCTGGATGGTGTAGCCGAGGGCCCCGATTCCCCGCGGAATGATCGAGATCTTGTGCACCGCATCGGTGCCGGGAAGCGCCGCCGCAACCAATGCGTGGCCCATCTCGTGATGGGCGACGATCTCGCGCTCGCGCGGATTGAGCAGCCGGTTCTTCTTTTCCAGCCCCGCCACGATCCGCTCGATGGCCAAGTTGAAGTCGTTCATGGCGATCTGGTTGGCGCCGCGGCGGGTGGCGACCAGGGCGGCCTCGTTCACGAGGTTCGCGAGGTCGGCTCCGGTGAAACCCGGGGTGAGCGCAGCGACTTCCTCGAGCTTGACGTCCGCGGCGAGGAGCACCTTGCGCGTGTGCACCCTCAGGATCTCCTCGCGCCCGATGCGGTCCGGCCGGTCGACGAGGACTTGCCGGTCGAAGCGACCCGCCCGCAGCAGTGCGGGATCGAGGATCTCGGGCCGGTTGGTCGCGGCGATCAGGACGATCCCGGAGGTCGGGTCGAACCCGTCCATCTCGACGAGCAACTGGTTCAGCGTCTGTTCCTTCTCGTCGTGACCGCCGAGCCCCGGAACGGCGCCGCGGGCGCGGCCCAGCGCGTCCAGCTCGTCGATGAAGATGATGCATGGCGCCTTGGCGCGGGCCTGCTCGAACAGGTCGCGCACCCGGGCGGCGCCCACGCCGACGAACATCTCCACGAATTCCGACCCGGAGATGGAGAAGAACGCTACCCCGGCCTCACCGGCAACTGCCTTGGCGAGGAGCGTCTTGCCCGTGCCCGGAGGACCGACCAGCAGGACCCCCTTCGGCATCCGAGCGCCGAGCCGTCCGTGCTCCTTCGGGTCCTTGAGGAACGAGACCACTTCCTGCAGCTCGGCCTTCGCCTCGTCGACTCCCGCGACGTCCGCGAAGGTGACCTTCGTGTCCGTCTCGACGTACACCCTGGCCTTCGACTTGCCGATGGCCATCAGGCCGCCGCCGGGTCCGCCGAGCTGTTTCGCCATCCGGCGGCCGAGAAAGACCCAGATGCCGAAGAACAAGGCCGTCGGTACGATCCACGACAGCAGCATGGTGATGAAGTTCGAGTCGAACTGCCCGCGGTACTCGACGCCGTGCTGGTCCAGCTCCTTGGCGATGTCCGCATCGACGCGGACGGCGACGAATCGCTTCTTGCCGTTGATCGGTTCCTTCAGCTCGCCCGATAGCTGGTCCTGCCCGACGACGACGCTGGCAACCTTGTCTTCGCGGACCAGCTTCTGGAACTCGCTGTAGGGAATGGTAGCGACCGCTTGCCGCCGCGCCCAGAAGTCCTGCACGACCAGCACGCCCATCACTGCGATGAGCACAAATGCAAGGTTGAAGCCCGTCTGCTTCCGATTCATGGCCGACGGGCTCTATAACCTGCCCCGGACCGGAACGCACCGCGCAACGGCCGGATGAGACGGCGAGCTACTTGTCGGCGCGGGCGACCGCGGTGTTTTCCGACCGCTCGGTCTTCTCGGTCTTCTTCGCCTTCTTTTGCTTGTTTTGCTTCTGCACCTTCTCGGCGACGGCCGGCTTCTGCTGCGGCTGCTCGGCGGTGTCCGTCTTTTGGTCGCAGGCCCAGACGGCCTGCGCGGACAGGGCGGCAAACGCGATGGCGACAGCGGCTGCGAGCTTTCGCATGATGACCTCGTCACCGACCGGCGTGGTCGGCGGGCGGGAGCATGTCCGTCCCGGCCGGACTTCGCAACCCGATCTGTCTTCCGGCGAAGCGGACGCGCGGCATCACGCCTCTGCGGCTGCCTCCGGCCGGCTACCTCGATGAGCTCGGGGACAAGAACGGACTGAAGGACCAGAAGTTCATTAACGTGGGCTACGGGGGCGACGTCCCCGCCACCGAGCAGCCCATCGTCACCTACGACGGCGTCCGCAAGTCGTCCGTCTCCACCTACATGGCGCTCGAGGCGAACTGGCTGTGGCTGCACATGACTGCGGCGACCGGCAACGGCGGCGACTGCTATGGCGACTCCGGAGGGCCCAAGCTTCTCGCACCACCAAGGACTACCGCGTCGATTCGCCGACCGCGCGGGCGTTCCTCGGCGCGTACGTTTCACTGCCTTGAGCAACCTGAGTCGGGTGGCGCGGCCACCTGTGCCAGGCGGCGGCGGACGCTCCACGCTTCAGTTTAGCGCAACCCCCGGGGTCACGTTCTTCAGCAGTTGCTGGCGCAGCACCAAATAGAAGGAATTCTGCGTCCGCTGCTGAGACAGGAGCGTAGCACGCGTCGCCTGCGCGGCCGCCTTGTCGCCAGCCTTCTCCTGCGCCAGCACAAGATGGAAATGGCAAAGGTCGTCGGAGGCGATGCACTTCGACATCTCCTGCGCCGCCCCCTTCGCGTCGCCGCTCCCCAGCTTGAGCACGCCACGGCCCCATGCCGCCGCCGACTGCACGTTTGCGTCATTGGGAGAGTCGCCCGCGTCCTTCTCCATCAGCGCCAGCGTCTTCTCCGCATCGGCCGTCTTCTTGCCCAGCGCCTGCGTCCACATGCGCGCCACAAGGATGGTGCGCTGCAGGTCCTTGCGTCCGGTGCCGGAGAGCGGTTCGCTCTTGCTGCGCGCCCACGCCTCGGTGGCGTATTTCTGGCCGTCGGCGTGCTTGCCAAGCAGCGCGGCGACGAAGGCGCGGTCCATCATCGCGATCACGACGGTGTTGGGGTTCTTCGCCCCGCGCGCTTCGTTCTCCAGGGCGGAAGCTGCCTGCAGCGCCGCGTCGTACTTCCCCTCCGCGACGTGGGTGAAGAGTGCGAACCGATCCAGCCCGAAGCGTTCGTTCTCGTCGGTGGACAGCGCGCGGGCCTTGGTCACGTTCTCCCGGCCCTGCGCGAACTGCGAGCGGTAAAACTCGACGTTGGCCAGCGCAGCCAGCGGCTTGGCATCCGCGTTGGGGAACGCCGCGGCCTTGCGCGCCACGCGCTCCGCCTCATCCAGCTTGCCGGCGGAGAGCAGCGCATAGGAGTAGTCGGCCTGCGCCGCGGGATCGTCGGGCCGCATCTCCGCCACCTTCCTGCGCGCCTCGACGGCCTCGGCCTTGTTGCCCTGCTCGTCCGCGATGGCGCCGAGGATTGACCAGGGCGAGATCGCCTTCGGGTTCAAGGAAGCCGCCTGGCGCAAGTGGCCGGCGGCCTCCTCCGCGCGGTGCCCGTAGTAGAAGGCGGTGGCGCCCACGTTGGCGTGCGCGCGCCAGTCTCGCGGCGCGAGCGAGAGTAGCTTCAACTCCAGCTCGCGGGCCTTCTCGTAATCGCCGTGCTTATTGGCGTCGATGGCCTCGATCTCCGTCCGCTCCGCCTCGGGTAGCGAGGCGCTCGCCTGCGCCGCCTCGTCCACCTTCTGCATCGCCTCGGAGCCGGGCGTGTTGTAGTAGAGCATCGCCTGCACGAGCAGCAGCTTGGGATCGAGCTGCAGCGCCTTGCGCAGGAGTACGAGACCCTTGTCCTGGTGCCCGGCTAAGAGCCAGTCCACCGCTTCGACGTAGGCGGCGGCGGCTTCGGGCGAGGAAGTGGTGATGGTGATGACTCCTTCGGATTTTGACGGCTCGGCAGGCGTTTTGAGGGAAGCGGGTACCGCGGCAGGCGTGGGCTGGGCGACCGGCGCAGGCTGGGCGGCGGGCTGCTCCTGCTTCGCCTGGGACATCTTCTCGTGCGCGCAGGCGACGAGCGCCGCTGCGGCGCATAGCCATACCAATTTCCATTGCGTCTGAATCTTCATATTCAGCTGACCTCTTTTCTTCGAATCCGACCCAAGCGCCTTCGCGTTGCGTACCTGCAAGGGCTGACGCGTCACAAGGAGACCAACGAGGTGAGCTCGAATATCGAGCAGCGGAGCGCACCAGCTAAGCCATGCCCTCTCGCGGCTTCAACGAGGTCAACAGACGTGAGTCATCTCTGTGCTGCGGTGCGGGCTTCAGACCATAGGACTGATAAGCCGCCTTCCGTCCACCGGACTCTCCCATCCCTTCGCTGGATCGAGCCGGCGGGCTCGATGAGCTGAAGGTGCAGTCCCCGGACGCTTGGCCGAACGTGTTCCGGCAGTCGCGCTTCCTCTCCGCGGTCGACTTCGTGCAGACCGACCGGCTCCGCCGCAAGGTCGCGCAGGAGATGGCGCGCATCTTTCAGGGCGTCGATCTGCTGCTGGTCCCTTCGCTTCGCGACGAGATCGTCACGATCACGAACTTCACGGGCCATCCGTCGCTCACGCTCCGCGCCGGATTCGTCGAAACGTCCCGCGCGCGTAGCGACTGGGCGCCGGATCCGGCGCATCCCCTGCCGACCTTCTCCCCACCGCGCCGGGTGCCCCACGGCGTGTCGTTTATCGGCCGGCTCTTCGACGAGGGGACGATCGGGCGCGCCGGCCTCGCGTTGGAGCGGGCACTCGGCGTCGGCGAGGAGCGGCCACCCGGGTTCTAGAACCGTATAGGCCAGGACAGCCCGCACGACACCGCGGCGTCGAAGCTCGGCGACGAAGGTGGCGCGGCGCGACGGCGGCCGCCCCGCAGACCAGTCTCGCCACCGACAACGTCTTCAGCGACGGCACCTCGCTGCAGGTGCCGTCGATTACCGGAAGCGTAGCGAACGGGTATGCGGCGAGCATGGTCGTCGCGATCGCCCGATAGGACGCCACCGCCCGCTTCGTGGTAAATGCCAGAGGCCGGATCGCACGATCACGCGACGCTACGGCGCGTGCTTGGTCCGCTCTGACAGGAGCCCGATGAAGGACATGACGCCGGACGAGGCCCGGGCCGAAGCGGCCAGACGCTGGGGCGCGAGCGCCACCATCGAATTTCGCCCGCGGCGCGGAATGCGGCGCGGTCGCCTCGCCCGGTACAGCTGCAAGGTCGGCAACGGCGCGGGAGGAACGGTGCGATCCATCGAGGGCCAGGGCGATACCTGGCTTGACGCGTTCGCCGACGCGCGGCCGCGCTGAGGCGCCGAGGGGCGCGCGCCACCGGAGCCTGCATGAGGGCCGATCCTGCCTGGAAGTCCGCGTTGCTGCACAAGGGCCAGGACGTCGCGGATCTCCTCGAGGCAGTTCTCTCCGGCAAGGAGGTAGACCTCGCCTCGCTGCCGGTGCCCTCCGGTCCCGATCAGGATCCCGAGTTGCGGCTGCGAAACTTCCTCGAGCAGATCGACCGCGCCATCAAGGCCTTCGATACCGACGCGTTCGGCAGATGTGAGGTCTGCGGGGTGAACCTCGACCGCGACGCGCTTCAGCAGCAGCCGTGGCTCGCGACGTGCCCCACGCACGCGGCGCGCTGGATCTCCTGAATCCGGCGGATTCTCGAATCGTCAGGAGCGGCGTCCGTGCCGTTCGCTGCCGTCGAAGGTGAGCTGCGAGCGCGTGCCGGCGCTGAGCATCCGGCAGCGAAGCAGCTTGAGCGCCCCGTGCCTCAGCTCGAATGAACGATCCATCACGCCGCCATTGCGCTCGAGAATGGCGTGCAGCGCGGCGCGGGCCGTTTCCGACAGCGTGACGCGGTTCCATCCGACGCTGACGCCGACGGACTCGATTTCGCCAAGCAGTTCACCGGCGCCGTTGCCGCCGTCCCGGGCCCCGATGACCTGCGTCATCGCGACTCTGGGTCCCCCATTGACCGGTAGTTCCGACATCGCTCCTCCCGAGCACCGCGCTCATCCGGAGCGCCACTAAGGCTAGTCACTCTCTCGCCTCTGCGCATCCGACGGTGCATCGTTCCGGTCCTCACCGCGACCCGTTTCTTTCTCGGATCCCGCCGCATCCGGCGGCAGTACGTACCATTGGCGCCCGTTCAGCTGCTGGCGCTTGAGCAGGCCCTGCCGTTCCATCTCTTGCAGCAACCTGCTGAAGGTGGAGAATCCTGCCTCCCGCTCGTCGAAGTCGGGCTCCTTGCGGACGATGGTCTCCTTGATCAATGACGGGTTCAATGGACCGGTTGCGCGCGCGAGCAGGCCGGCGACGACCTCGCGGGCAATCGGCGGAATCTCGCGCGCGGCACGTTCCCCGGATGTCTTTCGCGGCGACTCGCGGCGAGCAGCTGCCTTCGTCGTGGTTGTTGGCGGCTTGAGGTAGACGAATTCGTCGCAAGCCTTCACGAACAACGGCGAGGTCGCTCCCTTCACGCCCAGCCCGATCAGCATCCGGTTGTTCTCACGCAGCTTGTACGCCAGCGGACAGAAGTCGCTGTCGCCGGAGGCGATCGCAAAGGTGTCGATGTGCTCGCGGGCGTAGCACAGCTCGAGCGCGTCGATGACCAGCCGCATGTCGGCGCCGTTCTTGCCGGCTCGGGTCGAGGGTGGGACGTCGATCAACTCCACTCCGAAGTCGTGCAACCGCCGGGTCGCCTCGCGAAACCGCGACCAGTCGCAATACGCCCGACGGAAGACGACCTTGCCCCGCTCGAGCAGCCGGTCCATCGCCGGCTGCAGATCGAACGTCGAGGGGCTGATCCCCGTGTTCGTCACGAGGTTCTCGAAATCGATGAACAGGGCGATGCGGCGCTCTTTGTCGCTGACCATGCTCTCTTCAATCCTCCGGTCGCCCACTGGCGAGCAGCAGCCGCTGGTGGACGGCGCGGAAGACCGCCGGCGAGAAGAGCAGACCCATGTGCCCGACGTCGGGCAGGTGGATGACCTCGCCCTCCGCCGCGGAGAACACGCGCGGGATGACGATGTTGTCGGAGCCGGCGACGATCGACGAGAACCGCACCGACGAAGCGGCTGCGCGCGAGGCGTCCAGCCGACGGATGAGGGGCGAATCGGGACGCACCTCGCGACCGATCCGGGAGAGGAGCCAGTAGGCGTTGTAGGTGCCCCGGTCGGGCGTGCCGAGCAGGATGCAGCGATCGACGCGCCGCGCGCCGCCGAGGAGCTGCAGCCAGGTCCGCGCGATCAGGCCACCCAGGCTGTGACAGACGAGATCGATGCGACCGCCGCGAACGCGGTGACGCAGCGAGTTGCGCAGCTCGATGGCTGCGCCCTCGATCCCCTGCGCCGCGGAGTAGCTGAACGAGAGCAGCGGACCGATGCCGAGCATCCTCAGGAAAAAGGCCAGCGGGTAGAACGACGAGCGATTTCCCAGGTAGCCGTGGACGAAGACGACGGTGCGCTGCTCCGCCCGTCGTGCCGTCCGCTTCCGGCTGGCATCGAGTCCGAAAGGATAGAGCAGCGACGAGGCCGCCAGAGCCAGCAGCTCCCCGCCGATGAGCCGCGATGCCGCTCGGGTTGAAGGCGGGAAATCCTCGACCACGGACGATGCCACGCAGACACTATGGACCGGATCGCCGGTTTGCGCGATGCCCGAATGCGATCGGGGGTACCGCCGCGGCTCCCTGAACGGCGACTGGCTCAGTGAGGATCGAGGGCGCGAAGACGCGCCGTCAAGCGGCGGACTTCGACCTGTAGATCCGCCGAGAGCGGACGCTGCAGCGCATTGCGAATCTCCAGGTCCAGATCGATGAGCTTCTGCGAAGAAGCAAACCCGGTTTCGCCCCGGCGAAAGCGGACGCGGGTGACCCTGAGCAACTCGTCCAGCGATGCGACCTCGCTCTTCAGATCGGCTTCGACGAATCCGGTCGGCATCGCTCGCTCTCTCCCTTCCCGGCCGGAACATACCAGATGCGACTCCACGCCGATGCTGGTAGACACCGCGCTCCAACCGGGGAGATTGCGGCGCATGGGCGCGGGGAAGGGCAGTACGAAGCTGCTGTTGGGCTGCGCTCTTCTGTTCGTCGCCTACTTCGGGACGGCGCATCTCGGGCTCTTCCTCGGCGCCGTGGCGGGATTCGCCACGCTGGTCTGGCCGCCGACCGGTATCGCGCTCGTTGCTCTCTACCTTTACGGGTTTTCACTCTGGCCCGCCGTGTTCGCAGCCGCGCTCCTCGTGAACCTGGTCCACGGCGCCCCGCTCTTGGTCGCGTTAGCCATCGCCTGCGGCAATACGCTGGAAGCGGTGGTCGGCGCGTGGCTTCTCCAACGCATGCGCTTCCAGCCCCGGCTGGACCGCGTGTCCGATGTGGTGGTCCTGATCTTCGCCGCCGCGATCGGAAGCACGGCGTTGAGCGCGTTCATCGGCGTCGAGAGCCTTCGCGTCGGCGGCATCGTCCAGGCCGCCGACGTGGGCCAAACGCTTCGGGCGTGGTGGATCGGCGACACGCTGGGCGATCTGGTGGTGGCGCCGCTGCTGTTCGTCTTCTGGGCAAGGCCGCCGGTGCGCAGGTTGCCGGCGATCGTAACGGAGGGGGTGTTTCTCGCTTGCGCACTCGTCACGTTCGCGCTGCTAGTCTTCGGCAACCTGTTTCCGGGCTCGATCACGTTGTATCGCCACCCGTACCTGCTCTTCCCGCTGCTGGCGTGGGCAGCGCTGCGCTTTGGCCAGTACGGCGCGGCCGTCTCGGTCTTCCTCGTCTCCACCATCGCCACCGCGGGCACCGTGATGGGCTTCGGCCCGTTCGCACAGGCCGTCCTTGCCGACTCGCTCCTCGGCCTGCAGGCGTTCATGGGCATCGCGGCGGCAACCGCGCTGGTCCTCGGCGCGGCCATCGCCGAGCGCAATCGCGCCGTCGACGCCCGCGACGAGTTCCTCTCCATCGCCTCCCACGAGCTGCGCACGCCGCTGACGGCGCTCTCGCTCCATGTACAGAACCTCCTCCATCGGCTGCAGCGATCCGAAGCAGGACCGAGTCGTGAGGAGACGTTGCAAAGCATGGAGACCGCGAATCGGCTTCTCTTCCGGATGGCGAAACTGATCGGCGAGCTGCTCGAGGTGTCGCGCGTGGCGACCGGCACCTTCCAGCTCCAGCGCGAGGAGGTGGATCTGGCGTCGTCGGTGCGCGAGAGCCTCGCGCGATTCGAGGGACAACTCGCGACCGCTGGCTGTCGGGTCGAGATGCAGTCGGAAGGAAAGCTCACCGGGCGCTGGGACCCGCTGCGGCTCGACCAGGTGATCGACAACCTGATCAGCAATGCCGTGAAGTACGGCGCCGGCAAGCCGGTGGAAGTCCAGCTCAGCGAGAACGGGGAGCGCGTCGTGCTCGAAGTCCGCGATCACGGCATCGGCATCAATCCCGCCGATCAGAGAAGGGTCTTCGAGCGCTTCGAGCGCGCCGTCTCCCGCCGCCGATTCGGCGGATTCGGCCTCGGCCTCTGGATCACGAGAAAGGTGATCGAGGCGCACGGCGGCACCATCCAGCTCATGAGCGAGCCGGGCCTCGGTTCCACATTCCGGGTCGAGCTCCCTCGGTAATCAGCCTCCGGCGTGCGCCTGCTTCAGCTTCCTGATGTCGAGCTTGTCCATCTGAAGCATCGCCTCCATCACGCGCCGGGACTTTGCCGGATCCTTGTCCTGCAACAGCTGTCCCAGAACGGTGGGGACCACCTGCCAGGAGAGACCGAACTTGTCCTTGAGCCAGCCACATCTCGACCGCTCCCCACCCGCGGACAACTTCTCCCACAGGTCGTCCACTTCCTGCTGCGTCTCGCAGTTCGCTACGAACGAGACGGCCTCGGTGAACTTGAACTGCGGGCCGCCGTTCAGCGCCACGAAGTCCTGCCCGTCGAGGTTGAACGCCACCGTCATGACCGAGCCCTTCGGACCGGGGCCCGCCTCTCCATATCGGGTCGTGCCGGTGATCTTCGAATTCCTGAAGATCGAGATGTAGAACTTCGCGGCTTCCTCCCCTTGTGTGTCGAACCAAAGGAACGGCGTGATCTTTTGCATTTCGGGTCTCCTTGACGGCGGATCGGCCCCGGGATGCCACGATTGCGGCATGCTGTCACGTCAGTTCGACGCGCCGACCGCGCATGCGAGGCGGATGATCGCGATGTCCGGGCTTGTGAGACACAATCCGAAACGTAACTTCGACTCTCGCACGCGAGTCCGTGGCGGCATGTGGCGGATCGTCTTCGTCGCGCTGGCCGCCTGCGCCACCTATCGCGCCCTGCCGCTGGATCCGCCGCCGCCGGGACCCTCGGCGATGACCCTGCGCTACGAGCGGAAGCGCTTCCATCTCTTCACCTCGACGCGGGACGATGCGCGGATCGAGGCCGTCTTCGGGTCGGACACGACCATCGCGACGGTCGTCTCCCAGCCGCACGACGGCGTGTTCGTCTCCACGGACGCCGGCGCGGACTGGACGTTTGCGCAGACGGACGGACGCTTTCGCGACGTGATGTTCGACGGATCCATCATCGTCGGCCTCGGGGGAGCACACATCCATTGTTCGAGGGACGGGGGGAAGACTTGGCGCTCCTCGAACGAGATGGCGGTCGAGGCGCTCGCCGTGGCGGGAGGAGCCATCTACGCAGCGTCGGCCGGACACCTGTACGTGTCGCAGGACTGCGCCCAGAGCTGGAAGACGTTGACACCGCAGATCCCCGCCGGCTGGCGCGCGCGCAGCATCGCCGTCGATCGGCAGAGCATCTACATGTCCGTCCGGGCCGCGCGCGAGACCCCACCGCTGACGACGCTCCTGGATGCGACCTCTGACGCGGCGGTGGCGGCGCTGACCTTCGTCGATGGCCGCGACTCCAGGCGGGCCGGCCTGGATGCCGTGTGGGTCACGCACGACGGGGGTACGCTCTGGCAGCGGAGCTCCCTGGCCCTCGACGCGTGGCTCGCCGTGGTGGACGGCAAAGTGTGGGCCGTCGCGGCCGACCCGATGATCGAGGGAGCGGCGCTGGTGCGGCGATCGCCGCAGTTGGCTGCGGCGCTGGACGGGCAGCTTCGCGGCGCTCGCATCGACGCGAGCGCATTGCGCGCTTCGTTCGGCTTCCCTGGCCGCGACAAGCTGCTCCACGCGATCGCCGCTCCGGCGTTTCGTTCCACGGACGAGGGCGCGACGTGGGCGCGCATGGACGAGGCGCCCGTGGCCGTTCGCGCCGTGCTGGAACGACAGTGGCGGGCACATTTGACGGTCGAACGGGCACCGGACACGCCTCGCAGATCAGACCGCGGTGGCGGACGCGCGGGAGGCGGCGGACCTGCTGGCGGCGACCGTGGCCGTCGTGGGGGCCGCGGCAGCGCGCCGCCGGCGCAGCCGGCGCAGCCAGCGCAGCCCGCTGCGCGCGCCGTGCCGTCCGAGATGTTCCTCACGCTCCTCGATCCGCAGCGACTCCTCGCGCGCTTCAACTCGGGGCGGCGGCTGACGGGGATCGCGGGAGACAAGCTGCTCTATGCCTATGTGCCGACGCAGCAGTTCTGGGACTCGCTCGTCGATACGATGGCGAACGAAAGCGACGCCGAAGGAGAGATCGCCCTCGGTTCCGGACGGCCGGGGCCAGGCAGCGCGCCCGGCGGAGCGTTCGAGCTCCTGTCCTCCACCGACGGCGGCGCGCACTGGAGCGAGCTCCCCCTTCCCCAGTTCGATCACTCGCTCCGCGAGCGCAGCATCCTCCCCTACCCGGTGGACATCGCTGCCGTACCTCCGCAGGCCTTCGTGGTGTTCGCCGCGATCGACCGCGGCGGCAGCGCCTGGCGCGACGCCTGGCGCTGGGCGCAGTAGCGGCTCAGCGGCGGTGCGTTCGAACGACTTTGCGGCGAACCAGGGGATGTGCCCGGAACCACGGGCGCGCATACCAGGCGAACCGGCCGGGGCCATGAGCGAAGTGCGGCCGCGGGCCGAGCCCGAACACCCAGGGTGACAGGACCCAGCGCCATCCGAACCCGGGATAGAACACGAACATGTACGCGACGCCGCTGGTCTCGACGACGTGCGTGTACTGCTGGTCGTACGGCATCCACACCCAGCCGTATTGCGTCGTGTAGACCCATTCCCCGGGTACGCTCGAGGGAGCGGCCGACGTGTTACCCGTCGCCTGCGGCGGCTCGATCGGTTGCGACGTCGGAGGTGCGGCAGCAGGCGGCGGCGGTGGTTGTGATTCCGGCGGCGGAGCAACGGGCTGGGCGTCGTCGGGCGGCGGAGGGGGAGGTCCTGCTTGCGCGAGCACTGCGGGCGCGGCGAGCACGACGGAGAGCAAGAAGACGAACGTCTTCACCATGACGGTCAATCCTTTCGCTCAATGGGTAGCGCGCGTTCGGCGACTGTCCAGTCCGACGCGAGGCGACGAAACAAACGCGCAAAATTTCCCTCGGCCAGGCCGGGCGCCGGTTCAAGGCGATTTCGCGCCTGACAAGGCCTCGCGAAGCAGCACCAGCAGCACCGGCGTCAGCGAAAGCCCGTCGACGATCTCGTTTCGCTGGATCATCCCCAGCACTTCCGCCTTGTGGAACCAGCGCATGGACATGACCTCCTGCGGATCGTGCGTTTCCCGGATGCGCACCGGATCCTCGGCGACGAACAGCTCGAAGCGCTGATTGCCGCATCCGTACGACGGGTAGTATCCGACGACGTGCTCGAGGGGCCTGGACGGCCGGTAACCTGTCTCTTCCTCCATCTCCCTGGCCGCGGCGGCGGCGGCGCTTTCGCCCTTCTCCGCTCCGCCGGAGGGAATGGCCCAGACGTGCTCGTCGACGATGAATCGGTACTGGCGAATGAAGAGGAATTCGTCGCCGCGCCGCACGACGACCCCGACTGCGCGATGGGGAAAGTCGATCGTGTAATACGGCTCGCTGGAGCCGTCGGGCTGGGTGACCTTCTGCAGCAGGACGCCGAACCATGGATTCCTCGTCAGGGTATCCAGCAGCTCGACCTTCCATCCGTTTCCGCGCTGGCTCATGGCCCGTCCCGGAGATTTTCCGGCTCCGATTCGACCTCGATCACCACGATGCGCAGCTCCTCCTCGCCGATGTTCCTCAGCCCGTGCGTCCCTCCGGGCCGGTTGAGGATGACGTGGCCGGGGCCCACTTCGAACTCGTGACCGTCCAGCGTCATCAGCCCTCGTCCGGACACCACGACGTACAGCTCCTCGTTGTCCACGTCGTGGGTATGACAACCGATGTCCGCTCCGGGCCCGAGCACGGAGAGATCGATGAACCGGATCGACCCTCGATTGCGCGCCACCACGCGCGCGAATGAAATCTCGCGCGAGCCGCCGTGCGCCCGCACGCGCTCGAAGGTGCATCCTTCGAACCTGTACTGCCGTTCCACGGCCGGTCCTCTACGCTTCACGAAATCCCCGCCGCGCAGGAGGACAGCGACGCCAGCGAGCTCTCGAGTATGGAGTCCGGAAGGTCATTGGCGTCCTTCAGAAAGACCACCCGGCCGAGGCCGGCAGGTACCACCAGGTTCATCGACCCTCCGCGGTGCCGGCGCGCTTCGACGAGGGCATCCCGGCAAAGCTGGAGGTCGAGACGGCTCGCGAAAATGGGCAGGGAAGCGGTTCTCAACACGTTGACGATGCGCTGCCAGACATCCGCCCCGATCAATCCCAGCGATCGCGCAATCGTCGTCGACATCGCCATGTCGATCGCCACGGCTTCGCCGTGCTGGATGTCGAAGCCCAGCGCCGCTTCGAGGGTCGGACTGAAGGTGTGCCCGAAATCCACCAGCCTCTCGTATCCCTGATCCTCGTAGGGGTTCTGGCGGAGCTCGTCGAGCATGCCCCAGACGGACCGTTGGAGCAGCTCCCGACCTTCCGCGGCGGGTTCGTCGAAACCTGAGGTCACCAGGTCGAACGCCCGAGCCTCGATCAATTCGAACAGGGTGGCGTCGCGCGCAATCCCCATCTTGATGGCCTCGGCGACGCCGGACACGAGATACTTGCGCGGCAGGCTCTGAAGGAACGCCGGATCGATCAACACCTGCTCCGGCGGGTGGAAGCACCCAACGAAGCTCTTCTTCCCGCAGAAGTTCACCGCGCCCTTCAGGCCGATGCCGGCATCGATCTGCCCGATCAGGGTGGTGGGCACGCGAATGTGGGCGACGCCGCGGCGGATGAGCGAGGCGGAAAGCGTGACGATGTCGGAACACACGCCTCCTCCCATGGAGATCAACACGCCCGTCCGGTTCAGGCCATGCGACAGGGCCTCGTTGCACACCGCCGCGACGAGCTCCATCGATTTCGTCTCTTCACGCGCATTCAGCACCAGCGTCGAGACCGTATTCGTCTTCTGCAACACCGCGCGGATCGCGGCGCCATGAATCCGATCGACCGTCGGAGTGGTGACGAGCAGGGCCTTCCGGTCGCCGATCGCGTCGATCAGCGCGCTGTGGGGCTCGAGCAGGGATTCGCAGAACAGGACCTCGTATCGGGTGCGCGCCACGCAATCCATGGAGACCGCTGCCCAATCCAAAGGCGGAGGCCGAGGGCCGATCCGCGCTGTCGCGATCGACGTGAGGTTGCTGGTGGAAACGCCTTCCTCGACCTTCAGCGCTCCGTCAAATGTAGTCGATCGCATGGCCCGCCTCCCCCACCGTCCGTTCCGGCACGAGAGGTTGGGGACCGTTCCCACCCAACGCCGCGCGCGCCGCATCCACCACCCGCTGCGTCCTCATCGCCTCCGCCAGGTCACAGCGGATCGCGCTCGCGTCTCCGGAACGGACGGCGTCGAGGAACGACCTGCACTCCGCGAGAAAAACGTCCTCGACTGGCGCGAGATCGCTTCCGTCGCCGAACGCCGCGGAAGGCGACCACTTGAAGTCCCAGCCGTCCAGGACGACCTGTCCGCGCGGCGTAAACACGCGACATCCGATCTGCTTCTCATTCGCGAGGGAGCCGCAGATCACGGTCCCCAGGGCGCCGTTGCGGAAGCGCAGCAGGATGGAGACCGCTGCGGTACCGCCGCCCCCGTTCGGGCTGGGCTGCGCGAAGGCATTCACCTCGCTGACTTCCCCGACGAGGTGGCGCGCGAGATCGATCAAGTGAGTGCATTGCTCGTTGAGCTGTCCGCCGGAGAGCGTCGGATCGCCCCACCACGGGACGCGGTACGCGGCGCACACCCAGTGCGCGGCGAAGCCGAGTACGCTTTCGCCCCCGAGCAGGCTCCTGGCGCGCCTCACGGAAGCGCGATACCGGTTCATGTACCCCACCGACGTGATCGTGCCCGTGAGGCGAAAGGCCGTCAGCGCCGAGAGGCACTGCGCCGCCGAGAGGCCAATCGGCTTCTCGAGGAAGAGCGGCACGCCCGCCTGCGCAGCGAACAGCTCCACCGGGCCTCGCGCAAACGGCGGCGTGCAGACGAAAGCGGCGTCCACCTCGTCCCAACGGACGGTCGCGGCGTCGGTGACCGCCTCGCAGTCGGGATGCTCGCTCGCAAGTGCCGAGGCTCGCGCAACGTCGACGTCGCACGCCACGCGGATGCGGTGGCCCAACTGCGACGCACTGCGGGCGTGCTGCAATCCCATCCGGCCGCAGCCGACGATTGCGATGCGCAATGAATCCGGTCGCTTGTCAGTTCTCATATCCTGCCCATATCGCCTGCCCGATCTCGCGCACCCTCGCGCCGGGCACCGCCGGGTCGAGCGCCAGCGCGCGCTCGATGCGTTCCGGAGTCGGGGATTCGACGGCCTCGACCAGAGCGCGCTCGTGAGCGGCCCACCGCTGGAGCCACGGCGCCAGGTGAGCCGGTGGTTCGGTCCCGATGACGTCCACGCCAAAGCGCCAGACGCGGACCGGGACTTCCCGGACGAGGCCGTCGTCGCGCAAGCAGTTCACGATCATCCGGCGGCCGTCATCCGCGAAGATCGCGGCGATCATCGGAACGACCGCGCCGTCGTACCAGGAGAGATCGCGCATGGCCAGGCTGGGCGGTGGAGCGGTCCGCTGCTCGAGCTCCCGCGCAATCGTCGCCTTGAGCTCCTGCAGGAAGTCAGCCCGACCTTTCGCGGCCGGCTTGCCGGCGGAGGTCGACAGCCGGAAGTACTTCAGCGGGACCGCGCCGACCCGCCGGATCTCCTCTCCGCTGACGCCGAAGATGGTTCGGCCCTCGAGCATGCCGGGGAGCGACGGGAGGAGATCCTCTCCCCGATGCTTCAGCGAAAAGACGAAGCCGCGGTGATTGAGCCCCGCGTAATCCCACTCGACGTCCGCGAACGACATCCCCAGAAGTCGGCAGGTCTCGACGACGGTCGCCGTCGGCAGCTCGCAGAGCCCGACGCACCTGGCGGGCGCCCCTGCCCGGATCATCATGCGCGTCGTGATGCTCAACGGATTCGAGAGATTGAGCACCCACGCATCGGCGCACAGACGTCCGAGCTCGACGGCGAGCTCGCGGATTCGGGGAACGACGCGCAGCGCGCTGGTCAATCCGCACGGACCCAGCGTTTCATCCGCCGGAAGCTGGAACCGGCAGGCGAGGTCCTCGTCGCGCGCCCTGCCCGCAAGGCCGCCGAAGCGGATCTGGTTCACGACGACGGCCGCGCCGTCGACGGCCTGGTCGAGCCGGCGGCTCGACGAGACGCTCCAGCCGAGCGCGGCCAGCCTGCGATCGCCGTAGCGTGCCATTCTCTCGAGGGCATCGACGTCCTGGCCGAAGAGGCGCAGCTCGCAGGCGGGAATGCCGGCCGACGCGGTGCGAAGCGCCTCCACCAACGCGGCCGTGAAGGGCGTACTCCCGCCGAGGATGGTGACGATCGGCTTCACCCGACCGCCACGTTCTGGAAGAAGTCGTGGATGCAATCGGTGACGTAATCGATCTCATCGATCCCGATGTCCGGCCGGATCGGCAGGCAAAGAAGCTCTCTTGCCAGTCGTTCCGCGACCGGAAACTGTCCGGCCTTCCAGCCTTTCGCGGCGAATGCCGGCTGCAGGTGAATTGGAGTCGGATAGCGGACGACCACGTCGATGTCGCGCGCGCGCAGATGCGCGAGAAGCGAGTCCCGCTCGGCCGTCCGCACCTGGAAGAGATGATAGATGTGGGTTTCGCCCTCGGTGCGCGCCTGGAATCCGAGCGGCAGGCCGGCGAGCCGTTCGCGATACCATCCGGCGACCTTGCGCCGATGCTCGTTCCATTCTTCGAGGCGCGGCAGCTTCCAGGACAGGATCCTCGCCTGCAGCGCGTCGAGCTTGGTATTGAATCCGACCACCACGTGGTTGTTCTGTCCTACCTGTCCGAGCTCGCGTTGCCGCCGGAGCGCCTCGTCGAGCTCTGCATTTCTCGCCACGACTGCTCCGCCGTCGCCCGCCGCGGCGAGGTTCTTGCTCGGGTGGAAGCTGAAGCATCCGAAGTGGCCGAACGTGCCCACCGACTGCCCCTCGATGCGGGCACCGATCGCCTGTGCAGCGTCCTCGATCACGAAGAGCCCATGCGCTTCGGCCAGCGCAACGATCTCGGCCATCGGCGTCGGCTTGCCGTACAGGTGCACCGGCATCAGCGCGCGCGTCCTCGGACCGATCGCATCGCGGAGCTGCCGCTTGTCGATGAGGAACGTCTCCGGATCCACGTCGACCAGGACGGGTTCGGCGCCGACCAGGTCGACGGCGCCGACGGTCGCGTGGAACGTGTTCGCCTGCGTGACGACCTGGTCGCCCGGCCCGATGCCCAGGGCCCGCAGGGCGACCACCAGCGCGTCGGTACCGGTGTTGACGCCCCGGACGTATCTCGCGCCGAGAAATTCCGCGAGCTGCGCTTCGAACTGCTTCACTTCGGGTGTCAGCTCGTACCGACCGCCGACCAGCATCGCCCGCAGGTCCGCGATCAGCGGCTCGATGTCCGTTCCGAGCTGATGCGCATAATTGTAGCGGCCGACCTTCATACGGACCCCTCCCGCACCATTCCTGCGATTCCGGCGCCAATCAGTCCCGACAAGTCGTCGTTCACGCCCAACTCCACGCGCGAATCCCAACCGCCCGGCGCGTCCCAGCAGCGGGCATCTGCCGCCCGGGCCACGAGCTGTCGGTAGGCGTTGCCGAGCGCCAGCGCAAAGCCGCCGACGAGCACGAACCGCTCGATCCCGAGGCCGAGGTGCATCGCTGCCAGCGCCCAGCCGAGCGGGCCGGCGCCGCGCTCGACGATCTTCATGGCCCAGGGCTCTTCGCGGCGGAACGCGGCGACGAGATCGCCGCTCGTCAAACCTTCGATGCAAGAGCTCTGCGGCGCGTGCTTTCGCGCGTACGCGAGGACCGCCCGGCCCGAAGAAACCGCACCGAGATGTCCGCGGCCGCCGCATTCGCAGATCGGCGCTCCCTCGGAGTCGTCGACGCGCAGATGCCCCAGCTCTCCGCCCAACCCATTCTTGCCGACCAGCGGCCGGCCGTTGGCAAACACCTTGTTGCCGATTCCGGAGCTGACCGTGACGATGCAGAAGTCATCCCCGCTCGATCGCAGATAGCGATAGCCGGCTGCCGTGACGTCGTTCAGGATCCCGACGCGCGCGTTGGGCCAGCGGCGCGCGATGTCCTGTCCCAGCGGATACGGGGAGGTCAAACGGGCGCCCCAGAGCGTGGGGGCAGCGAGAACGTTTCCGGCGGGATCGATCGGCCCCGCGAAGGCGACGTCGACTTCCCGCACCGTTTGCTGCTCGACGAGCTCGTCGCCCAGCCTGCCCATCAGCGAGAGAAGCCCGTCGCGCAATCGTTCGAACGGCGCCTCCGGCAGGTCGAGATGATTGGGTGTCGCGGCAGCGGTGGACCGGACGATCTTCGAATGACGGGAATCGTAGAGGCCGACTCGCGTCCTCGTTCCACCGATATCGAAAACGAGAGTCGCCATCCGCCCCGCCGCCCGTCACGCCCTGCGCGCGAATGTGAGCAGGAAGCTCAGGCCGCGCAAGCGGCAACGAGCGCATCATTCACGCTTACATTTTCGCGCTTGTCATTGAGTTCATTTTTTATCGGGATTGCTTGCCGCGCGGCGCTGGATTTCACACCGTCGAGAGGAGCCGGCACTGGCCTTCATGCGGCAGGAGCATCACCTTGCCGCAGATCGTTTCCCAACTCACGGGCGGGACCTCCCATGGCTAGCTCTTCAGTCGCCGCGCTGATCATGGCCGGCGGTCGATCGGAACGGATGAGGGCAGGAGGCTCCAGTCGACACAAGAGTCTGCGGACGGTGCTTGGGGTGCCTCTAATCGAGTGCAATCTGCGGGCATTGCTGTGGTTCGGGTTCAAGCAGCTCTACGTCGCCGTCAGCGCGCAGGAACGCGCTCTCGCCGCGTGGATCGACGCGCACGGCCGGCCACTGGCCAAATCGCAGTTTGCCACGCTGGAGGCGCTGGTCGAGACCGAACAACTCGGCACCATCGGTGCGGTCGCGTCCTTGCCGCCATGGATCGACGACGTCCTGATCGTCAACGTCGACAATCTGACGAGCCTGGACCTGGGACAGCTCGCCCGTTACCACCGGGAACGCGAGGCCGCCGCGACGATCGCCACTCACGATCAGCCGTTTCCGATTCCGTTTGGCATGCTCGATCTGGCGGGGCAGCGCGTCGTCGCGTACCGCGAGAAGCCGAAATTGTCCGTGCCCGTCTCGAGCGGGACATACGTTTTCAACCGCAGGGCCATCGATCGCGTTCCCGCCGGCCGCCGATTCGACGTGCCCGCGCTGATCGATGCCCTGCTCCAGGCGGACGACACGGTCGCCGCCTACCCACACCGAGAGCCCTGGATCGACGTCAATGACGAGGCGGCATTGGTCCATGCGGAACGGCTCCTCGTCGAGAATGCGGACCGCTGGCCGGGCGCGATCGCTGCGGAACCCGGACGGGTGCAGCCGTGATCAGGGTCCTCTCCGTCATCTCGGACCTCAACTTTGGCGGAGGCGAGAACCGCCTCTTCCATGTTGCCCGCACAATCGATACGAACCGGTTCGACCACACGGTGGTCACGCTGTACCCGGCGGACCACGCGCTTCGCAGCCAGTGCGGCTCCATGCGGCGCCAGTTCGCTGACGCGGGCGTGAGGGTGCACGACCTCGGCGTGCCGCATCCGGCCGGCGCGCGAGGCCCGCGCATCGTCAGGCTCACGAACACCGCCACCACGCTCGCGGCCGCCATCCAGAAGCTGCGGCGCCTCATCATCTCCAGCCGTGCCGACGTCGTCGACGCACACCTCGAGACCGCGCTCTACACAGCGGTGCCCGCGGCCGTGAGCGCCGGCGTTCCTGTGTCCATCACCCTCTACAGCGAGCTGGACCTCTGGAAGATCCTGGACAGCCGCTCCATCCGGCAGATTCTCTTTCCGCCGATTCGCCGGCTCAATCTTCGCCGCTGCAGCGCGATCATCACCGACGCGAAGATTCGGGCCACCGAGCTCGCGCGTTACATCGGCGGATCGCCGCCGCCGCTGCACGTGATCGCGAACGGCGTGCGCCTGGACAAGCCTTCCCGCTCGCGAAGCGAGGTGCTGAGGGACTTCGGCATCCCCGAGGACACCCGCGCAACCATCCTCGGGCAGGTCGCGGGCCTCGTTCCCTTCAAGGGGCAAGCGGTGCTCCTCGAAGCCGCCAGGCGCATCATCGAAGGCGGGCACGACGTCTACGTCCTCTGCGTCGGCTACGAGCGCCAGGGTCCGACTTATCCGCAGCAGTTGCGTCGGCAGGCGGAGGAGCTGGGAATCGCACACCGCGTTCGAATCCACGGCTATCCGGGAAGCATCGCCGACGTCTGGAATGTCATCGACGTTCACGTCCACCCTTCGTCGATCGATTCTCTTCCCAACGCGATCATCGAAGCGATGTCGCTGGGAAAGCCGGCGGTGGTCTCTTCCGTCGGAGCAATTCCGGATCACGTCGAGCATGGCCGGACGGGCCTCGTCGTTCCGCCGGACGACCCGGGCGCACTGGCGCAGGCTTTGATGCAAGTGCTGGGAGACGCCCGCCTCGCCGAGCGGCTGGGCCGGGGCGCCTACGAACGCTATCTCGAACGCTTCACTCCGGAGGTGACCACCCGCCAGGTGGAAGGCTGCTTCGAGAGCATGATCGAGACGCACTGCAAGCGCCGTGCGCCAGTGCATTGACCGGGCGAGACGATGGAGAACCCGCTGCAGGGCAGGTGCATCACGGTCACGGGGGCAGGAGGATTCCTGGGGCCCGCAGCCGTCGATGCGCTGGCGCGCAAGGGAGCCCGCGTCCAGGCCGTCATCGGGCCTCCGAACGAGGCGGCGCGAATCCCGCCCGGCGCTGCGTACGTCGCCCAGGTCCACATCTGTGACTCGACGGCAATGCGGAAGCTGGTTGCCGGCGCCGACGCCGTCGTGCACCTCGCGGGACCTGCATCGGTGGGCGCTTCGTTCCAGGACCCGTCGAAATACGTGCGGGTCCACGGCGAAGGAACCGCTGCGCTGTTGCAGGCCTGCCGCGCGGAGGGCGTGCGGAAGGTGGTGTACGTCTCGTCGGCCGAAGTCTATGGCCGGCCGCTTCACTCACCCGTCGGCGAAGACCATCCGCTCAGCGCGCGATCTCCGTACGCCGCGGCGAAGATCGGGGCCGAGAGGCTCATCGAGTCCTACGTCCATGCGTTCGACCTGCGCGCCGTCATCCTCCGGCCCTTCTCGATCTACGGTCCCGCGGCGTCTCCGGAATCGTTGATCCCGACGATCGTCGGCATGGCGCGCCGCGGCCTGCCGGTGATCCTTCGAGACCTGCGGCCGATCCGGGATTACTGCTTCGTCACCGACGTCGCTGAGGCGATTGCCAGCGCCTGTTTTCTCGAGCGCCCGGAGCTGGAGATCTTCAACATCGGCACCATGCGCGGAACGAGCGTCGGGCGGGTCGCGGAGCTCATCCTCGAGGCGCTCGCGCTGACCTGCCCGATCCAGGAAATCGGGGAACGGGATCGGCCAGGCAAGAGCGAGATTCACGAGCTGATCGCCGACAACCGGCGGGCGTGCGAGATCCTCCGGTGGCAGCCTGCGATTGCGCTCGAAGAAGGGCTGCGCCTGACGATCGCGGGCGTCGAACGGTGACCCGCCGGTACCTCATCACGGGCGCCCAGGGACTCGTCGGGCGTTATCTCACCGCGCGCATCCTCGATACGGAGCCCGAATCGGAGGTGCTGGGCATCGGCCGATCGGGCAGCGTCGATGGCTTCTTCACGCATGCGATCTCGACGCGCGGTGGACAAGAACGGGCTCCACTGCCCGCGGAGCTGCTCGCCAGCATCTCCGCACGCCATCGATATAGGTCCGTCTCGCTGCTCGATACGCCCGGATTGTGTGACCTTCTTCGCGAGTTCCGGCCGCATTGCGTCTTTCATCTCGCATCCGCGCTGCATACGGCGTCGCAGCGCGATCTGCTCCAAACGAACGTCGAGGGAACCGCTTCCTTGATGAACGCGGTCGCCGATGCGCCAGGGCTCGACGCGCTGGTGATCCTCGGGTCCAGCGGCAGCGTCTACGGAGAGCCGGAAGCGCTGCCGATTCGCGAGTCCGATACCTGCCATCCGGCGGACATGTACGGACTGACGAAGCTGGCAGCCGAGCACGTCGTGCGCATCCATGCCGAGCGCGGCGGCTTGCCCTTCGTGACGGCGCGCATCTTCAACGTGGTCGGGCCGGGGCAAAGCGAGAGTCATGTCTGTGCGCGTCTTGCCGCCCAGCTTGCGTCGGTTCCGGCCTCGCGTCACTCCGCACTCGAGGTTGGGGCACTCGATACGACTCGCGACTTCATCGACGTACGCGACGTCGCGGCCGCCCTTCTCCTCCTCGCGCAGAGGGGCGATGGCGGCAACGTGTACAACCTCGCGAGCGGGCGCGAGACCCCGATTCACGCCATCCTTTCCGAGCTGCTTCGCATTTCCGGGTTGAACGGCCAGGTCGAGGTTGTCCGGCGCAACGATCGAACCGCCGGCGTCCGGCGGCATGTCGCCGACGTGTCGCGCCTTCAGGGGCTTGGATTCGCCCCGGCATATTCCATCGGCGAGAGCCTGTGCGACCTCTTTCGGTACCATCGAGCGCAGTGGTCTGATGCCTTCCAGCGCTAGCAAGGCCCTTCGCGCCGACTTTTGCGACCTGCGTCGGATCTCACGTTTCTATCTGGTGTCCGCCATGAACGGTGGTACCTGCCCTGGTGTCCCGAGGATCGCCAATGGCGATCTTCGACCACGCGTGGATCTGGACTCGTCCCGGCGTCGTTTGGGCGACGATGGGGCTCTTCCTCCTGCTGTTCCGAACGATGCTCTGGCTGCGGTATCGCCCCGCTGCCGCGGCGACATTCGCCGACGCGCCGCCGCTGACGGTGATCATCCCCGCGTACAACGAGGGTCCGATGGTCGCCCGCTCGATCGAGTCGGTGGCCGCGGCCGACTACCCCCGCTCACGTCTGCAGATCGTCGTCGTCGATGACGGCAGCACCGACGACACATGGGAGTACGTGTCGCGCGCTGCTTCGCGCGATCCCGGCCTGATCACGACGATCCGATTCGCCGGCAACCGCGGCAAGCGCGCAGCTCTGGAAGCGGGCTTTCTCCACGCCCGTGGAGAGATCGTCGTCACGATCGACTCCGACAGCGTGATCGACCGGGCCGCCTTGCTCGCCATGGGAGGCCCCTTCCGCGACCCGCGCGTCGGCGCCGTTGCCGGCCGTGTGGCGGTCTACAACGCCGGCGCCGGCATGCTGCCCCGCATGCTCGACGTCCGGTTCGCGCTGTCGTTCGACCTGCTGCGCGCCGTGCAGTCCGTCTACGGCACCGTCTACTGCTGTCCCGGGGCGCTCGCCGCGTATCGTCTTGCTGTCGTTCGGGAGGTGCTCGAAGAGTGGACTTCGCAAACGTTTCTCGGCGCACCCTGCACCTACGGCGAGGACCGCGCGCTGACGAACTCGATCCTCAACCGCGGTTTCGACACGGTCTACCAGGGCTCTGCAATCGTGCGCACGGTGGTGCCGTCCACGTACGCGAAGCTGGTCAAGATGTACCTGCGCTGGGAGCGCAGCTACGTGCGCGAGGAACTGCGCCTGGCTCGTATCGTCTGGAAGCGTCCTCCTGCAGCGCGCATGTTCGCGCTGCTCGACTGCGTGGTGACGAACCTGCGTTATCCCGTGGGATATCTGAGCTGGTGCCACACGCTGTCGCGCATGGGCCAGCAGCCACACGCCTTGGTCGGCGTGCTCGCGGCGCTGGGGGTGATCTCGGTCCTGGGAATCCTCGTGTACGTCCGTAGCAGCCGGTCGAGCGACGTCCTCTATGGGCTGCTGTATTCGTATTTCTCGGCGCTCACACTGTTCTGGATCTTCCCCTATGCGGCACTCACGGTGCGCTCGAGATCCTGGATGACCAGATAGGGTAGGACGCAGACATCATTGAATGACGTAGCGCTCGAGGCGATACAGCGCGAGCATCGCATGCGTCGCGAGCACCTCGACCTCCTCGCGCAGCCGCTCCGACCGGAACGGGCTGTAGATGAGACGGACGCGGCGATCCCCGAAGTACCGCTCGTCTTCCGGCGACAGGCGGCTGGACACGATCACCAGCGCGTTCCGCGCCAGGACAGCGTCGAGATCCGCAATCGACGAGTGCAGCTCGCGGCCATTCATCTCGAGCATCTCGTACCCGCAGATCAGGACGTCGAAGAACTTCCCGGCTTCGACGATGGCGACCGCCGCGCGGGCCGATCGGCAGGCGGTGACCCGGAAGCTTCGGGGCAGTACGCGGCGGACGGATTCGATCAGATCCGCATCGTCCTCGACCACCAGCACTCGCACTTCGAACAAAGCGCTCACCGGCATCGGACTGCGATCCATTCGCGCCCTCCGATCTGCCCGCCGCACTACGGCAGGCAACGGCAAGGACACGCGGACTCGAGGCAGGTTCATCGCCGACACGGATCGGAAACATTGACCCGGGAATCATTTCCCCCCCGTCTTGGCCACTGCCGACATGACCGCCTTGGCAAGCTGTTCCGCCGGCCCGACTCCCCAGTAGTGCAGGAAGAGAATTCGAGGCTGTTCGCCCGCCATGTGCGAGTGGATGGCGACGATATTGATGTTCGCGTGGCGGAGCGTCTTGAGGATCTCCTGCATCTCCGACTCGAGCATGGCGAAGTCGCCGTCGACGGCGGCTTTCTCGGGGGAGCCGGCCAGCGCTGCCCAGGTGTTCACGCCCATGGTGTTGATCACCTTCGGCGAATCCCAGAAGAAGTGATTGTGCAGAGCGGTCACTTCCAGGCCGCTGTCCAGCGCCGCGCTCATCGCCGCGTTCACCTGGTCCTCCGTCAGGACCATGTCGCCCATGACCATCGTGTGCGCTCCCCCGCCGCTGAAGGAAGCCCAAGCGGTGAGGCCGAGCGGTGGTGTCAGCTTCACGCCAGCCGCCGTCGGAGCGATGTCGGAACGCGGATACGAGACCTTGAACGCACCCTCTTTCTCGTCGAGCTTGCCTTTGAGGCCGATGAGCTCCTCGATCTTCGCGGTGTTCAGCGTTGCAGCCAGCACCAGGGCGATGGCGATCATGTGCTTCTCCTTTGACCGGCTTACTTCGGCGTGGCGACGAGGTCGTCGAACTGGACGATGGAATCGGCCTTGGTCCAGACGCCGAACTTGCCGGCGTCCTTGAAGGTGTCGTCGCGGTCGTCGATGACCTTGCTGCCGTCGAAGAAGACCTGGATGTGATTGCCGACCATGTCCATCGACAGCTCGTGCCAGATGCCCATCCTGGGCACGCGGGCGGCGACCTTATCCTCCAACTCCTGAAGCAATCCCTCGACCGCCTCGCGGCCACGCGCGTGGAAGAAATCCAGGGCGGCAACTTCGCCGACCCGCTTCTGCAGGCGGGCGAGGCCGGCCGCGAGCTCGCTGCGTTTGTCTTCGTCGAGCTCCCCTTTTCGCGGGAGCTGTCGGGCGAGCCCGCGCGCGTCATTCGCAATCGCGTGGTAGTCGGCATCGCGCGCGGCACGGAACATCTCCTTGACCTGCTCGTCGTCGAGTCCCTCGATGAGCCTCGCCTCGACCAGCGACGCATCGCCGCCGCCCTCGACGATCTCACGAAGGACCCAGTTCAGATCCTCGACGGCCTGATCGGTGCTGGGCAGCGCGTACACGGAATTCTTGATCGCGACTGCGCCGAGCTTCTGGAGGCGTCGCCAGATCTTCACCCGAAAATAGTTCGGCTTCGGCGGGATCTGGTGGATGAGGAGGAGCCAGCCGCTTTTCTCTCTTTCCGCCACGGTCACGCGGGTTATCGTGCAGCCGTATCGGCTGTCAATGCTGTCCTGGTGCAACTGAATCCGACCAAGGTCGCCGCGGAGCTACCGGCGCTTGCGCTTCTTGCTCGCGAGCGTTCCAGCTCGCCATTGCCTACGCTGGTTCGCGAGGAGAGCCGAGCCCGCGGCCTCCCTTCTCCACTTCCTTCGACATCGGATTCAGGGTCCAGCGCAGCTCCGCGGATCCGGGTTCCACCGCTTCGGCCACGTCGAGACGGACAATTGCGCCCTTCCTCATCTCGATCTCGCTGCCCGGTATCGCGGTCAGCAAGGCGACGAGACCCGACAGCTGCGGTTCGTGGCCGACGAGGGCGACGGATCGGAAGTCGGCGCGACGCGCCACCGCTTCGAGCAACGGCGCGACGCCGGACTTCGGATCCAGTTCCTCCAGCACCGCGACCTCCGCATTCTTCACGGCCCCGACGAGGATCTCCGCAGTCTGAACGGCCCGGACCAGAGGGCTGGTCAGGATCAGGTCGAGCTCGCGTCCCAGGCGGGCGAATCTCCGGGCAGTCCTGCGGAAGCGCCGGCGGCCCTTGCTGGTGAGCGGGCGGAACCGGTCGGGAATCCCCGCTTCGCTGGGGACGGCGATGCCGTGCCGGACGACGTAGATCTCCATCATGTCCGCTCCCAAAGGCCTCAGGGAGCCAGGCACCATAGCCGCTGGCGGAATCCGGCGCCATCGTTCACGTCAACCGAGTCCAACCTGCGGCTCGGCGTACGTCGCTGCGACCCGCTCTAGACGCGTGCCTCGCGCCTGAGCCTTATCCGGGTACGCTCTTCGATGCCCGGCTTCCGGGATGCCGGACGTCGGTGCCGCGCACCATGTAGATGACCATCTCCGCGACGTTGGTGGCGTGGTCACCTACCCGCTCCAGATGCTTGGCGACGAACAGCAGGCTGTTCGCACGGCGGATGTTGCGCGGATCCTCCATCATCAGCGCGAGCAGCTCGTTGACGAGGTTGTGATAGACGGAGTCGAGCAGATCGTCGTTCTTGATCACCGCCTCCGCCTTCGCCACGTCGCCGTCCACGAAGGCATCCAGGGCCGCCCGCACCTGCCGTTGGCACAGCTCGGCGAGCCGCGTGAGATCGTGCACCGGCTTCAGCGGCGGGCTCTGGTTCAAATCGAGGGCGCGCTCGGCCACGTTCACCGCCAGGTCTCCGATGCGCTCGAGGTCCACGACGATCTTGAGCGCCGTGGTGATGAAGCGCAGGTCGCTGGCCGCAGGCTGCCTGAGAACGAGAAGGCGCCGGCAGGCGTCGTCGACCTCCACTTCGAGCCGGTTTACCTCCCGGTCCTGGTCAATCACCGATTCCGCGAGCTTCGAGTCGCGCTCGGCGAGAGCGCGGACGCTGGTGGCGATCTCCATCTCCACCTTGCCGCCCAGGCTGAGCAGCTTGTTGCGAAGGTCGTCGAGCTGCGCGTCGTACGTCTTGTCGGTATGCGCTTTCATCCGAACTTCCCGGTCACGTAGTCCTCGGTGCGCGGCTCGCGGGGGTTGGTGAAGATCTGCTCCGTGGCACCATGCTCGATCAGCTCGCCGAGGTAGAAGAACGCCGTTGCATCGGAGACACGCGCCGCCTGCTGCATGTTGTGGGTGACGATCACGATGGTCAGCGATGCTCGCAGCTCGTGGATCAGCTCCTCGATCTTCGCGGTGGCGATGGGATCGAGAGCGCTCGCCGGCTCGTCCATGAGCAGGACTTCCGGCTCGATGGAGAGCGCCCGCGCGATGCAGAGTCGCTGCTGCTGTCCGCCGGACAACGAGAGCGCGCTCTGCTGCAGGCGATCCTTCACTTCGTCCCAGAGCGCCGCCTGCCGCAGGCTGTTCTCGGCGACCTCGGCGTAGTCTCCGCGAACCCCGTTCAGCCGCAGGCCCGCAATCACGTTGTCGAAGATCGACATGGTCGGAAACGGATTGGGACGCTGGAAGACCATCCCGACGCGGCGGCGCAGGTTGACGGGATCCACGCGCCGCGCGTGCAGGTCCTGTCCGTCGACCAGCACCTGGCCGGACTGCCGTGCGCCGGGAACGAGCTCGTGCATGCGGTTGATACAGCGCACGAACGTGCTCTTCCCGCAACCGCTGGGGCCGATGATGGCGAGAACCGAGTTTTCGGGAACGGTCAGGGAAACGTCCCGCAAGGCATGCGTGGTGCGGAACCAGGCGTTCAGCGCGCGCACGTCGATCTTCGCCTTCATCGCAGCCGGCTCCGCGACAGCAGCCCTCCCGCGAGGGAAAGCGATCCGACCAGGAGCAGCAGCACCAATGCCGCCGACCAGGCCTTGTCGTGCCAGTCCTGGTAGGGACTGACGGCGTAGTTGAAGATCTGCACGGTCAACGATGCCGTCGGCTGATCGGCGCTGAAGTTCCAGTACTGGTTGTTCAGCGAGGTGAACAGCAGCGGCGCCGTCTCGCCCGCCGCCCGCGCTACCGCGAGCAGGATCGCGGTCATGATCCCGCCGAGCGCCGTCCGCAGCACTACGCGCAACGAAGTCCGCCATTGTGGAACTCCCAGCGCGAGGGAGGCTTCGCGCAGCGATCGCGGCACCAGCCGCACCAGCTCTTCCGTGCTCCGGGCCAGCGTGGGGACCATCAGCACGGCCAGCGCGACTCCACCGGCGAGCGCGGAGAAGCGGCGCATCGGCAGGACCACCAGGCCGTAGGCAACGATTCCGACCACGATCGACGGGACGCCGGAGAGAACCTCGGCCGTGAAGCGGATCGCGTCGCCGACGCGGCCGTCGCCTCGCTCGGCGAGAAAGACTCCCGCGCCGACGCCGAGCGGGACGCCGATCAGGCACGCGATGCCGACGATGTAGAGCGTTCCGGCGATCGCATTGCCCACGCCGCCGCCCGCCTCGCCGACCGGCGCGGGAACGGCGGTGAAGAAATCGAACGACAGCCCTCTGAACCCGTGCGAGATCACCAGCCAGAGCAGCGACACGAGCGGCACCAGCGCGACGGCGAGCGCCAGCCCGCAAACGCCGGTCATGATCAGATTCACTGCGCGCCGCTTGGCGAGCATCATGCCGCCACCCGAGCCGGGCCGCGCCGCGACATCCGCACCAGGACGCGCGCGGCGATGTTGAGCAGCACGGTGACGGCGAAGAGGAGAAGGCCGAGAGCGGCGAGAGCGCCGGTATGCATCTCGCCGCTCGCCTCCGCGAACTCGTTGGCGATGACGGCCGGCAGCGAGTATCCCGGCGCGAACAACGAGGCGCGGATCGTCGGCGAGTTCCCGATGACCATCGTGACGGCCATCGTCTCTCCGAGCGCGCGCCCCAGCCCGAGCATGGTGGCGCCGACGATTCCGGCTCGCGCATAAGGAAGCACCGCGGTCCGGATCGCTTCCCACCGCGTTGCGCCCAGCGCCAGCGCAGCCTCGCGCAGCTGGCCGGGGACGGTCCGCAGCACCTCGATGCTGATCGAGGTGATGGTGGGCAGGATCATGATCGCGAGGATCACGCCGGCGGCGAGATATCCGAGCCCGATGGGCGCGCCCTGGAACAGGGGAAGGAACCCGAGCGTGTTCGCGAGAAACGGCTCCACCGGCTTCCGCAGGAGGGGCACGAGCACGAACAACCCCCAGAGCCCGTAGACGACGCTGGGAATGCCCGCGAGCAGCGCGATGGGAAACGATACGATCGAGCGCACGGCGGGCGGCGCCATTTCGGTGAGGAACAGCGCCAATCCGATGGAGATGGGAAGCGCGAGGACCAGCGAGACCGCGCTCGTCACCAGCGTCCCGTAGATGTACGGCGCGGCGCCGAACAGATCGCGGGTCGGGTCCCAGGTCGACTTCGTCACGAACGACTTCAGCCCCGCATGAGCGATGGCCGGGGCTCCGATGCGGGAGAGCTCGGCGACGATGACCGCGGCGGCAGCGAGCACGCCGAGCCCGAGCACCGTGAGCAGGATTGCCCATGCGCGATCCGGAGCGTTACGCCGGGCCGAAACATCTCCGGGGCTGCGCTCCGGCTCGCTCGCCGGCGCGATCACTTCACTTGCTGGAAGCGAGGACGGGCTTTCCATTGACGGTCATCCGTTTCAGTGTCTGCTCGACTTTCTCGACCACCGGCTTCGGCAGCGGTGCGTAATCGAGCGCCGCCGCCTCCTTCTGGCCGTCGTGCACGGCCCACCAGATGAAATTCAGCAGCGCACTGCCTTTGGCGGCGTCCTGTTGGTCCCGGTAGACGAGCAGGTACGTGAACGCAGCGGTGGGATACGCGCCATCGCCCGGCTGATCGGTGATCGAGACGCGGTAATCTTCCGGTATCGCCGCCTTCGCCGCCGCCGCCGAGACGGACTCCAGCGACGCCTTGACCCACTCGCCGTCGTGGCTTTTCAGCTCCGCCGTCGGCAGCTTGTTCTGGTTTGCGTATGCCAGCTCGACGTACCCGACTGCGCCCTCGGTCTGCTTCACCAGGCCGGTGACGCCTTCGTTGCCCTTTCCGCCCAGGCCTGCCGGCCAGTTGACGCTGGTCCCCTTCCCCGGCCCGGACTTCCAGTCCGGCGAGACCTTCGAGAGATAGTCGGTGAAGATGTTCGTGGTCCCCGAGCCGTCGGACCTGTGCGCGACGGTGATCGCGGTGTCCGGCAGCTTCGCCGTCGGGTTATCGTTCTTCAGCGCCGCGTCGTTCCACTTCGTGACCTTGCCCAGGTAGATGGCGGCGAGCGTCTCCGGCGCGATGCGAAGCTGCTGCACGCCGGGCAGGTTCCAGACGATGACCACCGCGCCCATCACCGTCGGGATGTGCTGGACGCCGGAGGCCTTCTGCAGCTGCTCGTCGCTGAACGGTGCGTCGCTGGCCCCGAAGTCGACGGTCCTCTCGGTGATCTGCTTGATGCCGCCGCCGGATCCGATCGACTGGTAGTTGATCTGGATGTCCGGGTGGAGCTTGTTGTACTGGCTGAACCACTTGGAATAGAGCGGAAACGGGAACGTCGCCCCCGCGCCATTGATCAGGAGCTTGTCGGCGAGCACAGCACCGCTCACGGCAAGGGCAGCGGCCACAGTCAGGATGGTCTTCTTCATAGGGGGTCCTTTTAGAGTCCTGGAGTGACAGGCTTGTGACGAAGCGGAAGCGATTCGATGGCTTGCGGCGGCGCGAAAGCTCACTTCACCGAGGGTTCAACCAGCCGATACCCAGACCCCCGGACTGTCTCGAGGAGGTCGCGTGCCTGCCCGAGCTTCTCCCGCAGGCGCTTGACGTGCGTATCGACCGTTCTCGTCCGCGTCTCCGGAGAAAGTTCCCATACCTCGTCGAGCAGCTGCTCGCGCGACTGAACACGCCCCGCCCTCGCCATCAGTGAAACGAGCAGTTTGAACTCGAGCGCTGTGAGGACGACTTCCTGCTCCATCAAGACGGGAACGTTGGCCGTTTTCGACGACCCTTTGAGCTGCTTGCAGATCTCCGTTCCCGGCACGCCGGGAAGCATCAGATCGAGGAGGACGAGGTCCGGCACCTGGTGCTGGATCCTCGAGCGCGCCTGCTCGCCGTCGTATGCAACGACGGGTTCGAAGCCAGCCTGCTTCAGGCTGAATTCGAGCACCTTCACGATGTCGGGCTCGTCCTCGACGATCAGGATCCGCTGTCTCGCCACAGGGATCGCTCATAGCGAACGCAAGTGACGCTGCAGTGACAGAAAAGCAAACTTGTCGCGGCGCAGTCGCCGAACCGCTACGAAGCGGTGGTCGGCGCCGTGACCGGGCGGATGGCGGGATTCCGGCGAGCGCTGTCCATCCACCGGCGCGCTCGCTGCAGGAAATACTCCTGGCTGCGCACCGCGCCTTCCGTCCTCTGCACCCTCGAGTACGTCCCGTCGGGAGCGAGCCGCCGTGCCTTCACGCCGTCGGAGAGCGACACGGCGAGGACGTCGTTCAGGAGCCGTCCTCTCAGCGCGGGGTCGTCGACGGGGAACATCACCTCGATGCGCCGGGTGAAGTTGCGCGGCATCCAGTCCGCCGAGGAGATGTACACCTCTGCGCGCTCTCCGGCTCCGAAGCTGAAGATCCGGCTGTGCTCGAGGAAGCGATCCACTACGCTCACCACGCGGATGTTCTCCGACGTACCGGGAATCCCCGGCCGCAGGCAGCAGATACCCCGCACCAGCAAGTCGATGGAGACCCCGGCAGTGCTGGCGGCATAGAGAGCGCGGATGACGGAAGGATCGACGAGCGAGTTCATCTTCGCGACGATGCGGGCGGGCTCGCCGCCACGCGCCCGTTGCGCCTCGCGCTCGATGAGCGCGAGGATCCGCTCCTGCAGCCCGAAGGGCGCGACGGCAAATCTCTTCCACTGCGGCGGCTCGGCGTAGCCGGTCAAGAGGTTGAAGAGCGCCGAAGCATCGTCCGCGAGCTCTTCGCGCGCCGAGAAGATCGAGAGGTCGGTGTATTGCCGCGCGGTATTCGGATTGTAGTTGCCCGTGCCCAAGTGGGCGTAGCGGCGGATGCGGTCCTCGCGCCGGACCACCAACGCGATCTTGCAGTGGGTCTTCAAGCCGATCAGGCCGTAGACGACGTGGACGCCCGCATCTTCGAGGCGCCGTGCCCAGGCGATGTTGTTGGCTTCGTCGAACCTCGCCTTGATTTCGACGAGCACCGTCACCTGTTTGCCGTTCTCGGCGGCGCGCGAGAGGGCTTGCACGAAGGGGCTGTCGCCGCTGGTCCGGTAGAGCGTGTGCTTGATCGCGAGCACCTTGGGATCGTCCGCGGCTTCCTGGATGAAGCGGACCACCGGCTCGAACGACTCGTACGGGTGATGGAGGAGCACGTCCCGCGCGGCGATCGTCGCGAACATCGACGGCGTCTCCTGCAGGTCCGGTGGGACGGCAGGCTGGAGGAGCTCGACCCTCAGCTCCGGCCGTGAATCCACCTCGGCGAGCGCGAGCACGTCGATGGGCTGCAACGGGCAGCGGACGCGATAGATGTCCTGTTCCGCCAGCTTCAAAGCCCCTGCGAGGGCTTGCGCCAGGTCGGCCGGAGCGTCTCCCGCCAGCTCCAGCCGGACAGCGGCGCCGCGATCCCTGCGGCGGAGCTCGTCGCGAACCGTGTTCAGGAGGTCTTCGGATTCCTCCTCGTCGATGTCCAGGTCCCAGTTCCGCGTGACGCGAAAGGCGGTGGCTTGCTTGACGGCGTATCCGGGAAAGAGATCGCCCGCGAAAGCGGCGATGATGTCTTCCAGCAGGGCAAAGGCCTGACCGGAGGCAGACGGAATCCGCACGAGCCGCTCCAGGACCGCCGGCACCTGGACGACCGCGAGGCTGGAGTCTCGCGGATCCTTTCGGCGGCGCCGGCCCTCCTTCCTCAAGAGCACCGCGACGTTAATCGACTTGTTCCGCAGATGTGGGAAGGGATGTCCTGGGTCGACGGCCAGAGGAGTGAGCGTCGGAAAGACGTTCTGGGCGAAGTGAGCGCGCGCTGCCGTCCGCTGCTGCGCGTCGAACGCATCGGGCGTGACGAGGTGCAGTCCGTACCGCTGCAGGCAAGGGAGAATGTCGGCCGACCAGATCCGATGCTGCTCTTCCATCATGGAGTGAACGTGCGTGCTGATCGCCGCGAGCTGCTCGTTCGGCAAGAGGCCGTCGGCAGCCGTCTCGCTCACACCCCCGAGCTGCTGCTGCTTGAGTCCCGCGACGCGCACCATGAAGAATTCGTCGAGATTCGAGGAAACGATGGCCAGGAACTTGAGCCGCTCGAGGATCGGCAGCGAGATATCCGCCGCCTCTTCGAGCACCCGCGTGTTGAATTGGAGCCACGACAGCTCGCGGTTGAGGAACAATTGCGGGTCGTGGAGCTCGGCAATCCGCCGCGCCCCCTGCTCCGCGGCGGATGCCGCTTCGCGCTGGGGCGGAGGCGTCGTCGCTTGCATCGCCGGCTCCATTCAACTCATCTCCCGTGCGTAGTGCAATATACGCGGGGCGTTCGAATACCCGAGCAGCGCCACGCCGTCTGTGACAATCGTGTCACAGAAATCGGATGGCGAGTAGGCGCCCGAAGTTCATGACTTTCAGGCTAGCTCCGGTACACTGCAAGCGGTGGCGACCGAGCGCAGGTTCAAAGTGCTGGCGGCCATCGACGTCGGTTCGAACGCCGTTCGTCTCAAGGTCGCCCAGCCCCTGTCCGACAATTCGCTCGAAACGCTCCATGAGGAGCGTGACCCCGTCCGTCCTGGAGAGGGCGTATTCACCACCGGACGCCTCGACCAGGAAGTCGTCGAGCGCCTGCTGTCGACGCTCCGCCGATACGGAGCGCTTTGCCGGCGCTACCACGCGCGAATCCGCGCCGTCGCCACGAGCGCGCTCCGCGAAGCTTCGAACGGTGGCGAGATCGTCCGCAGGATCCGCGACAGCGCCGGCGTCCCCGTCGAGATCATCTCCGGACGTGAAGAAGCGCGTCTGATTTGTCTGGGCGTCCTCCACGGTGCTCCGGCGGATGCGCGAGGGACCGTCATCGACATCGGCGGCGGATCCACGGAGGTCATCACCGCCCTCGGTGAGCGGCCGACGACGCTCTGGAGCGTACCCGTCGGCGCCGTGCGCTTGACGGAAGTGTTCTCCTCTTCAGCGACGGTGACCGAACGAAAGCTCGCTCTGATGCGCGCGTTCGCCCGCGAGGCGTTCGATTCACTTCCGCGCGACGCCACCTTGTCCAAGCGGGCGCTGGGCAGTTCGGGAACGATCAATGCCGTCGTCGGATACGCTGGCCGCGACGGCAAGGGCGCGACGCGCGAGGAAGTCGCCCGGGCGGCGGAGGAGCTCGCCGCGATGTCGGTGCACGAGCGCCGCCATCGGTTCGACGCGCGCAGGGCGGAGATCATCGTGGCGGGCGCCGTCATCCTGGACTGCGCGATGCACCACTTCCGGCTCAGCACGGTGCAAGCCGTCAATCGCGGCCTGCGGGACGGGATCCTCGTCGACCTTCTCCGCCGGAATCGCGACATGGGAGGGGACGAGTCGCTGGCGGACGGGGCGCTGACCATGGCACGCCGGTTCGGGATCGACTGCCGGCACGCGGAGAAGGTGGCGCGGCTTGCCCTCGATCTCTTCGATCGGACACGCTCGGTCCATCGGCTACCGCCGCCGGCGCGGCCGCTGCTCGAGGTCGCGGCTCTGCTGCACGACATCGGCAGCGCCATCAGCCCACAGGCGCATCACAAACACTCCTGCTACCTGATCCAGAACGCGGACCTTCCGGTTCTCTCCACGCGGGAGCGGGACATCTGCGCTCGCATCGCACGGTTCCACCGCCGCAGCGCTCCGGATCGGGCGCATCCAGGCATGAAGGGTCTGACCGTGCGCGAAACGATGATGGTCCGCAAGCTGTCCACACTGCTCCGGATCGCCGACGCTCTCGATCGCAGCCACCACCAGCCGGTCCGGTCGATGGAGGTGTCCGCGGGCCGGCGGGCAGTCTCCATTCAACTTCGCCACCGCGCTGCGGTAGACCTCGAGCTTTGGGACGTGGAACGTGAGGCGGTGCTCTTCCACCGCGTCTTCGGACGCCGCCTGGACGTTCAGGGAAAGAACGGGGAACGCGGCAGGTCTCGCCGGTCGAGGTGAGCGATGGCAAATCTGCTGAAGCTTCCACCCTGGTCGGAGGACCGCTCCCTCCACGTGGTGATCGAGACGCCCCGCGGGTCCGCGGTCAAGGTGAAGCTCGATGCCGACTTGCGCGTCTTCACGATCGCGCGACCCCTGCCCGAAGGCATGGTGTATCCGTTCGATTTCGGCTTCGTGCCCGGCACGCGCGCGGAAGACGGCGATCCCCTCGATGCGGTGGTTTACTGGGACGTGGCGACGTGGCCGGGAATCGTGCTGCGTTGCCGGGCACTAGGAATCGTGCAGGTCGATCAAGCCAAGGAGGGCGGAGGAAGGCAGCGCAACGATCGCCTGCTGGTGGTACCCACCAAAGCCCCGCGCGCAGACGAGCTCGTGAGCGCGCTCGACCTGCCTCCGCGCGTACAGAAGGAGGTGGAATCGTTTTTCATCGCGTCCACGGCGTTGGAGGGCAAGGACATCCACGTGCTCGGATGGAAGGGGCCGAAGGACGCCGAGCGGCTCGTAACCCGATACGCCCTGCGGCGCCACCGGCAACGATGACGAAGAACCGAAGCGCGAAGCGCGGCGCTGTCGGAGCGAGCGCGCGTCTTCTCGCGGATCAGGCCCGCGCCGTCCAGCAGCTCGAGGCCGCCCTGCCCGAACAGGACGCCGTCCATGACATGCGCGTCGCCACCCGGCGCCTGCGCGCGGCGCTACGCGTGCTCCGGCTTGGCAAGCTCGATCGGCGGGTGAAGGCGCTTCAGGACGCGCTTGGCGCCGTGCGGGATCTCCAGCTCCAGATCGAATGGCTGCGGAGCCGGGATGCTGCCCTCTACCGGTCGTGTCGCGCTCGCTTGCGCGCGGCGAAGCAGGCGCTTCAGCGGGAGCTTCGACAGTGGCGGTCGCAAACGCTCCCCATCCTGCTGGGCGCGGCAGCAGACGGCTCCGCGCCGCCGCCGCGCAATCTGTCGAAGCTGATGCGCAAGCGGTTGAAGCGCATGCAGGAGCGGCTGGAACAGGCGCGCATCCGGCCCTCTCCCCGATCGCTCCATGCCGCCCGCATTTCGGTAAAGCAGGTGCGGTACCTGGTCGAAGTCGCCAGGGGGTCGCTCCCGAAGAAGGTGACGCGGCTGGAGTCGGATCTGAAGACGCTCCAGGCCTCGCTGGGCGAGCTGCACGACGTCGACACGCGCATCGATCTCGTCAAGACCAGGCCCGCGCTCGCGCGCGACCAGAAAGACATGCGCAAGCGCTTGGGCAAGATTGCGGCGGCGCAGCTCACCCGGTGGCACAAGCAGCGCCTGATCGATCGCGCCAGCAGCGCTCTCCGTTGAGAGGCACGCGGTAACTCGACTCCCGAGCTTGCGTCAGTGATCCGGCCTGAGCTGCCACAGACGCTCGCGCGCCTCCGGCGGCTGCGGACAATGTATTGCTGTCCCGGTCGGTGAGCGATATGTCAGGTCACGCTGGCTGTCACCCGCGATCGTCCCAGGAAAGAAGGTCCGCATGACCTCCGGAATCACGACGTTCACCTTGATTCACGTTGCATTGAGTCTCGTGGGGATCTTCACCGGGCTCGTCGTCGCGGGTGGGCTCGTCGCCGGGAAGCGGCTCGACGGGTGGACCAGCGTCTTTCTCGCCACGACAGTCGCCACGAGCGTCACCGGGTTCGGCTTCCCATTCGTGACCTTCTTGCCGTCACACGCAGTGGCGATCCTGTCGCTCGTCGTATTGCCCGTCGCGATTGTCGCCCGCTACGTCAAACACCTCGCCGGCGCGTGGCGCGGAATCTACGTGGTCGGCGCCGTGCTCGCGCTCTACCTGAACGTCTTCGTCCTGCTCGCGCAGCTGTTCCTGAGGCTTCCCGCCCTGATGGCCCTCGCGCCGACGCAGAAGGAGCCGCCATTCTTCTTGACGCAGACGCTCGTGCTCGCGCTCTTCGTCTGGCTCGGATTCGCGGCGGTCAAGGGATTCCGCGCGGAGACAGCGGCGGGTGTGACGCCGCGGGCAGCGTAGCTGAGTATCAGGGTGGGACGGTGGAGCGAGGGAGCCGTGGCAACCACCGGCGCACTCCGCGGCAATATGCTTCGTACTCACCGCGGAACGTTCGCTTCAGCGTCGGCTCTTCGTACCAGATGACGAAGAGGTGAGTAGCGAGCAGGAACAAGCCGGCATAAGCGAGAAGAGCGAGCGACGGATAGAAGAGCGCCGCGCCGGTGAGAGCAAGGCTCGCACCAATATACATGGGATTGCGCAGCATCCGATAAGGACCTCGAACGACGAGCCGTCGCGGTGGGTCGAATGGAGCCGGCGTTCCTCTTCCGACGAACGCGAACGTGCCGATGCACCAGAGGGCGAGCGCCGCCCCACAAGCGCCCACCGACATGCCGACGATCTGGAGCGCTCCTGTGGACGACGGCGGCACCATTCCCGAGCGTGAGAGCACGATCCTCGGCAGGTAAATGAGCAGCACGCCGACGAACAGGGCCCCGTAGGTGACCGCCCGGGCGAGGATGAAGCCGATCATGCGTCCCCCTCGAACCAGCTTTCTCCAGGAACGGTATCACGGCTACCCTCGGCGAATGCCCGTCGGACGAACCCCTCTTCCAATCCGGATCACGGCGAGCGATGCGCGCCGGCTCGCGATCGCGGCACAGCGGATCGTGCGAGCCCCGCCGCCGAAGCGGAACGGGATTCTCCAGCTCATCCGCGACATCGGGTACCTCCAACTCGACCCCACGAACGTCGTCGCGCGGAATCCCCAACTCGTACTCTGGACGCGCTTGGGCCGCCATGATCCGACGCTTCTCGAGGGCCTGCTCGCGAAGCGGCAGTTGTTCGAGACGGTCTCGCTGATCGTCCCGACCAGCGACCTGGCGATTCACCGCGCCACGATGCGCGCCTACCGCCGTGCGACGAACGCCGGCGCCGCTCCGTCGCCTCATGGCAGCCTTGCTGGTGCGGGTGGCGGCACCTGGCCGTTGCGCGCGGCGAGGTTCCTCGCGCACAACCCGCAGTTGCGGCGCAGCGTCCTGGCGCGTCTGCGGCGCGATGGCCCGCTGCCGTTGACCGCGTTCGAGGATCGCGCCCTGGTCAGTTGGACTTCGGGCGGATGGAACGACGAGCGGAACGTTACGATGATGCTCGCGATCCTCCAGCGGCGCGGCGAGATCGTCGTCGCGGGACGCAACCGCGGACGCAAGCTGTGGACGCTGGCAGATGGCTGGCTGCCGGAGACGGTGCCGCTCTCCATGCGCGCGCTCGAGCGCGAGGCGACATTGCGGGCGTTGCGCGCGACGGGCGTGGCGACGCTGAAACAATTGCGCTCGCACTACGCCTTCGCGCGATACGTTACGCAGCGCGCGCTCGACGCGCTGGTGCGCGAGGGCGCAGCGGCGCCGGTCGAGATCGCCGACGCCGCCTGGAAGGGACCGCATTACGCTCCGGCGGACGTCGCGATCCGCGACCGCTGGGAAGAGCGGACGACGCTGCTCTCGCCTTTCGACAACCTCATCATCGACCGCGCCCGCACCGAGCAGCTCTTCGGCTATCGCTACCGCATGGAGATCTACGTCCCGCCTCACCTTCGCAAGATCGGGTACTGGGCGATGCCGGTGCTGCACGGAGACCGCATCGTCGGGAGCGTCGATCCGCGGTTCGACCGCGCACGTGGCGAGCTGGTCGTCAACAAGGTGGTCCTCGAGCCGGGGGCGCCTCGGAACCTCATGAGCCACGTCAAGCGCGCGGTCGAGGAGCTCGCCGCCTTCGTCGGTGCGACCAAGGTACGCTGGCTGCGCGCAGAATCGTGAGCCGAGCGTGTGCATCAAGGCTTGAGCATTTTGCGGAGGAGGTCTTCAAGCGTGAGCGTCAACGAACGGACTCGCATCGTGACCTGGCAGGACCCGGCTCCTGTGGGGAAGGAGGCGTTCTCGATGGCGGGCGCGGCGTTCCTGCGCGCCATCGCCGAGCGCAAGCTCCCTCCGCCGCCCATCGCGAATCTCATGGGTTTCGACATCGAGGAGGTCGGCGAGGGCCGTGTAATCTTCGGCGTCGAGCCGCAGGAGTACCACTACAATCCCATCGGCATGGTCCACGGTGGGCTCGCGGCGACGTTGCTCGACTCGGCAATGGGGTGCGCCGTCCATTCGCTGCTGCCCGAAGGCCGCGCGTACACGACCTTGGAGCTCAAGGTGAACTTCGTCCGACCGCTGAAGCACGACACCGGCCGGGTACAGGCAATCGGCAAGGTCATTCACCTCGGCGGCAAGGTCGCAACGGCAGAGGGAAGCCTGGTCGACCGCGCCGGCAAGCTCTACGCGCACGCCACGACGACCTGCCTGCTGGTCAACGTACCGACGCGATCCGCGCCCTGATCTCCAAGGTCCTGACGCCTTCATCCGGCGACAACGTCGCGGAACGCGGGCTCCCTCTCGAAGACGGCTTTCGCGAAGGGACAGACGGGGACCAGCTTGATGTGCTCCTCGCGCGCCCAGATGACGGCGGCCTCCACCAGCCTTCGCGCGATCCCCTGGCCACGCAACGACTCATCCACCTCGGTGTGCTCGAGGATGACGAGCTGCCCGTCCGGTGCGGCCGAGAACGTGAGCTCGGCGAGGCGGCTATCTCCACCGTCGATGTAGAACGCCCCGCGATGACCTTTCTGTTCGCGCTGTACGGTCGTGGTCTCGCTCATGTCGAAAGACATTGTGCCTCGGCCGTGGTGCCATCGCCACCGTCATTGTCATCTGGTACGCGCCGTGCTCTACCCGCGCCCTGCATTGAAAGGAGCTCGACATGGCTCGCCTGTTGACAGTCGTCGCTCTCATCGCACCGGCTGTGTCGGCCGCCAATTATGGTCCCCGCTTTCAGCAGAAGATGGTGCCGGTCGAGGGTTGCACCCTGAGCGTCACCGTCGGCGGCGCCGGGCCCGCCGTGCTCCTCCTGCACGGTTACGCGGAGACCGCCCAGATGTGGAAGCCACTGGCGGGACAGCTCGCGCCGCGCTTCACCGTAGTCGCGATCGACCTTCCCGGCATCGGCGACTCCTCGATCCCGGCGAGCGGAATCGACATGACCACCTCGGCAAAGCGAATCCACGAGGCGGTCCGCAAGCTGGGCTACGAGCGCGCCCGCGTCGTCGGCCACGACATCGGCCTGATGGTCGCCTACGCCTACGCCGCCCAGTACCCGAACGAGGTGGAGACGCTGACGTTGATGGACGCCTTCCTCCCTGGGATCGGCGCGTGGAGAGACGTCTACGACGCTCCCGGCCCCTGGCACTTCCGTTTCCATGGCCACACGCCGGAGCTGCTGGTGAAGGGCCGGGAGCGGACCTACTTCGAGCATTTCTGGAACGACTTCGCCGCCGATCCGGCGCACTCGATCCCCGAGGCGGACCGTCAAGCGTACGCCCGGGCCTACGCACGGCCGGGAAGGATGGCGGCGGGGTTCGCGTACTTCGCGTCGTTCATGAAGACAGCCGACGAGTTTGCGCAGTTCGGCAAGACTCAGCTGCCGATGCCGGTGACGTCGATCGGTGGAGAGAAGGCGAACGGCGACGCGCTGGGCGCCCAGATGAAGCTCATCTCGCCCAATCCGACCGTGGTGATCATCAGGGGCTCGGGACACTGGATCATGGAGGAAAGGCCCGAGGAGACCATGGCGGCCGTGACACGGGCGCTCGCGCAGTCCGGCACTGCGCAAAAGTGACAAGAGGGCCGCCGGCGCATGGAGCGCCGGCGCACTCCCCGCACCTTGGCTGGCGGAACCTACGTCTCCGGCTGCAGCTCGGTCTCGCTTTCCAGCGCGGCCGCGATCTCCGCCGCGCGCTGCGTCGCATCGCCTACGGGCGGCGGCGCGCAACAGAGCGGCTCTATCGCCTCTGCAAACCGGACGAACCCGCGCAGATCGCGAAACAGGCGTTCGAACGACGCGGCATCGCGCAGGCCGCCACGTTCGTCGAACGCCGTGGTCCCGTGCGGCAGCGCGAACATGTCCGGGAAGACGATGGCGCCGCAGCCTTCGAGCGGAATCCGCGTCTGCCATAGCCCGCGGACGCCGCCCATCGCCGAAGGGGCCGTGGACATGAGGTAGACGGCGCGCCCCCGCCAAGGCATCGGCCGCGCGCGGGAAACCCAATCGATGGCGTTCTTGAGCGGACCGGGGATCGAGTAGTTGTATTCGGGCACCGCGATCATCAGCGCGGCGGCTCCTTCGACGCGCCGCTGCAGTTTGCGCGCTCCTTCGGGCAAGCCGTGCGCGGCGTCTTCGTCGCCGTCGTAGAGGGGCATGTCGAACTCGCGGAAGCGCACCACGTCGACTTCGGCGCCTTCCCGCGCGGCGAGCCGCGCTGCCAACTGGATCAGCTTGTGGTTCAACGAAGCGGAACGGAGAGAAGCGGCGAACGCGAGGATGCGCATGCCCGAACCTTACTGCTTTCGAGCGTACGTTCCTTCCATCTACCTGCTTCAGAGCGGGAAAGGTCCGAACAGGCGGGCCGGAGCATTGGTGCTCTTGCCATACTGGACCCAGAACTGGACGGGACCATCGCCGGCATCTGCCGACGGCACCGGAACGATCAGTGTCGTCGTGTGTCCGAAGCTCGCCGAGCGCATACGCGGAGTCATGTCGATGCGCGCAAAGTCCACTCCCTCCGGCAACGCGGCGGTGGGCTTCGCCTCGATGGCTACCCCGCCCAGCCTCTCGTAGGCGGCGCGCACGCGATCGGCCTCGGTGGGATCGAGCGTCGCGCCCACCAGGAAAGCCATCGCGATGCCGAAAATTCTCATCCGAGTGAAATGGGGAGCGTGCCTGGCCAGCGCAAATGAATCGACCTGAGCCGAACGTCTCATGCTTGAAGCCATTCCAGCAACGGAACGTGACGCCCCGCAGCACCCTGGGAGGGGTTCATACATGAGGCAGACGAGGACGCCTGGACCGCGCTGCAGTCTCCTGCAGTCGGTGGTTGCATTCGCTCTATTCGCAGCAGCCTGCGGCGGAACCGAATCGCCCAGCGCTGAATTCAAGAACGACAGCTCGCTCGCGACTGCGAGCTCCCACCGTCACGCGCGAGTGTGTGGCAACGCCGCTGCGGGCCACATGCGATGCCATGCGTGGGTCCGGGTGAACGACCTCACCGGCGAGGTGCAACCGTTCGTGACGCCGTCGGGCTTCGGTCCCGTGGACCTGGC
>Ga0209155_1000045_pt1 | contig 50900 bp, 57 predicted proteins | sample GraSoiAngelo_122_FD_185879 | JGI IMG/M metagenome (GOLD analysis project Ga0209155, IMG submission 185879) | Grasslands soil microbial communities from the Angelo Coastal Reserve, California, USA - 14_0927_02_20cm (SPAdes) (version 2) | ecosystem: Environmental > Terrestrial > Soil > Grasslands ... | reverse complement strand
TTCTATCGATTCTTGAAGACGGGCTTTCTCTTGTCGAGAAACGCGGCCATGCCTTCCTTCTGGTCCTCGAGCGCGAACTGCGAGTGGAACACGCGGCGCTCGAACAGCACGCCCTCGGCGAGCGGCGTCTCGTAGGCGCGGTTGATCGATTCCTTGATCATCATCACCACCGGGGCCGAGTAGCCGGCGATTTTCTCGGCCACCGCCATCGCCTCCTCCATCAGCTTGGCGAGCGGCACGACGCGCGAGACCAGGCCGGCGCGCTCCGCCTCCTGCGCGTCCATCATGCGCGCGGTCAGGCAAAGGTCCATCGCCTTCGCCTTGCTGGTGAAACGCGGCAGCCGCTGCGTGCCGCCGAAGCCCGGCATGACGCCGAGGTTGATCTCGGGCTGGCCGAACCTGGCGTTGTCCGCGGCGATGATGATGTCGCACTGCATGGCGAGCTCGTTGCCACCGCCGAGCGCGTAGCCGGCGACCGCCGCGATCACCGGCTTGCGCACCTTCCGCCAGTGCTCCCAGGAGGTGGCGTAATCGCCCAGGAAGGCGTCCATGTAGCTGAAGTCCTTCATCGCGGCGATGTCGGCGCCGGCGGCGAACGCCTTGTCGCTGCCGGTGATCACGATCGCGCCGACGCCGGCGTCGGCGTCGAACTCGAGCAGCGCCTTGCCGAGCTCCTGCATGAGCTGCGGGCTGAGCGCGTTCAGCTGCCTGGGCCGGTCGAGCGTGATCAGGCCGACGCGCCCCTTCTGCTCCACCTTGATGAATTCAGGCATGTCTGGAATGGACTTTGGGCACCGCGAAATTGTAAGCTTTTCCCATGTCATCGATCCTTGTTTCGCAGGCAGCCGGCGTGCTGACCCTCACGCTCAATCGCCCCGAGAAGCTGAATGCCTTCAATCCGGAAATGCACTCGCTGCTTCGTCAGGCGATCGAGCGCGCCGCCGACCAGGCCGACATCCGCGCGGTGCTGCTCACTGGGTCTGGGCGCGGGTTTTGCGCCGGGCAGGATCTCGCCGAGCGCGACGTCAGCCCCGGCGCCGCGCCGATCGATCTTTCCGTTTCCATCGGCTCGTACTACAACCCGCTGGTGCGCCGGCTGCGCGAGCTGCCGAAGCCGGTCGTGTGCGCGGTCAACGGTGTCGCCGCTGGCGCCGGCGCCAACGTCGCGCTCGCCTGCGACCTGGTGCTCGCCGCGCGCTCGGCGAGCTTCGTCCAGTCGTTCGCCAGGCTCGGCCTGGTGCCCGATTCGGGCGGCACCTATTTCCTGCCGCGGCTGGTCGGCACCGCGCGCGCGATGGGCCTTGCGCTGCTCGGCGAAAAGCTCTCCGCCGAGGATGCCGAGCGCTGGGGCCTCATCTGGAAAGCGGTCGACGACGACAAGCTGCCCGCCGAGGCGAATGCGCTTGCGCGCGCGCTGGCATCCGGGCCGACGAAGGGCTACGGCCTGGTGAAGAGGGCGATCTACGCCTCCGCCGGCAACTCGCTCGAGGCGCAGCTCGATCTCGAGCGCGACCTGCAGCGCGACGCGGGATTCTCCGCGGACTATCGCGAAGGCGTGTCGGCCTTCATGGAGAAGCGCGAGCCGCGCTACCAGGGCAAGTGAACGCCTTTGCGCTCGAGCCGATCGAAAAGGCGCCGCTGGCCGATCTGAAGAAGCTGCAGTTGCAGCGGCTGCGCTGGACGCTGCAGCACGCGTACGACCACGTGCCGCATTACCGCAGGAAGTTCGACGCCGCGGGGGTGAAGCCGGAGGACTGCCGCTCGCTTTCCGACCTGGCAAAGTTTCCTTTCACAACCAAGGCCGACCTGCGCGAGACCTATCCGTTCGGCATGTTCGCGGTGCCGATGGACAGGATCGTGCGCATCCACGCCTCCTCCGGCACCACCGGCAAGCCGACCGTCGTCGGCTACAGCGCGAAAGACATCGATACCTGGGCGGGCGTCATGGCGCGCTCGATCCGCGCCGCGGGCGCGCGCCCGGGCGACAAGGTCCATGTCGCCTACGGCTACGGGCTGTTCACGGGCGGCCTGGGCGCGCACTACGGCGCCGAGCGGCTGGGGCTCGCAGTGATCCCGCTGGGCGGCGGCATGACCGAGCGGCAGGTGCAGCTCATCGCCGACTTCAAGCCCGAGATCATCATGGTGACGCCGAGCTACATGCTGGCGATCGCCGACGAGATGGAACGCCAGGGCATCGACCCCGCGAAGTGCTCGCTGCGCCTCGGCATCTTCGGCGCCGAGCCCTGGACCAACGAAATGCGCGCGAACATAGAGAACAGGCTTTCCATGGAGGCGTTCGACCTCTACGGCCTGTCCGAGGTGATCGGGCCGGGCGTGGCGCAGGAGTGCGCCGAGGCGAAGGACGGCCTCACCATCTGGGAAGACCACTTCTATCCCGAGGTAGTGGACGCGGCGAGCGGCAAGCCGCTCGCCGACGGCGAGAAAGGCGAGCTGATACTCACCTCGCTCACCAAGGAGGCCCTGCCCGTCATCCGCTACCGCACCCGGGACCTGACGCGCCTGCTGCCCGGGACCGCGCGCGCCATGCGCCGCATGGAGAAAGTCACCGGCCGCTCCGACGACATGCTGATCATCCGCGGCGTCAACCTGTTCCCGTCGCAGATCGAGGAGCTGATCCTCAGGCAGCCAGGGCTCAGCCCGCATTACGCGCTCGAGATTTCCAGGGACGGGCCCCTCGACCACCTGACCGTCCTGGTGGAAGGAAACGACACGGCGATGGCCAGCCTGCAGCACAGCATCAAGGCCTACATCGGCATTACCGTCGATGTGCGAGCCGGCTCGATCGAGCGCTCGATCGGCAAGGCGAAGCGCGTCATCGACAAGCGGCCCAGATGAAAGGCCTCACCGGCGCGGCATCAGAATAGCGCGCGGTACGCGCCGAAGGTTGACCATCCCAGCAACGCCCCTGCCGGCAAGTCGATCACGTAGTGCTGCTTGGTAAAAAGGCACGAAAGCGCGATCAGCACCGGGAAGGCGAAAGCCGTCGCTCCGAGGTGCGGCAGCAAGTGCAGGGCCGTCAGCATCGCGACCGATACGTGCATGCTCGGAAAGCTGTTGGAGCGCGCGTCGAAGCGCTGGACCAGCGCGAGAAAGCGCTCGGACAGGCCGCGCTCCCGGTTGTAGCCGCGCCAGTGCGCGGGGGTGGTCACAGGAAACAGCACGAAGAACAGCATCTGCAGGCCGAGCAGCAGCATGTAGCTGGTCGCCACGTGCGTGAAGTGACGCGCCGAGTCGATGATGAAGTTGAGATAGAGGATGATCGGATAGTAGATGCAGCTGTAGACCCAAACCCAGCTCGGCCAATACGGTATCCAGTCGTCAATGCGCAGCTTGAGCTCGCGCGGGGTGGCCAGATGATTGCGCTGGCACCAGAAGTAGAACTGGTACACGCCGACGATCAGCACCAGGCTCAGAAGCAGGTTGATGGCGTAGTCGGTAATTTTCATGGCGTTGATCATTTGTTCACGTCCTGGAATACGAGCATCTGAGCCAGGCGCTGCTCGCGCCCGGGGTGGTAGCCGCATTGCGCAGTAAAGCGGTCCGTTTCCTTGAAGGTGCCGAACAGCCGGTCCCACCATGTGATATCACCGAAATTGTAGTAATGGACGTCGAGCTGGTGATGGATCGAGTGCTGCTCGGGCCGCTGCAGGAAGTACCCGGTCCAGCGGGGAGTCTTGACGTTCATGTGGTAGTAGAACTCCCCAAGCGCCGCAAACACGCTGTACCAACCGACGGCCTCGACCGATGCACCTAGGAACACGAAGATGATCGTGCTGGAGAGGATCGAGTTGATCGCGATTTCGAGCGGATGCTTGTAGAACGACGTCAGCGTTTCGATGCGGCTCGCGCTGTGGTGAACCTGGTGAAGCCGCCACAGCATGTCGAACGCATGCCGAGCGCGATGCCACCAGTAGAACACGAAGGTTCCGACGAACCAGCACAGGAAGCCTTGCGCGATCGCCGGCAGCTGAGCGTCGATGTGCAGGAGCGATGGCCCCTGTAGCCAGACGCTCCACGTGTGTCCGCCGAGCACCACGATGCCGAGCTGAGCTGCGTTCAGAGCCGCGGCCCGTGCGAACCAGCCCTTCGTTGCGGGCAATGCACGGCCCGGCCGCAGGCGCTCTATCGCCAGCAGGGCGCCACCGAGGACGACAATGAGTGCGTATCCGTTCATATAGCCTCCCTGTTTTGAACCCCTCGAAGAACGATCCAAAGCGCCATTGCCGCCAGCAGCGCCATGAAGACGAGTCCCATAGCGCCTACCACGATGAACGGAATATTGGACAGCACGTCAGCCGCGTTCTCCATCCCCAGAAGAGCGCGCCCGTCGGCGAAGCGGTGGTAGTCCTGGTCCTGGCGAATAGGACGGATCATTTTCCGATCACCCATCCTGCGAGCTGGTCGGCGCAGGCGTCGGCCGCTTCGCGCAACTCGCTTTTCAGCAGTTCGCCCTGGTTGGCCACGAGCGCGGCCCTGGTGCGCGTTGGGCCGGCCTTGCCGGGTACCAGATCGTGGCAAGTGGCTTCCCACAGCACGCTCGAGTCCGCGAGGCGTACCAGGCGCGCGCGCGCGGAATAGCGGGCGCGATTGTTGTCGATTCCCCACTTGACGGTGCGCACGTCGAGCACCAGGCCGCTCTCGAAGTCCCGCTTGAGGGTCTCGATGTCGTCGTCCCGCAGTGGCGCCGATACCGCGGTCATGTTCGTGAGCTTGAGCCTCGATTCGAGCGAGCTCACCAAACGTTGCTTCATACGTGAGACCGGGTCTTCGAGTGCGAACTCGCGCTTCAGCTCATCGCCGTCGGCCGTAGCGGCCAGAAAGACGAGCGGCGTTGGGAGCAGCACCGCGGCAACGATATAGCCGGTGCTCTGCACCGAGAATGCACGCTGCGGTTCGTGGTGCACGGCGTGGATCTGCGGCTGCAAGGAGAGCGAGAGCTCGTCCTCCTTCATTGGAGCCGGGCGCTGGGCCGCGCAAGCGGCCAGCAGCGCCAGCATTGAAAGGCTCATCGCGGCTTTGGCAATGGCGGTCATGGTGGCTCTAGACAACGTCAGGGTTGAGAAGCATCCGCAGCTGGAACGCCCGCCAGACCGCCGCGCGCGCGGAGTGGACGTCGAGCTTGCGATAAAGGTTCTTGATGTGGCTCGCCACCGTATGCAAGGACACGCCCAGCCGGTCGGCGATCTGCGTATAGGAGCAGCCGCGCGCCAGCAGGCGCAGGACGTCGATTTCCCGTGGAGTCAGTGGCAGCGTGTCCATTCGCTTGCTCCTTCTCTTTCGCTTTCTATTCGACGACGACGGAGACATTGGTCTTGCGATAGCTGTAGAAGCCGATGCTCGAGTTGTTGCGCTCGAGCGATGCGACGAGCGACACGTCGTGGTCTCTCCAGCGCCAGCGCTTGTTACCCACGGACAGTTCGAGCCGGCGCTTCGTATCCACGCGCCGCTCGCCAAACATCGGATCGGTGGCGGCGTATTGCCGCGATCCGACCGAGGCACGCGCCCCCACCATGAGGGTCCATTCGGGCCAGAAGCTGTCGATTCCGGGTCCCAGGTCCCAGCCGTAGTAGGAATACGGCCGCTCCTTCGCGCTCGAGTTCTCCAGGGACGCGCTCAGGGTGACGGTGGCGTTGCTCGATACGAGCTTGCGCGCGGAGACCGCTGCACTCGTATTGGTGGCATCGAGGTAACCGAAGTCGGCGAATTTGACCTTGCCGACCTTGAGCTCGCCCGTCAGGCGTGAGGTATTCGTCTCCGCCAGCACCGCATCCAGACCGATGTAGGGGAAGCGGTACAGGCGATGGCCGCCGAACGCGCCGAATTCCATTCCCGGCTTGACCCGGATGCGCCCCGACGAAGTGAGGTTCTTGACGCCGCCGACATCGAGCGTCAGGCGATCGAACTCCTCGCCCGGATAGTCCGCGTACGAGGCCGCGAGGTAACCGGCCCCGCCGATCGGCTCCAGCGGCAGCCAGCCGCGCGCCGAGTAGCGCAGCCCGTGCATTTTTTGGGGTGCTTCAGTCGGTGTGACGCGCAGATCGCCGATCGCGAATTCCTTCTGTGCGGCGAGGCTGCGCGGATTGGAATCCGTCACCACGGTCATGCCGAACTTCAGGTAACCAGTTCGCTCCTCGATGTCGCGCACGAAGTGCGCGATGTTGTCGCGCACCCGCCAGGGCGTATCGGCCTGCTTTGACACTTCCGAAAAAAGCGGCTTTGCTTCTGCGTACTTGCCCTCCAGGTAAAGCGTGCGCGCAAGCTCGAGCTTCACCCGCGGCGCGTTCGTTGCCTTGAGCAGGTCCCGAAAGGCCGATTCCGCGTGCGCGAGATCCCCTGCCTCCTGCGCCTGCATGGCTTCGATGAACGCCCGCTGCAGCGCTTCGCCCTCCGACTCGGCGAGACAGGGAGCAGACACTGCAAGCAGGAGCGCTAGCGCGAGGCGTCGCATGGCTGTGCCTATCGCTTCCCGCCGTACGCGCCGGTGAACGTCTCGACCGTCTTCGGTGAATTTACGGTGAAGACGCCGCCGAGCTCGTTTGCCGTGGGGCCGTAAAACTGGCCCTTGGACGATCCGCTCATCGTTCCGCCGGCGTTCGTCAACGTTCCGCTGAATCCGTTGGTGCCTGGCGCATACGTGAGCGTGCCGCCCAGGTTCAGGTTCGGCGCGGCGGTAGCGGTTGCGAGATCCCGCGTAATCCGGGAGTTGGACGAACTGAAGCTCAGCGAGCGCTCGCTGAAGTTCGCGTTGACGGCCAGGTCCGCGGTCGCGATCGATCCCTGCCCGCCCGGCGCGACATAAAACCCTGCGAGCTTGCCCGTGAAGAGGGCGCTACCTGCGGTGGGCAGGCCTGCGGCTGGCGTTGCGCTCCCGAACGAGAGGGAGTAGATCGACTGGTGACCGGTGAGTCTCGCGTCGTTCCACACCCCAAAGGACTGGTAATCCCATTTCTGCGCCGCCTGGTCGGCGACCACCACGATTTTTGCCGCGCTGGAAGTGGTAAACGCACTTCCGGTATCCGAGCCCCAGCCGCTCTGTAGGTCGACCAGAATGTTGGGCTGACCGGTCGCTGCGAGATTGACTAGATCGGCGCGGGGCCCGATGGAGAACGAAGCTCCCGTAAGCGGTTGCCCGCCTTCCGACAGCTGCCCCGACCAGTATCGACTGTAGGTGCTTCTTGGCAGGGTGCCACTGACGGCGTCCCCGGCGGTGATATAGCTCAGCTCCGCCGCGGTGGTATCGAAGCTCGTTACTGGAATCTCAGTGCTCTTAGTGCTGCTGACAGGCAACGGGGTCGACCACGGAGATATCGGGTTCGACGACTGCGGCGAGTCGCTCATCGCCGCGTCGATCGCAGCACGTTGCGACGGGACGCATGGGACGGGGTATCCGTACAGCCGGCCGCACGGGCTTGGCTCATAGCCGGGGCGCAGCGGCGCGTCGGCCGGAAGGACGGACACGGTCGGCCCGCTCCAGCCGCTGCCACCGCCGCCGCCCGCGCATCCGGAAACCGCAGCCACCATCGTTAAAGCCACCATCGCCTGCAGTTGGTCTTTCATCATGTGGGCTCTCCCTTGTTTGTGTGTCCCGAGCCTTACATGAGCAGCGTCCGTGCCACTTTCCTAAGTGGCTGTTATCAATATCAATTGCCATTTATCGGTGGCATAGCTTGGTGCTCCGACTAGCATTTAATGATTCGACGACATACATTTAATGCATGCCCCAAGCTCGACTTACGGCCGCAGATCGCGAGTTCTTCGCGGCGCTCGCCGATGTCGTTTTCGGCAATCCGTTCACGCCGCAGCGCGCGGAGCTGATCCTTCGGCTCGTTCCCGGAGCGTCGCTTGGCGATCTCACGCGCGACCGGGAAGCGCTCCCGCGGGTGGTGGCGCCGCGCTTGCAGCGGTTGCAGGATCAGCACCTCGGCGAGGAAGAGCGGCGTCTACTGGAAGCCGCACTTTGGTACGTCTGCTACCACCGCGCCGTGCCGCAGCTCGACGCGCTGATCGAGCAGCAGGCGAAGCAGGCCGGCGCTGCGCTCGCGGTGACGTTCGCCGACGACGTGATCGCCGAGCTTCTGCGCGGCGGCTTGTCGGAAGAGCGTGCGCTGCGCATCTTCGCGTTCTTCTTCCAGCTGCGGCGCGCCTTCTACTTCATCGAGCGCTCGCTGGCCGGCGAATGCGAATCGATGCGCCGTTTGCGAGAGGCGCTGTGGAACAACGTCTTCACGCATGACATGCGGGGATACGAAGCGGGGCTCTGGAACCGGATGGAGGATTTCTCCACCCTGCTGCTGGGCGAGACCGGCACCGGCAAGGGTTCCGCCGCGGCGGCGATCGGCCGCTCGGAGTTCATCCCGTACGCTGCCGGGGAACGCCGCTTCGCCGCCAATTTCACCGACACCTTCATCGCGATCAACCTGTCGCAGTTTCCCGAGACGCTGATCGAGTCCGAGCTGTTCGGCCACCGCAAGGGATCCTTCACGGGCGCCATCGACCATCACCAGGGCGTGTTCGAGCGCTGCAGCGCGCACGGCGCGCTGTTCCTCGATGAGATCGGCGAAGTATCGATGCCGGTGCAGATCAAGCTGCTGCAGGTGCTGCAGGAGCGCACCCTTACGCCGCTCGGCGGCCACGAGAAAAAGCGTTTCTCCGGCCGCGTGATCGCGGCAACCAACCGGCGACTGGCCGACCTGCGCCGCGGCGGGCGGTTCCGCGACGACTTTTTTTACCGGCTGTGCTCGGATGTGATCGAGGTTCCGACGCTGCGCCAGCGGATCGCGGAATCCCCCGGCGAGCTGCCCCAACTGGTGCGGCTGATGGTCGCGCGCATCATCGGTACCGAGTCGAACGAGCTGGTCGCCGCGGTCCTGGAAGCCCTCGAGGAAAACCTGCCGCGCGGCTATCCCTGGCCCGGGAATGTGCGCGAGCTCGAGCAGGCCGTGCGGCGCGTGCTGCTCACCGGGCGGTATGCGGCCGACCTCGCCCAAGGGGCGCCTGACGACGAGGCGTCGTTGATCGAAAAGCTGCGCGCCGGCGAGCTCACCGCCGCGCAGCTGCTATCGCGCTACTGCGGCCTGCTTTACCGGCGCCTGGGCACTTATGCCGAGGTCGCGAAGCGCACCGGGCTCGATCCGCGCACCTCGCGCAAGTACGTCGACGGCGCAAAAGATGGATAGCGGCGTCGATGCGCCGCAGATCGTGGTAAGCCAGGAGGTCTCGGTTGGAGCGATGGCACGCGTCGCCCGCCGCGACCCCGGCCTGGTCGGCGGCGGAAACGGCGGCACGGGCACTTCGATCAACTACGACGACGGCAATCTGAATTACGGCCGTGGCCTCACCTCGCTCGGCATTCAGGGCAGAACCCTCGTCGACGGCCGATCGAGCACTAGAGAGCTCAGGATCGAAGCGGTTTACTTCTACGACTTCATCAATGCCGACGGCAGGACCGATTTTCGGCCGCTGAGCGGGGACGCGCGCAACCGGGCCGGGCGCAACCTCTACCTCAACGACGCCTATGTCGGATTCAACGGCATTCGCCTCGGCAACCAGATCCTGCGCTGGAGCGAAAGCCCGTCATTCGGCCACAGCATCGCGCCGGTCAATCCGGTGACCTATTCGCGGCGTTATCAACCCGGCAACACTGCCAAGGACCTGTATGTGGCGCTTCCCATGCTCACCGCGAAGCTCGAATCCGCGAGTAAGCGAACGCTGCAGGGTTTTTATCAGCTCGCCTTCAAGCCGACCGAGCTGGAGGCGGCCGGCACGTTTCTGAGCGGCAACGATTACTACTCGCCGGGAGCGCGCTTCCTCCAGCTGGGCCAGGGCTCGCCCTTGGTTCCCGACGCGGACGTCTCGTTCGTCACTCCGGCGACGCCGTTCGGCTCGAAAGTGCCGCGCGCTGCCGACCGGCGACCCAATCCCGCCGGTCAGTATGGCGCGAGAATCGAGACGCCGGAGCTGGGAGCGGCCAAGCTCACGCTCGCTGGTTATGCCATGCGTGTGCACAGCCGCGAGCCGATCGTCAGCGTGCGAACCGGCACGCTCGGCGGGTTGCAGCGCATAGCGGCACCGGACTACACCTCGAGCGGCAGCTATTTCCTGGAATACGTACCGAACGTAACGGTGCTCGGCAGCTCGGCACGGCTGGTTCCGGCATCCGGCACTCGCCTCACTCTCGATTACTCGATGCGCCTGCGGCAGCCGCTGCAGATCGACGACGATACTGTCATCACCGCGGGCCTTGCGCCCGCGGCCGCGGTGGGCGCATGCGCGCCAGATCCGGCGAGCCCGACCTGCGCAGCGACGTTGGCGGCGCTGAACCGAAACCCGCTGATCGCATCGCGAGGCGGTATCACGGCGGCCAATGCGGCGAGCTTTTTCTCGACCGAGCTAAGCGGATACGAGCGCTTCAACGTATCGCAGTACGCGGCGTCGATGGTGCAGGGCTTACCGCCAATTCTCGGCGCGAGGCAGTGGTCGCTGGCCGCCGAGCTTGGCGGCGTCTACATCCACGGGTTCAAGGACGGATTGCTGGACGCCAGCGTCAGCATCCGGCCGGACGCCGCCGGCGGCAGAAGACAGGGCCTCGCCACGCGCTCGGCATGGGGATACCGGCTCTCGACGCGATTCGACTATGCTGACCTCATGGGGATGCAGAGCGTTTCCCCTTCAGTCACGTGGATTCACGACGTGAAAGGCAATGCCCCGATCACCCTGGGAACGCTGCTGGAGGAGAGCAAATCGCTGATCCTGGCGACCGACTTCGCCATCGACAAATCCCTCGGCGGGCGCCTGTCCTATCGTTCCTACCTAGCGAAAGGAAGCAATGCCGACCGGTTCAGCGACCGCGACTTCGTCGCCTTCTCGCTGACCAAGAAGTTCTAGCCTGGACGCAAGATTCGGATAGTACGCAGCATCATCTGACGTTACATTAGCGCTCATGGAAACAGCGGTCGAAAAAGCCAAGACCTACCTCGACGCGCGCCGCGGCGAGCGCGTCACGCTGGTGGAGCTCGCGCGCGCGGTGGGCGCGAGCCCGTTCCACCTGCAGCGCCGCTTCAAGCAGGCGTTCGGCATCTCGCCGCGCGACTACCAGGACGCGCATCGCCTGGAGGCGGTCAAGTCCTCGCTCAAGAACGGCAGCCGCGTGACCGAGGCGTTGTTCGACGCCGGCTACGGCTCGACCTCGCGCTTCTACGAAAAGGCGGCCTCCAGCCTCGGCATGGCGGCACGCCGCTACCGCGCCAGCGGACGAGGCGAGAGAATCCGGTACGCCGTCTTCACCCTGCCGATCGGCAGGACACTGGTCGCGGCGACTTCGCGCGGCCTCTGCGCGGTCAAGCTCGGCGAAGACGAGGCGAAGCTGCGCCGGCTGATCGGCGAGGAGTTCAGCGCGGCGGAGCTGATCGAGGATCCCGCGGCGCTGGGAGAAATTCGCGACCGCATCGCTTCCTTCCTGTCGGGAGAAGGCGATCTCTCGCGGGTCCCGGTGGACATCCGCGGCACGGTGTTCCAGCGCCGCGTGTGGCGGGCGCTGAGCCGCATCCCGCGGGGCGAGACGCGCACTTACGCCCAGATCGCGCGTGCCATCGGCAACCCGGCCGCCGTGCGCGCGGTGGGCAGCGCGTGCGGCGCGAACCCGGTGGCGCTGGTCGTCCCCTGCCACCGCGCGGTGCGCACCGACGGCGGGCTCGGCGGCTACGCCTGGGGCATCGCGCGGAAGAAACGACTCCTGGAGCTGGAGAAGCCGACGAAGAAATGAGGGCCGCCGATTTCGGGCGGCTCGTCGCGCTCGCCGCGATCTGGGGCGCGTCCTTCCTGTTCACCCGCATCGTCGCGCCGGTCCTGGGCCCGGCGCTGACAGCGGATCTGCGCATGCTGGTCGCCGGCGTCGCGCTGGTCGCGTATTTCCGTCTCGTCGGATTCGATCCGGATTGGCGGCGCTGGGGCAGCAAATACGCTTTCGTCGGGCTGCTGAATTCTGGGCTGCCCTTCCTGCTTTACGCGTATTCGGCGCTTTATCTCTCCGCCGGGCTGATGGCCGTGCTGAACGCCACTGCCCCGATGTGGGGTGCGCTTCTCACGGTGCTGCTGCTCGGCGAGCGGCTGACCGGGCGGCGCGCGGCGGGCCTCGCTCTCGGCGCCGTCGGCGTCGCCGTGCTGTCGCGGCCGGATGCAGGCACCACGCGGGCTTTCCTCGCCATCGCCGCGTGCCTCGCCGCCTCGTTCCTGTACGGCCTCGCCGGCGTATACATGAAGCGCTGGGCGGGCGAGGTGCCGGCCCGCGGCATGGCGGTCGGCACGCAGGTCGCCGCCGGCTTGCTGATGCTCCCCCTGATCCCGTTCTCGCCGCCGCCGGCGGGAGTTACCGTCCTGGTCGCGGCCAGCGTGCTCGCGCTCGGCCTGCTCTGCGGCGCGGTCGCATACTTGCTGTACTTCCGCCTGATCGTCGACATCGGGCCCGCAGGCGCGTTGACGGTCACCTACCTGATTCCGCTGTTCGGGGTCCTCTGGGGCACGCTGTTTCTCGGTGAAGCCCTGTCCATCACGATGCTGGCGGGCGGCGTGCTGGTCGTGCTCGGCACGGTCTTCGTTTTACGAAACTGAGTACACTACCGCGCATGGGGACCGTCGTGGTTCTGGCCGCGCAGGTGGGCGGCGCAAAGCTTGCCGATGGCCTGTACCGGCTGCGCGGAATGGATCTCGCCGTGGTGGTCAACACGGGCGACGACTACCGGCATCTCGGCCTCGCCTTCTCGCCCGATCTCGACACCACGCTCTTCACGCTCGCCGGCATCGCGAGCGCCACGGCGGGCTGGGAACCCGAGGGCGAGACGCGCGCGCTGCAAGGCATGCTGAAGCGGCTCGGCGGACCCGACCGCCCGCTGCTGGGCGACAAGTCGCTCGCCGCGCCATTGCTGCGCGCCGAGGGCCTGGCGAACGAGCGCCGCCTTACCGAGATCACCCTCGACTTCTGCCGGCGCCTGGGCATCGAAGCGCTGGTGCTGCCGATGAGCGACGACCCGGTGCGCACCAACGTGCTCACCGACGACGGCGCGATGACGTTCCAGCAGTACTACAACGAGCTGGGCTGCGACCCCGCCGTGCGCGGCTTGCAGTACGCGGGGGCCGCTGAAGCGCGCATCTCCGACGAAGTGCTCGACGCGCTGCACGCGGAGGACCTGGAAGCGGTGGTGATCGGCCCGGCCAATCCGTACCACGGCATCCGCCCGATCCTCGAGCTGAACGGCATGCGCGAGCTGCTCCGCAAGCGTGGCGCGCCGGTGGTCGCCGTGACCCCGGTCGTCGGCGGCAAGGCGCTGCAGGGCTCGGCCGGCAAGATGATGCGCGAGCTGGGGCGCGAGCCGACCGCGCTCGGCGCGGCGACCGAATACCGCTCGCTTGCCGACGGCTTCGTCATCGACCGCGAGGACCTCGCCTTCGCTGAAGGCGTGCGCTCGCTCGGCATGCGGGTGCTAGCTGTACAGACCGTGATGCGCACGATCGACGACCGCGTGGCGCTGGCGCGCTCGGTGCTCGAGTTCGCGCGCTCGATCCGCGAGGCCCGCGCCCTCGAAGTCGAATGAAAGTTGTTCTTGGAGCAGTCCTGTTCGCTACCGTGCAGGTTTGCGCGGCAGATCCGACTGAACAAGCGGTACGTCGAGCGCTGATCGAGCGCGACCAGCAGTCGGCCGAGTTTGCGGCCCGGCTGCAGGGACGCAGCCTCGATGCGCTGCATGCCAGGCAGCTGCTGGAGCCTGCATCGCAGTTCCCCGACTACGACCGCTCGCGCATGGCGCAGGAGCGCGAAGCAGTGCTGCAACTGCCGCCGCCCGTGGTCAGGGTACCGGGAAAGCCGGACGCGCCGCTACCGCTCCCAGGGGGGCCGCGTCCCGGGGTCGATCCCGTAGCGCCGCAAAGCCTCGGGCAATAGCGGGCTCTCCAGGGCGGCGAGCGCCGCCACCGCGATATTGCGGGCATCCACTTCGAAGAAGGCGCGCAACGCCGCGCGCGTATCGCTGCGGCCGAAGCCGTCGGTCCCCAGGGCCACGAACCTGCGCGGCACGTAAGGCCGGATGAGGTCGGCCACCGCGCGAACGTAGTCGCTTGCGGCGACTACAGGACCCTGGGTTTTCGACAGGCATTCTTCCGCCCAGCTCGCGTCGGAGCCGCCGAAGCGCCGCGCGCGCTCGGCGCGCATGCCGTCGCGCCGCAGCTCGGTGAACGAAGTGACGCTCCAGACGGCGGCTTGAATGCCCCAGTCCTTCTCCAGCAGCTCGGCCGCGGCTATTACTTCGCGCAGGATCGCTCCGGAGCCTAGCAATTGCACCTGCGATCCATCGCGCAGGCGGTACATGCCGCGCAGGATCCCTTCCGCCGCGTCTTCGGGCATCGCGGGATGCGGGTAGTTCTCGTTGCCGACGGTCACGTAATAGAACACATCCTCCTGGCCTTCGAGCATGCGGCGGGCGCCGTCGTGCACGATGGCCGCGAGCTCGTAGCCGAAGCAGGGATCGTAGGCACGGCAATTCGGAATGGCCGAGGCAGCGAGATGCGAAGAGCCGTCCTGGTGCTGCAAGCCCTCGCCCGCCAGCGTGGTGCGCCCGGCGGTGCCGCCGACGAGGAAGCCGCGCGCGCGGGAATCGGCCGCCGCCCAGATCAGGTCGCCGACGCGCTGGAAGCCGAACATCGAGTAGTAGATGTAGAACGGCAGCATCGGCGTGCCGTGCGACGAATACGAGGTCGCGGCGGCGAGCCAGGATGAAAGCGCGCCCGCCTCCGTGATGCCTTCCTCGAGGATCTGGCCGTCCTTCGCCTCGCGGTAATAGAGCAGCTCCTCGTGGTCCTCGGGCTCGTAGAGTTGCCCGAGGGCCGAATAGATGCCGAACTGCCTGAACAGCGTCTGCATGCCGAAGGTGCGCGCCTCGTCCGCGACGATCGGCACGACCCGCGCGCCGAGTGTTTCGTCCTTCATGAGCTGCGCGAGCAGCTGCACGAACGCCATTGTCGTCGACTGATTGCGCGATGAGCTCTGCAGGGAGGGTACCGTGAGCGTGCTCGACGATGCAGTGCGCATTGGGAGGTAGCCGCCGAGCTCCTTCCGCCGCGCCTCCAGGTATCTGATCTCCTGGCTGTCGGCCCCCGGATGGAAAAAGCGCAGCTGCACCACGTCTTCGTCGGACAGCGGCAGCGCGAAGCGGTCGCGAAATTCCTTGAGGGCGGCGTCGTCCAGCTTCTTCTGCTGGTGCGTGCCCATCTTGCCCTGGCCCCACAACCCCATGCCGTAGCCTTTCTTGGTCTTGGCGAGGATCACCGTGGGCTGGCCCGCGTGCTCCGCCGCGGCGCGGTACGCGGCATAGATCTTCACCGGGTCGTGGCCGCCGCGGTGCAGCCGGTCGATGTCGGCATCGCTCATGTGCGCGATGATCTGACGGAGTTCGGGATACTTGTTGAAGAAATGCTCGCGGTTGAAGCGGCCGTCGGTCGCGGCATAGGTCTGGAATTCGCCGTCGACCGTTTCATGCAGCCGCTTGAGCAGCACGCCGTCCTCATCGCGCGCGAACAACGGGTCCCAGTCCGAGCCCCACAGCAGCTTGATCACGTTCCAGCCGGCGCCAGCGAACAGGCCTTCGAGCTCCTGCACGATAGAGCCGTTGCCGCGCACCGGGCCGTCCAGGCGCTGCAGGTTGCAGTTGACGACAAAGATCAGGTTGTCGAGGCCGTCGCGCGCCGCGAGCGACAGCCCGGCGAGCGACTCGGGCTCGTCCATTTCGCCGTCGCCGACGAAGGCCCACAGCTTGCGGCCCGCGGTCTTCTGGATGCCGCGGTGCTCGAGATACCGCATGAAGCGCGCCTGGTAGATCGCGTTGAGCGGCCCGAGGCCCATCGAGCCGGTCGGAAACTGCCAGAACTCCGGCATCAGATACGGATGGCAATAGGAACAAAGGCCAGCGCCGCCGGTTTCCTGCCGATAGTGATTCAGCCGTTCTTCGCTCAATCTTCCTTCAAGAAACGCGCGCGCATAGATCCCGGGGGCGGAGTGCGGCTGGAAGTACACCAGGTCGCCGTCGCGCCCGCCGCGGAAGAAATGGTTGAAGCCGACTTCGAAAAGATCGGCCGCCGACGCGTAGCTGGCGATGTGCCCGCCGAGCTCGGCATGCGCGCGGTTGGCGCGCACCACCATGGCAAGCGCGTTCCAGCGCACGATCGAAGAGAGGCGCTGCTCGAGCTCGAGGTTGCCGGGAAACGGCGCCTGGTCGGCTAGCGCGATCGAATTCTTGTAAGGCGTGTTGAGCACCGGCGGCAGCGGCACGCGCCGCGCGCGCGCATGGTCGAGCAGCTTGCGCAGCAGGAAAGTCGCACGCTCGCGGCCCTCGGCCTGGACCAGCGCGTCGAAGGCGTCGAGCCATTCGCGCGTCTCGGCCGGGTCGGCGTCCGACGGGTTGATGCGCCAGAATGCGGACAGGTCGGTCATCGCGGCATCGTAGCGCGCCCGGGCTGGCATTTGGTCGTGTTTATTGATACCATGCCGCCCGCAGGATATCGAGCAGCGAATTTGTACCCCTCTCCCGCCGCCAAAAGCGTCGTCCGTAGTGGCCGGCAGTTCCCTTGATCGTCGTGCCCGGCGTGGTCGCGCCCGGATTTGTCGCGACTTCCAGTAGAAGGAAGAAGTAAATGGCGACCGGTACCGTCAAGTGGTTCAACGACTCCAAAGGCTTCGGCTTCATCACCCCGACTGAAGGCGGCGAAGATCTGTTCGCGCATCACACCGCGATCCAGATGAACGGCTTCAAGACGCTGAAGGAGGGCCAGAAGGTCGAGTTTGAAGTGAAGCGCGGCCCCAAAGGCCTGCAGGCGGCGAACATCAAGCCGCTCTAAGCGCTCCACGCAACGACAAAAAGCCCGCTTCGAAAGCGGGCTTTTTGTTTACCATCCTCACTGGATGAATGAACAGGCCGGCGATCATCGTGTTCTACGGGCAGCCCGCGCCTGGCTTGGGCGGCGCGCACGCGCCGATCGGCTCCGGCGTATTGGAGATGGTGATGCCGATCGCGGGCCGCTCGGCGCAGGCCGCAAGCAGCAGGAGCGATGCGACCAGCGCGAGTCGCACGCCGTTCAGAGATAGGTAGTCAGAAAGCCGTACAAAACCGTCGCTACCCACGCCATCAGACCAAGTCCGCAGATCAGCGCAACGGCGAACAAGCTGTCCTCAGGCCGGAAAGCGGCTTTCTGAAAGCGTCCGTAGCAGGACGCAGAATAGGCGTGGTTAAAGGCGTGCTGCGCTGCGCGAGCTTTCCTCTGTCTGCGCCTTGACATGCTTGCTCGATCCTTAACGCTGTCCTGCGGCTGGACCGATACTCTAATGTCGCAGCGGTGGACCGCCCGTGATATAGGTCACAATTTACCAAAGAGGGTCAGAAGCGGCGATGGATGCCGAGATAGATTTTCGAGCCGAGCTCAGGGCCGGTGCGGCAACAGCTGACTCGTATGCCGCTGCCATTCGCATCGGGCTCGTCCTGGAAATTCAGCAATCCGAGCCGGCCGTACAGCCTCCACCCCTCTGAGCGCTCCAGGGGGCCGAGCCTTTCGGCGCGCTGCTCTGCGAACGTATCGAGCGCTTGCAGATCCATGTCATGCCCCAACGCACGAATGGCAGACGGTGAATGGGCGAGCACGCGGGGAGGAGCCTGCTCGAAGCGCTCGAGCGATGCGGGGTGATAGGCCTGCGCGGCGGCTTCTCCGGCAACGGCGAGCAGCAGGGCCATCACGCCCGGCATGACGCGGCGCATTGGGATTCCGGCTGCTTGCATACGACACCCCGCAAATGCCCGGATGGTCCGCCGATCGACCGGTGGGCGCTGCGAAGGAGGTCAGGTTTTTGCGCTCTTTCACCAAGCGGCCCGCGTGGAAGTGAAAATTGTTGTCACGCGAACGGCGAGACGCCGGGGTTTTGGTGCCGGCTGACGGATTCGAACCGCCGACCAACGGCTTACAAAGCCGCTGCTCTACCAGCTGAGCTAAGCCGGCACGGCGCGCGCATTATGCACCGGCCGCGCCTACTTGATTCGCCTCAGCGTCGGCTTGCCGCCGGAGGGCTTCTTCGGCGGCTCGGGGTGGGCGGGCGCGGGCAGCGCGGCGGGAGACCTGGGCTTGCCGAGCAGCGACGCCGGCTCGGCCTCGGCCTTCGCCTGCGCCGGGGGCTTCGGCGAATCCGTGTCGAAGGTCATGCCGTGCCCGGTCTCGCGCGCGTAGAGCGCGAACACGCTGGCGATCGGCACCGAGATCTGGCGCGCGACGCCGCCGAAGCGCGCGGAGAACTCGATCAGCTCGTTTCCCATCTGCAGCTTGTGCACCGCGTTCGGGCTGATGTTGAGCGTGATCTCGCCGTTCTTGACGTACTCGGAGGGCACCTGCGCGCGCGAGTCGACCTTGACCGCGACGTGCGGCGTGTAGCCGTTGTCGACGCACCACTCGAACAGCGCGCGCAGCAGGTACGGCTTGGTCGGGATCTCGTTCATCGCCCGATTACTTCCGCATCACCTTCTCCGAGGGCGTGAGCGCCTCGATGAACGCCGGCCGCGAGAAGATGCGCTCGGCGTACTTCATGAGCGGCGCGGCGGTCTTGCCGAGCTTGATGCCGTAGTGATCCAGCCGCCACAAGAGCGGCGCGATCGCCACGTCGAGCATGGTGAAGTCGTCGCCGAGCATGTGCTTGGTCTTGGTGAACACCGGCGCCAGCTCGATCAGCCGGTCGGTGACGTGCTGGCGCGCGCGCTCGACCTGCTTTTCCTTGCCGGACTCCAGGCTTTCGATCTGCGAGAACAGCTCGACTTCCATGTTGAACAGCATCAGCCGCGCGCGCGCGCGCATCACCGGGTCGGCCGGCATCAGCTGCGGATGCGGAAAGCGTTCGTCGATGTACTCGTTGATGATGTTCGACTCGTACAGGATCAGATCGCGCTCCACCAGCACCGGCAGCCGGTTGTACGGATTCATCACCGCGATGTCCTCGGGCTTGTTGTACAGGTCGACGTCGATGACCTGGAAGTCCATGCCCTTTTCGTAGAGCACGAAGCGGCAGCGGTGGCTGAAAGGGCAGGTAGTGCCCGAATAGAGTTGCATCATGGCTTGGATTCCGCCTGAAAAACCGGCCGCGGTGCGGCCCGCAGTTACTTCACGTCCTTCCAGTATTCCCTCTTCAGGAGATAGGTGAAGACAAAAACGATGGCCAGCACGTACAGCACCACGATGCCGATCACCTTGCGCGTGGTGGCGGCGGGCTCGCCGACGTACACCAGGAAATTGACGAGGTCGCGCACCGTGGCGTCATATTCCGCGGGCGACTGGATGCCTTTGGCGATCTCGGTCCACTTGCGGCTCTCGCGGTCGTAGGCGCGCTCGCCCTGCAGCGTCCATAGCGCGTGCGGCATGGCGACGTTCTCGAACACGGCGTTGTTCCAGCCGGTGGCGGTCTTCGCATCGCGATAGAAGCTGCGCAGGTAGGTGTAGAGCCAATCCGCGCTGCGCGAGCGCGCGGCCAGCGAAAGGTCGGGCGGCGCCACGCCGAACCAGCTCTTGCTTTCCCTGCGCGGCATCACCGTGCGGATCGGCTCGCCGACCTTGTCGGCGGTGAACATGAAGTAGTCCCTGATCTGCGCCTCGGTCAGGTCGAGGTCCGTCAGCTTGCCGTAGCGCATGGATTCCAGGCCGTGGCAGCCGAGGCAGTAATTGACGTACGTGCGAGCGCCGGCCTGCAGGCTGATGAGGTCGTGGGGATCGTGCGGCGAGCTGTCCAGGCGATAGCCGGCCTCGGCGGCCCAGCCGCACAGCGGAGCGAGCAGCAAAACGATCACCAGTTTTCTCATCAGTGCGTCACCCGCTCGGGGACCGGCTTCACCTCGTCGCGCCCCGTGTACCAGGGCATCAGGATGAAGAACAGGAAGTAGACCACCGTGCACAGCCGCGCCAACCAGGTGGCCCGGTCCTTGGTGTCGAGGAAGAAGGCGTCGAAGCCGAACTGGCCCCACACGGTGGTCGACTCGGTGCCGAGGTAGCCGAGGATCAGGAAGGCGACGACGAAGACGGCGAGCGCGCTCTTGTAGTAGGGCCCGCGATAGCGGATCGAGCGCACCGGGCTGCGGTCGAGCCAAGGCAGGAAGAACAGGATCAGCACCGCCGCGCCCATCGCCAGCACGCCGGGGAACTGCGAATGAAACAGCGGCGGGACTGCGCGCAGGACCGAGTAGTACGGCGTGAAATACCAGACCGGCGCGATGTGCTGCGGGGTCTTCAGCGGATCGGCCGGGATGAAGTTGTTGTATTCGAGGAAGTAGCCGCCGACCTCGGGGATGAAGAACATGACGAAGCAGAAGATGCCGAGGAATGCCACCGCGCCCATCAGGTCCTTCACCGTGTAGTACGGATGGAACGGGATGCCGTCGAGCGGGTGGCCGCTGGCGTCCTGGTACTTCTTGATATCGACCCCGTCCGGGTTGTTGGAGCCAACGTCATGCAGCGCGAGCAGGTGCACCACCACCAGGCCCAGAAGCACCAGCGGAAACGCGATGACGTGCAGCGCGAAAAAGCGGTTCAGCGTTGCGTCGGACACCACGTAATCGCCGCGGATCCACAGCGCGAGGTCCGGCCCGATGAACGGCACCGTGCCGAACAGGTTGACGATGACCTGCGCGCCCCAGTAGGACATCTGCCCCCACGGCAGCAGGTAGCCGAAGAACGCCTCGCCCATCAGCGTGAGGTAGATCAGCATGCCGAAGATCCACACCAGCTCGCGCGGCTCCCTGTGCGAGCCGTACAGCATGGCGCGGAACATGTGCAGGTACACGACGATGAAGAACGCCGAGGCGCCGGTCGAGTGGATGTAGCGGATGATCCAGCCGCCCGGCACGTCGCGCATGATGTAATCGATCGAGCCGAACGCCAGATTGGCGTCGGGCTTGTAGTTCATCGTCAGGAAGATGCCAGACACGATCTGAATGACCAGCACCAGCAGCGCGAGCGAGCCGAAGAAGTACCAGAAATTGAAGTTCTTCGGCGCGTAGTACTCGGCGGCGTGCTTGCGCCACTCCTGCTTGAGGCTCGGCATCCTCGAGTCGACCCAGCTCCACAGGCGCGCAGCCATCGGCTAGGCCCCTTTCGTTGCTTTGTCTTCGCCGATCACCAGCCCGGCCTCCGCGACGAACGCGTAGGGCGGCACCCTCAGGTTGGTCGGCGCCGGTGCGCCGCGGAACACGCGCCCCGCGTAATCGAACTTCGAGCCGTGGCAGGGACAATAGAAGCCGCCCGGCCAGTCCGCGCCCATCTCGGCCCTGGCTTCGGCGGTCTTCAGCTGCGGCGAGCAGCCCAGGTGAGTACAAACGCCTTCCATCACCATGATCTCGGGCTTCAACGAGCGGTATTCGTTCGTCGCGTAAGGCGGCTGCTCGGAAGCCTTCGACAAGGGATCGGTCAGCTTCGGCTCCGCGGCCTCGAGCGAATCGAGCATTTCCCGGGTGCGGTGGAGCACCCACACCGGCTTGCCGCGCCACTCGATCACCGCGAGCTCACCGGGGCCGACTCTGGAAAGGTCGACGTCGACCGGCGCACCGGCGGCCTTCGCGCGCTCCGAAGGCCACATGCTGGCCACGAAAGGGGCCGCTGCGCACACGCTGGCCGCGCCGCCGACGACCGACGTGGCGACCAGCAGGTTGCGCCGCGTCCTGTCTATTTTTTTCTGATCGTTCATGGAGATGGCTCGGGGTGGGCGGCGCGCGAAAGCGTGCGATTCTACCGACGGGGCCTCGCCCTGTCTAGGATTTCGCGCGTAAACATCTAAATCTTAAGAGGAATTCTGTATAATGATCAGTTCGCTCATGTACCGCCTCTGGCTCATTTTTTCGCAGGCCGCGACGATCGCGGTGGCGGCGCTGTTCGTCGTATCGACTTTCCGCCCGGAATGGCTGCCCCCGCGCGCGGGCGCGCAGGTCCCTCTATCGATCACGCAGCCGAGCAGCGCAGGACCGATGCAGGTCGCCGCGCGCGCTGGCCCCGCGCCTGCGTCCTATTACGACGCGGTGCAGCGCGCAACGCCTTCGGTGGTGAACATCTTCACCTCCAAGGAAGTCCGCGCGCCGCGCCATCCTTTGCTCAACGATCCGATTTTCCGGCGCTTCTTCGGCGACCAGCTGCCCGACGAGGCACAACGCGCCGCCAGCCTCGGCTCGGGCGTGATCGTCAGCAGCAGCGGCTACGTGCTGACCAATCATCACGTGGTCGAGGCGGCGGACGAAATCGAGGTGGCATTGGCCGACGGCAAGAAGCTGCTGGCGAAAGTGGTGGGCAACGATCCCGAGACCGATCTCGCGGTGCTGCGCCTCGACGCGCAGAACCTCCCGGCGATCGGCTTCGGCTCCTCCGACGCGCTGCGCGTCGGCGACGTGGTGCTCGCCATCGGCAATCCGTTCGGCGTCGGGCAGACGGTCACCAGCGGCATCGTCTCCGCCCTCGGCCGCACCGGCCTGGGCATCAACACCTTCGAGAACTTCATCCAGACCGATGCCGCGATCAACCCGGGCAACTCGGGCGGCGCGCTGGTCGATGCGGCCGGCAACCTGATCGGCATCAATACGGCGATTTTCTCGCGCTCGGGCGGCTCGATGGGGATCGGCTTCGCCATCCCGGTGTCGACCGCCAAGATGGTGCTCGAGCAGATCGTCAGGAGCGGCAGCGTCACGCGCGGCTGGATCGGCGTCGAAGTGCAGGAGGTCACGCCGCCGGTCGCCGAATCCTTCAAGCTCGACGGCACGCGAGGCGCGCTAATCGCCGGGGTGCTGCGCGGCGGGCCCGCCGACAAGGCCGGCATCAAGCCGGGCGACGTGCTGCTCGAGGTGCAGGGCAAGCCGGTCGCCGATCCCGCGGCGATGCTGAACCTCGTCGCCGCTCTCGCGCCGGGCTCGGCGGCGACGATGAAAGTGAAGCGCCAGGGCCAGGACATGGACGCCAGCGTCACCGTCGGCCGGCGTCCCAAGCCGCAGGCGCGGCCGGAGTAAAAATCCTAGAAGGCGGCTACGCGCTCTCCGCCCTCGGCCGCAGCGCCGTGCAGCACATCAGAGCTTTAGCTGGGTTAAACGCATAGCGGCGCACGCTGGCCGGACTTGGGGTCTGGCGCTATAGTTCTTCCTCCAAACCCCGATAAGAGGATCACATGACGGCGTTCTTCAAGCGGTTTATATGCAGGCTGGTCATCCTTAGCAGCATCGTGCTGCCGTATTCGGCGAATACGCAGGCGGCGATGATCGGCACCGGGCAGGCGATTGCGAACGTCGAGGCGCAGCGCGCCAAGGTGAAGGATTTCGTGGCGCGCGCGGATGCGCAGAGGAAGCTGGCGGCGCTCGGCGTCGGCGCGGCGGCGGCGGGCGAGCGCGTGAATGCGCTCACCGACGACGAAGCTCAGCTGATCGCCGGGCGGATCGACACGCTGCCGGCCGGCGGGGTCGGCACCGAAGTTGCGCTGGCAATCATACTGATCCTGCTCCTGGTCATTTTCCTCTTCGACAGAAGGCACTGAGGAGACATCCAATGAAAGCGTTCCTCCGCCGTTTCATCTGCCGCTTCCTTGCCGTGAGCCTCGTCGCCCTGCCTTACGCGGCGCAGACCCAGGCCGCCCTGATCGGCGTCGATGAGGCGCTTGCGGCACAGCGCCAGGCCGAGCGCGGCGAGCTGACGGGCTTCCTCGCGCGCGCCGACGTGCAGAAGCAGCTCGCCGTGCTGGGCGTTGCCCCCGCCGCGGCCGCCGAGCGTGCGAACGCGCTCACCGACGACGAGGTGCAGCAGCTCGCGGGCCGGATCGACTCGCTTCCGGCGGGCGCCGACATCTCCGCGGCCGCGCTCCTCCTGGTGCTCATCGTGATCCTGCTGCTCTTCATGCTCGACAGGCGCTGAGCTAGACCCCGATTTCTACTTCTCCATGAAAGCGCGGATCTGATCGGCGACCTTGCCGATCGAGAACAGCCCGTCAAGGTGGCCGCTGGTGCCGTCGATCTCGTAGAGCTCGACGTAGTTGCCCTGCGCGCGCAGCTTGTCGGCGGCTCTGCGCGACAGCTCGGGCGGGAACAGCAGATCGGTTTTCGCCGGCAGAAACAGCACTTTCGCCTTGATTCGCGCCTGCTCCTTTTCGACGTTGTAGAGCTGGTTGGCTTTCGCCATCCACACGAAATGGCTCGCATCGGTGGCGCCGGCGCGCGCCTGACCCGCCTTGTTCAGGGCATCCTCGATGGCGAACAGGTTGCCCAGGGCATCGGCCGGATTGCCGCCTTCGGACGCCCACTTGTAGCCGTGCAGCTTTTCCGCCCAGGCAAAATGCACCGTCGTGAGCGTCACCAGTTTGAGCGATTGCGCCAGTCCTGCAGCCGGCTCCGGGCCGCCGTGGTAGTCGCCGCCCTTCCAGTTCGGATCGAGCTTGATGGGGGCGACCCAGGCGTCGAGCATGGCGATGACGTACGGATGGATGTCCAGGCCGGGGCCGATGACGTGGATCACCCGCTCGACCAGCTCCGGGTACGCCGCGCCCCATTCCATGGCCTGAATCGCGCCGCCCGATGCCCCGGCCACCGCCTTCAGCTTCTTGACGCCGAGCGAATCGATGAGCGCCTTGTGCGCGCGAACGAAGTCGCGCATCGAAACGACGGGAAATGCCGAGCCGTAGGGCTTCCCGGTATCCGGATTGATGGTCGAAGGCCCGGTGGTGCCGACCGCAGGACTTTTTACATTCAGGTTGACCAGCGTATCTGCGCTCACCACGAAGTATTTGTCGGTATCGATCGCCTTGCCCGCGCCGATGATCGCGTCCCAGTAGCCGGCAGCCTTGTCGTCGGCCTTGTAGCGTCCTGCCGCATGCGAGGTCCCGGAGAAAAAGTGCGGGACGAACACGGCGTTGTCGCCGGCGGCGTTGAGCTTGCCGTAGGTCTCGTAGCCGACCCGCACGTTCTTGATCGGCTTGCCGCCCACGCTGGCGTATTGCGGCAGCGTGAAGAATCTCTTCTCCGTGAGCAGCTGCGCGAACGCATTGCCGGCGACGGCAAATGCAACGATGGCGAGAAGCGCGCGCATCAGATTTCCCCCTTTGTTGTGAGGTCCGGCTGGTTGCTTTCGGCGGCCTTGACGAAGCGGCCCAGGACGAGCCCGGCCTCGTAAAGCAGGCACATCGGGATGGCGAGCAGCAGCTGGGACAGCACGTCGGGCGGCGTGACGACCGCGGCGATGACGAATGCGCCGACGATGACGTACGGCCGGGCGTCGCGCAGCTTCTCGACGCTCACCACGCCCATCCTCACCAGCACGATGACCACGATCGGGATCTCGAAGGTGACCCCGAAGGCGATGAACATCGTGATCACGAAGCTGAAATACGCCTCGATGTCGGGTGCCGGCGTGATCGACTTCGGCGCGAAGCCGTGGATGAACGCGAACACCCTGCCGAACACGAAGAAGTAGCAGAAAGCCACGCCGAGCAGGAACAGCGCCGTGCTGCCGATCACCAGCGGCAGCGCCAGCCTCTTCTCGTGCGCGTACAGCCCGGGCGCGACAAAGGCCCACGCCTGGTACAGGACATACGGCAGCGCGATCATGAACGCGACCAGCGCCGTCACCTTCACGGGCACCATGAACGGGGTGACGACGCCGATGGCGATCATGCTGGCGCCCTCGGGGAGCGCGCGCATCAGCGGCAGGGCGAGGGCGTCGTAGATCGGCCCGGAGCCGGGCCAGATGAACAGCGCGACGAAGATGGCGAGCACCACGGCAACCGCGCGCACCAGGCGCGAGCGCAGCTCGATCAGGTGCGAGATGAAGGTTTCCTGGTCGCTCATCCCGGCTTGTTTTCCGGGGGCTTGCCTTCGGCCGCCGCCGCGACGGACTGGTTGAGCTCGTCTGCGGTCTTGGCGAGCTCCGTATTGACCGAGGTCTCCACGTCGCTCGCCGCCTTCTGCATCGAGTCGCGCATCTTGCGCAGCTCGTCGAGCTCGATCTCGCGGTTGATGTCGGCCTTGACGTCGGCGACGTAGCGCTGCAGCCGGCCCGCGAGGTGGCCGAGCGTGCGCGCCACGCGCGGCAGCTTCTCGGGCCCGATCACGATCAGCGCGACCAGCCCGATTACCAGCAGCTCTGAGAATCCTATGTCGAACATTGGTCAGCCTGGGAACAAAAAGGCGCCCGGGCGGGCGCCTTTGCTGGGGACCGCGCCGGCGCTCAGGCCTTCTGCTCGGTCTTTTCCTTGATTTCGCCCTCGATCGTCTTGCCCGTTACCTGCGGCGCGGCGCCGGCGTCGGCAGCCTTGTCGCCCTCGCGCATGCCGTCCTTGAAGCCGCGCACGGCGCCGCCGAGGTCCGCGCCGATGTTGCGCAGCTTCTTGGTGCCGAAAATCAGCATCACGATCACCAGGACGATCAGCCAGTGCCAAATGCTGAGCGAACCCATACGCGTCTCCTATTTCCTCCTCTGCAGCATCGGGCCGAGAGGCTCGGGCCCGCCGAGGACGTGCATGTGGAGATGATACACCTCCTGATGTCCCACGCGCCCGGTGTTGATGATGGCGCGAAAGCCGTCGGCGGCCCCCTCCTTGCGCGCCAGCTCTCCGGCGAGCGCAAGCATCTTGCCCAGAGGCCGCAGCTGGCTCATCCCGGCGTCGTACAGCGACGGCAGGTGCTCCTTCGGAACGATGAGGAAATGCACCGCCGCCTGCGGCCGGATGTCGTGGAAGGCAAACACGTCGTCATCCTCGTAGAGTTTCTTCGCCGGGATCTCGCCGCTGGCGATCTTGCAGAAAATGCAGTTGGGGTCGTTCATTTCTTCCTGGCGGCCTTCTCGTCGATGCCGGAGATGCCCTCGCGGCGGTGCATTTCGGCCAGCACGTCGCCGGGGCCCAGGCCGTGGCGCGCGAGCACGATCATGCAATGGAACCACAGGTCGGCGGTCTCGCGCACCAGGTGCTGGCGGTCGCCGCTCTTCGCCGCCAGCACCGTCTCGGTGGCCTCCTCGCCGATTTTCTTCAGCAGCGCGTCCTCGCCTTGCGACAGCAGCCGGGCGACATAGGAGGTCTTTACATCTCCATGCTTTCTCTCCTCGATCGTCGCAGCGATGCGCTCGAGCGTCGCGTAGAGTCCAGGTTTCATTTTTTGTAGATCAGCGACGGATCCTTCAGCACCGGATCGGTCGCCACCCACCTCCCGTTCTGCAGTTTTCTGAAGAAACAGCTCTCGCGGCCGGTATGGCAGGCAATGCCGCCCACCTGCTCCACCCTGAGCAGCAGCGCATCCGCGTCGCAGTCGATGCGCACTTCGCGCACTTTCTGGACGTGCCCGGAATCCTCGCCCTTGCGCCAGAGCTTCTTGCGCGAGCGCGACCAATAGACCGCCTCCTGGCCCGCCACCGTCTTTTCCAGCGCTTCCCGGTTCATCCACGCGACGGTGAGCACCCTGCCCGAGGAAAAATCCTGCGCGACGACGGGGATCAGCCCCTGCTCGTTCCACGGCACTTCATCGAGCCATTCGTTCATAGGCGGACCTCGATGCCGCGGCTGCGCATGTGCTCTTTCGCCTGGCGCACGCTGAATTCGCCGAAATGGAACACGCTGGCGGCCAGCACCGCGTCGGCATGCCCTTCGATGACGCCTTCGGCGAGGTGCTCGAGGCTGCCGACGCCGCCTGAAGCGATGACCGGCACGCCGACCGCGTCCGACACGGCGCGCGTGAGCGCGAGGTCGAATCCGTCGCGCGTGCCGTCGCGGTCCATGCTGGTGAGCAGGATTTCCCCCGCCCCGGCAGCCTGCATGCGCTGCGCCCATTGCACGGCGTCCAGGCCGGTGGGCTTGCGCCCGCCGTGGGTGTAGACCTCCCAGCTGGCGCCGTTCCTTTTCGCATCGATCGCGACGACGATGCATTGATTGCCGACGACGCCTGAAGCCTCGCGCACCAGGTCGGGGTTCTGCACCGCGGCGGTGTTGATCGAGATCTTGTCGGCCCCGGCGTTGAGCAGCCGCCGAACGTCCGCGAGCTTGCGCACGCCGCCGCCCACCGTGAGCGGGATGAACACGCGCTCGGCGACCGCCTCGATGACGTGCAGCAGGATGTCGCGCTCATCGGAGCTCGCCGTGATGTCGAGAAAGCAGACTTCGTCCGCGCCCTGCTCGTCGTAGCGCGCCGCGATCTCGACCGGGTCGCCGGCATCGCGCAGCCCGACGAAGTTGACGCCCTTGACCACCCGGCCGGCGGTGACGTCGAGGCAGGGAATGACGCGCTTGGCGAGCCCCATGGCTAGTCCTTGGCGAGCGCCTTGTCGGCGGTCGCCTGGGCCTTCTTCAAGTCGAGCTTGCCCTCGTAGAGCGCGCGGCCGGCGATCGCGCCGATGATGCCCTCGGGAGCGAGCTGGCTGCACACCGCCTGCACGTCCTTGAGGCTGTTGAGGCCGCCCGAGGCGATGATCGGCGTCTTGATGGCCTGCGCCAGCTTGAGCGTCGCGTCGATGTTGACCCCGGTCAGCATGCCGTCGCGGCCGATGTCGGTATAGATCAGCGCCTCGACGCCATACTCCTCGAATTTCTTCGCCAGGTCGACGACGTCGTGGCCGGTCATCTTCGACCAGCCCTCGACCGCCACTTTCCCGTCCTTGGCGTCCAGGCCGGCGATGACATGGCCGGGAAAGGCGTAGCAGGCGTCGGACAGGAACCCCGGGTTCTTGACGGCGGCAGTGCCGATCACCACGAAGCTGACGCCCGCGTCGAGGTAGCTCTCGATGGCATCCAGGTCGCGGATGCCGCCGCCGAGCTGGATCGGCACCTGCCCGCCGACCGCCGCGATCATGTCGCGGATCACTTTCTCGTTCTTCGGCCGGCCGGCGATGGCGCCGTTCAGGTCGACGATGTGGAGGCGCCGGGCGCCTTCGCCCGCCCAATGCCTCGCCATCGCGACCGGGTCGTCGGAAAACACGGTAGCGCTGCTCATGTCGCCTTGCTTCAGGCGCACGCAGCGCCCGTCCTTCAGGTCAATAGCCGGGATGATGAGCACTCAGTGCTCGATTGAAAATCAGGGACGCCAGCGCACGAAGTTGGAGAGAAGTTGCAGGCCCGCAGACTGGCTTTTTTCCGGATGGAACTGTACGGCAAAAATGTTATCCCGGGCAACCGCGCAGGTAAAGGGCATGCCGTAGACGCACGTGGCCGCCGTCAGCCCCTCGTCGCGCGGCGCCGGGAAGTAGCTGTGCACGAAGTAGAACCGGCTGCGGTCGGCAACTCCCGCCCACAGCGCGTGGCGCCGCCGCTGCAGCACCTCGTTCCAGCCCATATGCGGAATCTTGAGACCGGAGACCCTGAAGCGCGGGACGTTGCCGGGCAGCAATCCGAGGCCCCGGGTGTCGCCCTCCTCGCCGCGCTCGAACAGCATCTGCAGGCCGATGCAGATGCCGAGGAAGGGCTTGGCCCCGGCCGCCTCGACGACTGCCTCGCGCGCCCCGCTCGCGGCCAGCTGGCGCATGCAGTCGGGCATCGCGCCCTGACCGGGCACCACGACCCGCTCCGCGGACCGGATGGCCGCCGGATCGGCGGTAGCCAGGACTTCGGCGCCGGGGGCGACATGCTCCAGCGCCTTGGCCACCGAGCGCAGATTCCCCATGCCGTAATCGACGACGGCAATCCTCAATTAAAGCGAGCCCTTCGTCGAAGGCACTGCGCCGGCCGCGCGCGGGTCGGGCTCGGCCGCCATGCGCAATGCGCGCGCAAACGCCTTGAACACGGTTTCGCACTGGTGATGCGCGTTGTCGCCGCGCAGGTTGTCGATGTGCAGGGTGACCTGCGCGTGGTTGGCGAAGCCCTGGAAGAACTGCTGCACCAGGTCGACGTCGAACTCGCCGATCAGCGCGCGGGTGAATTTGACGTGGTACTCGAGTCCCGGCCGGCCGGAGAAATCGATCACCGCGCGCGACAGCGCCTCGTCGAGAGGCACGTAGGCGTGGCCGAAGCGGCGTACGCCGGCCTTGTCGCCGAGCGCCCGGGCGAACGCCTGCCCCAGCGTGATGCCGATGTCCTCGACGGTGTGATGCGCGTCGATGTGCAGATCGCCCTGCGCCTCGATGTCCAGGTCGAGCAGGGCGTGGCGCGCCACCTGGTCGAGCATGTGCTCGAGGAAGGGCAGCCCGGTCGAGAGCTTCGCATCGCCCTTGCCGTCGACGTTGAGCCGCACCCGGATCCGGGTTTCCTTGGTGTTGCGGACGACTTCGGCGCTACGCATGTCAAAGCGCTTCCTGGAGGGCGGTGAGCAGTATACGGTTTTCGTCGGGCGTGCCGACCGTGATCCGCAGGCAATCGCGCAATCCCGGATGCAGATTCCTCACCAGCACGCCTTGCCGCCTCAGCGCCTCGTAAGTGCGCTCCGCCCGCGGAACGCGCACCAGGAAAAAGTTCGCCTGCGAAGGAAACACCGTCACGCCGGGGAGGCCGGCGAGGGCCGCGCCGAGCACCGCGCGCTCGGTCCTGATCCGCGCCGCCTGCTCTTCGAGCACCTCGAGCCGCTCCAGCATGAAAAGCGCAGCCGCCTGGGTGAGCACGTTGACGTTGTAGGCCTGCCGTACTTTGTTGAACTGCTCGATCCATTGCGGCCGGCCGGCGAGATAGCCCAGGCGGATGCCGGCCAGGCCGAGCTTGGACAGCGTGCGCAGGACGACCAGGTTCGGCTGCTCGCCCAGGCGCTGCATGAAGGTCCTGCCGGCGAACACGTGATACGCCTCATCTAGGACGACGAGTCCTTCGGCGGCGCGGATCACCCGCAGGACGTCTTCCTCCGGATACAGCACGCCGGTGGGATTATTCGGATAGGCGATGAACACGAGCGCTGGCCGCTCGCTTTTCATGCGCACGAGGAACGCGCCGGCGTCGAAGGAGAAGTCCTCGCGCAGCGGCACCGCCACGGCTTTCATCCCGCACAGCGCGGCATTCATGCCGTACATGACGAAGCTCGGCGCCGGATACATCATCGTCGTCCCCGGGCGCGCCACCGCCAGCGTGATGATCTGGAGCAGGTCGTCGGAGCCGTTTCCGAGCAGCAGCTCCATGCCCGCGGGCAGGTTCATCCGCCGCGCGAGCAGCTCGCGCACGCGCCGCCCGGTCGGCTCGGGATAGCGATTCAGATCGACGCGGGACAGCGCTTCGGCCAGCTCGCGGCGCAGCGCGGGCGGCAGCGGGTAGGGGTTTTCCATGGCGTCGAGCTTCACCATGCCCTGCGCTTCCGGCACCTGATATGCGGTCAGCGCGAGGATTTCCGGGCGCACCAGCTTCTCGGGGCTCATTTGAATCTCATCTGCGCGGAGCGGGCGTGGGCCGTCAGCCCCTCGCCTTCGGCCAGGACCGCGGCCAGCTTGCCGAGCCTGGCCGCCGCGGCCTGCGACACGCCGATGACGCTGGAGCGCTTCTGGAAATCGTAGACGCCGAGCGGCGAGGAGAAGCGCGCGCTGCCGGCAGTGGGCAGGACGTGGTTCGGCCCCGCGCAATAGTCGCCGATCGCCTCGGAGCTCCAGCGGCCGAGGAAAATGGCGCCCGCGTGTTTCAGCTTTGGCAGCCAGGCCTGCGGGTCCTCCACCGACAGCTCGAGATGCTCGGGCGCGATGCGGTTGGCAAGCGCGCACGCCTCCTCGAGGTCGCGCGTCTCGATGAGCGCTCCACGCGCCGCCAGCGACGCGGCGATGATTTCCCGCCTCGGCATCGCAGGAAGAAGTTTTTTCATCGAAAGCTCGACCTGATCGAGATAAGAGGATTGCGGGGAAAGCAGAAGCGCCTGCGCCGCCTCGTCGTGCTCAGCCTGCGAAAACAGGTCCATCGCCAGCCAGTCGGCAGGTGTACGGCCGTCCGCGATCACCAGGATTTCCGACGGCCCGGCGACCATGTCGATGCCGACCTGCCCGAACACCTGGCGCTTGGCTTCGGCGACATAGACGTTGCCGGGACCGACGATCTTGTCGACGCGCGGCACGCTCCGCGTGCCGTACGCGAGCGCGCCGACTGCCTGCGCGCCGCCGATGCCGATCACGCGGTCTACTTCGGCGAGCGCCGCGGCAGCCAGGACCAGCGGCTTGGGAGCGGGACTCACCATCACCAGCTCGCGCACGCCGGCGACTTTGGCCGGGAGCGCGTTCATCAGGACGGAGGACGGGTACGCCGCCTTGCCGCCCGGCACATAGATCCCGACGCGATCGATTGCGGTCACGCGCTGGCCAAGGCGCGTGCCGTCCTGGTCGGTGTAGTCCCAGGAGCTCTGCAGCTGCCGCCGGTGGAAGTCGCGGATGCGCTCGCCCGCCTCGCGCAACGCGCCTGCCTGCTCGCGTGACAGCGACTCCAGCGCCCTCTGCAGCTTTTCCCTAGGCACCTCGAGCTCGGCCAGCGAGCGCGCCGCGACGCGATCAAATTTGCGCGTGTAGTCGAGCACGGCCTCGTCGCCGCGAGAGCGCACATCGGCGAGGATCGCGCGTACCGATTCCTGCACCGCCGTATCCTGCAGCCCCGCGTGGCGCGTCAGCGCCGCCAGCTCGGCCTCGAACCCGGCGTCGCGCGTGGCGAGGCGCCGCAGCTTCATCGGCCGGCGGCTTTCGAGAAGGCGTCGATCAGCGGCTGCAGCGCAGCTCGCTTGGTCTTGAGCGCCGCCTGGTTGACGATCAAGCGCGCCGACACCGGCATGATTTCCTCGACCGGAACGAGGCTGTTGGCGCGCAAGGTGTTGCCGGTGGAAACGAGATCGACAATCGCATCGGCAAGACCGACCAGCGGCGCGAGCTCCATCGACCCGTACAGGCGAATCAGGTCCACATGCACGCCTTTTGCGGCAAAGTGCTCACGGGTGATGTTGACGTACTTGGTCGCAACGCGCAGGCGCGCGCCCTGCCGCACCGCGCCTGCGTAATCGAAGCCCTTGCGCACCGCGACCATCATCCGGCAGGCGGCGATGCCGAGATCGACCGGCTGGTACAGCCCCTCGCCGCCGTGCTCGGCCAGCACGTCGCGTCCGGCTACGCCGAGATCCGCGCCCCCGCGCTCGACATAGGTCGGCGTGTCCGAAGCGCGCACCACGATCAGCTGCACGTCACGCCGGTTCGTGGCAAGCACCAGCTTGCGCGAGCGCTCGGGGTCGTCGTTCGGCCGGATACCGACGCGCTCCAGCAGCGGCGCCGTCTCGTCGAAGATGCGCCCCTTGGATAGCGCGATGCTGATCTTGACCATAAACGAAAAAGGCCCCGATGGGGCCGATAAGGCTCTGAATTTTACTGCAATTTCACCGGGTGCGCTCGATCCTGGCGCCGAGCGCGGCGAGCTTTTTTTCGAGCGCCTCGTAGCCGCGGTCGAGGTGATAGATACGATCGACCACGGTCTGGCCATCGGCCACCAGGCCGGCGATGACCAGGCCCGCCGATGCGCGCAGATCGGTCGCCATGACGGCGGCGCCCTGCAGCCGCTCGACGCCTCTGACCACCGCCGTGTTGCCCTGGATCGAGATCTGGGCGCCCAGCCGCTGCAGTTCCAGCGCGTGCATGAAGCGGTTCTCGAAGATGGTCTCGCTGATTCGCGCGGTGCCGCGAGCGATGCTGGCGAGCGCCATGAACTGGGCCTGCATGTCGGTGGCGAAACCGGGGTAAGGGGCGGTGCTCAGGCTCACGGCCTTCGGCCGGGCGGCCATTTCGATTTCGATGGAGCGATCCGCCACTTCGATCCTTGCGCCGCATTCGCGCAGCTTTTCCAGCGTCGCACCGAGCGAATCGGGCGCGGCGTCGGTCAGTCTTACCTTGCCGCCCGCAGCGGCTGCGGCCGCCAGGTAAGTGCCTAGCTCGATGCGGTCGGGCATGACCCGGTGCGCGGTGCCCCGCAGCGAAGCCACGCCCTCGATCCGCATTACATCGCTGCCTGCTCCCTCGATGCGCGCCCCCATCGCCGACAGGCACCTGGCGAGGTCCACCACCTCGGGCTCGCGCGCCGCGTTCTCGAGCAGCGTCTCGCCCTCGGCGAGCACCGCCGCCATCAGCAGATTCTCGGTGCCGGTCACCGTGACGAGATCCATCACCACGCGCGCCCCGCGCAGCCGCTCGGCGCTGGCATGCATGTAGCCGTGCTCGACGCCGATCTTGGCCCCCATCGCCTGCAGACCCTTCACGTGCTGATCGACCGGCCGCAAGCCGATCGCGCAGCCCCCGGGTAGCGATACCCTGGCGCGCCCGCAGCGCGCAAGCAGCGGCCCGAGCACCAGCACCGAGGCACGCATGGTCTTCACCAGCTCGTACGGCGCCGTCGGGTCGCTGACTGCGGCGGCGCACAGCGTCAGCTGCCCGTCGGCCGGACGGTGGACCTCCACGCCCATCTGGCGCAGGAGCTTGCCCATCGTCGAGACGTCCACCAGGCTCGGCACATTGCTGAGAGCCACGCGCTGGTCGGTCAGCAGCGCCGCGCACATGATCGGCAGGGCCGCGTTCTTCGCACCCGAGACCCGCACCTCGCCCTGCAGCGGGCGTCCGCCGGTGATGCGCAGCTTATCCACCCGATTTCCACTCCTCAGGCGTCAGCGTGCGCATCGAAAGGGCATGAATTTCCTCGCGCATGCGCTCGCCGAGCGCCGCGTAAACCAGCTGATGTCGCTGCACGCGGCTCCTTCCCGCGAACTCCCCGGACACGATCAGCGCCTGGAAATGCTGTCCGTCGCCGACCACTTCCACGTGCTCGCAGGCGAGCCCCGCCGCGATCCCCGTCTTTACGCTTTCAGGCGTCACCATTCAATACCTCAGCTTGTACCCGGCCTTGAGCAGCCCGAGGCTGATCAGGCTAACGATCAAAAAGCTTACCCCGAGCACCGCCAGGCTGGCATACGGAGGCACGTCGGAAATGCCGAGGAAGCCATAGCGAAAGCCATCGACCATGTAAAAGAACGGGTTGGCGTGCGACAGCTTCTGCCAGAAGCCGGGCAACGAATGAATCGAATAGAACACGCCGGAAAGAAAGCTGAGAGGCATGATGACGAAGTTCTGAAACGCCGCCAGCTGATCGATCTTTTCGGAGACGATGCCGGCGATCAGGCCGAGCGCCCCGAGCAGCGCGGCTCCGAGCAGCGCGAACGCAAATGCCCAGAGCGGCGCGCCGAGCCGCAGCTCGACGAACCAGACGGTCACGGCGAGCACCCCGGCACCCACCAGCAGCCCGCGGATCACCGCGGCCAGCACGTAGGCGCCGAAGAACTCGAGGTGGGAGACCGGCGAGAGCAGGATGAACACGATGTTGCCGGTGATTTTCGACTGGATCAGGCTGGATGAGCTGTTGGCGAACGCGTTCTGCAGGACGCTCATCATGACCAGGCCCGGGACGAGGAACGAGGTATAGCGCACGCCTTCGTACACCTGCAGGCGTCCTTCCAGCGCCTGCCCGAAAATGATCAGGTATAGGAGCGCGCTCAGCACCGGCGCGGCGACGGTCTGCACGCTCACTTTCCAGAAGCGCAGCAGCTCCTTGAGGAAAAGCGTCCAGAAGCCGGTCACGACTGCCGCCCGGTCAGGCGCAGGAACACTTCTTCCAGATCGGGCGGCTGCACCTCCAGCTCGACGATGCCGATAGCGCTCTCGCGCAGCCTCGCCAGCACCGCCTCGAGCTCGCGGGCGCTCGGCAGGCGCAGCGTGAACAGCGGTCCGTCGCGCGCGACCACCTGCGCCGGAAACGGCTCCGGCAGCCGCTCCGCATCGAGCCGCACGCGCAGCTGCAGGCCCGAAAAGGTCTCGAGCAGGTTCCTGGTCGAGTCGAGCGCGGCAACGCGGCCCGCCTTCAGCATCGCGATGCGGTTGCAGTGAAGTTCGGCCTCCTCGAGGTAGTGCGTGGTCAGCACGATCGTGTGGCCTTCGCGGTTGAGCCGGCGCACGAACTGCCACAGGCCCTGCCGGAGCTCGACGTCGACGCCGGCGGTCGGCTCGTCGAGCACGATCACCGGCGGCTTGTGCACCAGCGCCTGCGCCACCAGCACGCGGCGCTTCATGCCGCCCGAGAGCGCGCGCATATTGGCGTTTGCCTTCGCTGTCAGATCCAGATGGTGCATCACCTCGTCGATCCAGGCGTCGTTGCCGCGGATGCCGAAGTAGCCCGACTGGATGCGCAGCGTCTCGCGCACGGTGAAGAACGGGTCGAACACCAGCTCCTGGGGCACCACGCCGAGCATGCGCCGCGCGCGCCGGTAGTCTTCGACCACGTTCGCGCCCATCACGCTTGCCGCCCCGGAATCCGGCCGCGCCAAGCCGGCAATCACGTTGATGAGGGTCGTCTTGCCGGCGCCATTGGGGCCGAGCAGGCCGAAGAACTCGCCCTGCCCGATCGCGAGGCTCACGCCCGCGAGCGCGCGCACGGCACCGAAGCGCTTCTCGAGCTGCCTGACATCGATGGCGTTCAGTGGTGCGGCGCGGCAGCGGGCAGCAGGCGCTCCACGCCGTACAGACGGGCGATCGTCTGCAGCGATGCGGGAAGGTTGGTAAAGGAGACTTCCTGCTGGCGCGCCTTGGCGTCGCGCAGCCAGGCGAGGAGCAGCGCGAGCAGAGAGGAATCCATCTCGGTGACTTCGCCGAGATCGACGCTCTGCACCCCTTCTTCGAGGTGGCGCCGGCCTTCTTCGAGCAGCCGAGCGACATTGGCCAGGGTCACCGGCCCGCTGACGATGATGCGGCGGCCCTCGCGCCGGATCATTTCTGCGGCGCCCCGCCGGCGGCTTCGAGCGTGCGGTTCTTCGCGCTCAGGCTCTTGATCAGGCCCTCGATCCCCGACTCGCGCACGGTGTTGTTGAACTCGGTCCGGTAGTTGGCGACCAGGCTCACGCCGCCGACCATCACGTCGTAGACCTTCCAGCCGGAGGCGGTCTTTTCCATGCTGTAGTCGATCGGCACCGGCTGCGCGCCGGGCTGCAGCACGCGCACGTTGACTGTGACGTCGGTCTCGGTCGGCTTGGCGCGCAGGGGCCGGAATTCGAATTTCTGCTCGGCGAAGGCGGCGAGCGCGCTGGCGTAGGTGCGCACCAGCAGGATCTTGAATTCCTCGGTGAGGCGCTTCTTCTGCCCCGCGTCCGCCTTGTTCCAGCTCTGACCCATCGCGAGGGCGGTCATGCCGGCGAAATTGAAGTGCGGCAGCACCTTCTCGTTGATCAGCTCGATGAGCTTGTTGCGATTGCCGCGGATCTCCTTGTCCTTGGCGATCAGATCCACCACCTCGAGCGTCACGTTCTTCACCAGCACGTCGGGCGTCGCTTCCTGGCCCTGCACGCTGGCGAGCAGAAGTGCGGCGGAGAGACACAAAGCGGCTTTAGCGATCGTGCGCATGTTGTACCACCCTCAAATCATTAACGCCCGCGGCAGGCTCCACGTTGACTGGCGTTTTGAAACTGCGCTCTTCTCGAATGCGTTCCTCGCGCGGAGGCTGTCCATCATAGATCAGGCTCCTGCGGCGCTGCAGGTAGGCGTCGCGCTGAAATACGTACTTGTCGAGCGCCGCCTCCTCCAGGATGCGGCTCGCGTCGAGCAGATCGGCGCGCACGCCGACCAGGCGCAGCGCGACCGCGGAATTGCGCAGCCTGATCGGCCTGAAATCGCCGACCGGATCGGTATAGATGTCGGCCGCGGTGCCGACGCTGTCGCGCAGCGTGCTCGAGCCCAGAATCGGCAGCACGAGATACGGACCGTCGCCAACTCCCCAGCGGCCCAGGGTCTGGCCGAAATCCTCGTTGTGCTTCTCGATGCCCATGTCGGAGGCCACGTCGTGAATGCCCAGCAGCCCGAAGCTGCTGTTGAAGGCGAAGCGCGCCCAGTCCTCCACGCCGTCCTGGATCTTGCCCTGCAGCAGGTTGTTGACGCCGATGAAAAGGTCGGCGATGTTGGAAAAGAAATTGCGCACCCGGCTGCGGATCTCCTCGTGCAGCAGATCGCGATAAGCCGTGGCCACCGGCCTGGCGATCGCCGCGTCGACGGTCTCGTTGAACTTGTACACGCCGCGGTTGAATCCTTCGAATGGATCGCGTGGATCGCCGTCCGCGGTGGCGCATGCCGCCAGCAACGCAAGCAGCACCGCGCTCGCCGGGAGCCTCACTTCGCCGGTTCCTTGGCCGGTTCGGCCGCCTTGCTGAACAGGAACTGGCTGATGAGGTTCTCGAGCACCACCGCCGACTGGGTCAGGCGCAGGCGGTCGCCGTTCTTCAGCATCACACCGTCGCCTCCGGCCTCGAGCCCGATGTACTGCTCGCCGAGGATTCCCGAGGTCAGGATCTTGGCGGTCGTGTCGCGCGGGAACTGGTAGGCGGCGTCGAGGTTGATCGCGACGAGCGCCTCGTAGCTTTCATTGTCGAAGCGGATGTCGGCGACCCTGCCGATCACCACGCCGGCGCTCTTCACCGGCGCGCGCGCCTTCAGGCCGCCGATATTGGCGAACTTGGCATACACCTGGTAGGCCGGCGCGGTGTTGAAGGAGGCGAGGTTGCCGACCTTGAGCGCGAGAAACAGCAAACCCGCAAGGCCCGCCGCGACGAAGATTCCGACCCACAGATCGATAGCCGAGCGGTTCATTGTCCGTGACCTCCTCCGGTGAACATGAGTGCGGTGAGCACGAAATCGAGCGCGAGAATGGCGAGCGACGAGGTAACCACCGTGCGCGTGGTGGCGCGCGACACGCCCTCCGCGGTCGGCGGGGCGTCGTAGCCCTCGAATACCGCGATCCAGGTCACCGCGATGCCGAACACGACGCTCTTGATGATGCCGTTGACGATGTCGTTGCGCAGGTCGACCGCGGCCTGCATCTGCGACCAGAACGCGCCGGCGTCGACGCCGATCAGCTGCACGCCGACCAGGTAGCCGCCGAAGATTCCCATGGCGGAGAACAGCGCCGCCAAGAGCGGCATCGAGATCACGCCGCCCCAGAAGCGCGGCGCCACCACGCGCGCCACCGGATCGACCGCCATCATTTCCATCGCCGAGAGCTGCTCGGTCGCCTTCATCAGGCCGATCTCCGCGGTGATCGCCGAGCCGGCGCGGCTGGCGAAAAGCAGCCCCGCGACGACCGGGCCGAGCTCGCGCACCAGCGACAGCGCGACCAGCACGCCGAGCGACTCGGAAGCCCCGAAGCGCTGCAGCGTGTCGTAGCCCTGCAGCGCGAGCACCATGCCGACGAACAGTCCCGAGACCAGGATGATGATCAGCGACAGCACGCCGGCGAAATAGATCTCGGCGATCGTCAGGCGAAAGCGCCGCAGCGCGGTGCCAGAATGCACGACCAGGTAGGCGAGGAAGCGGCTGGCGAAGCCCAGCCGCCACACGTGGGAGGTCACGCCGGCGCCGAGGCGCTCCAGCCGCTGGCGAAGAGCAGCGACGATCTGCATGTCAGGCGGCGGCAGGCTCGAGATCGGCGCCGTAGTCGGGCGCGGGGTAGTGGAACGGCACCGGGCCCTCGGATTTGCCGTTGACGAACTGGTTGACGAAGGGCTCGGAGCTCGCGCGGATCTCGGCGGGCGTGCCCTGGGCGATGACGCGGCCCGCCGCCATGAAGTAGACGTAGTCGACCACGCCGAGCGCCTCCTGCACGTCGTGCGTGACGATGATCGAGGTGGCGCCGAGCGAATCGTTCAGCTCGCGGATCAGGCGGGCGATGACGCCGAACGAGATCGGGTCGAGGCCCGTGAACGGCTCGTCGTACAGGATCAGCTGCGGATCGAGCGCGATCGAGCGCGCGAGCGCGACGCGACGCGCCATGCCGCCGGAGAGCTCGGTCGGCATCAGCCGGGCCGCGCCGCGCAGCCCGACCGCCTGCAGCTTCAGCAGCACCAGGTCGCGCAGCAGGTCATCGGGGAGCTCGGCGTGCTCGCGCAGCGGGAACGCGACGTTCTCGTAGACCGACATGTCGGTGAACAGCGCGCCGAACTGGAACAGCATGCCCATCTTGCGGCGCATGCGGTAAAGCCCTTCGCGGTCGAGCTTGCCGGTGAGCTCCCCGAGCACGCGCGCGGTGCCGCCGCTGGGCAGGTAAGCCCCCATGATGATCCGCAGCAGCGTGGTCTTGCCGCAACCCGACTGGCCCATGATGCCGACCACGCTGCCGCGCGCGATCTTAAGGTTGATGTCGCGCAGCACGGGGTGCGCGGGATCGTAACCGAAGGAAACGTTCCCTATTTCAACGATAGAGGAATGCCGCTCAGAGTCAGGGGATTGCTGCACGGCGTAATATTATCGCGTGAGGGAAGGATCCGCGAACGAGGCTGCAGTGCGCGTTGCCGCGCTGGCAAAGCGCTACGGCAAGCTCGATGCTTTGAAACGCGTCGATCTCGACGTGCCGGCGGGCGAGGCGTTCGGCCTGGTGGGCGCCAACGGGGCGGGCAAGACCACGCTCATCAAATGCGCGCTCGACCTCTGCGCCTACGACTCGGGCAGCGTTGCGATCTTTGGCGTCGCCGCCCGCCTGCCGCAGGCGCGCCGGCGCCTGGTCTACCTTCCGGAGCGCTTCGTGCCGCCGCACTACCTGCGTTGCCGGGAGTTCCTCGAGCTGATGCTGGAGCTCTCGGGGGCCCGTTACGAGCCGGCGCGCGCGCGACGGCTGCTGGAGGAACTGGAGCTCGAGCGCGACGTGCTCGAGCGCCCGGTGCGGCAGCTGTCGAAGGGGATGACGCAGAAGCTCGGCCTCGCCTCCTGCTTCCTGGTCGAGCGCGACCTCTTTGTTCTCGACGAACCGATGAGCGGCCTTGACCCCGCCACCCGGGTCGCGGTGAAATCGGTTCTGCGCCGACTGAGCGCTGAAGGCAGGACGCTGTTCTTTACTTCGCACGTTCTCGCCGACGTCGAAGAGCTCTGTTCGTCCATCGCGGTGCTGGACCAGGGAACGGTCCGCTTCCGCGGCTCGCCGGCGGCGCTTTGCGCGCGTTACGCGCAGACTCACCTGGAGCGGGCGTTCATGAGGTGCATCCGTGACGACGAATCCGCAACCGGCGCCTGAGGCGAAGCCGGGGCTGCTGGTCGTCGACGACGATCCGCTGATCACCGATACGCTGGCCTTCGCCCTGCAGGCCGACTACGCCGTGCACGCCTGCGACAGCCGGCAGCAAGCCATCGAGCTTCTGCGGCAGCTGCGCGACGCGCCGCCGCTTGCGCTGGTCGACCTCGGCCTGCCGCCGGCGCCGCACACGCCCGATGAAGGCTTCCAGCTGATCGCCGACCTGCTGGCGCATTCCCCGAGCATGAAGATCTTCGTGCTCTCGGGCCAGAACGATGCGGCGAACGCACGCCATGCGCGCGCGCTGGGCGCCTGGGAGTTTGTCGCCAAGCCGAGCGATCCGGCGCTGCTCAGGCGCCTGCTGGCGCGCGCGCTCGAGCTGCCGGCGGCCGAAGCGCCCGAGCTGGTCGGCGCGAGCCCCGTGCTGGCGAAGCTCAAGCAGCAGATCGCGCAATTCGCCGGCTCGCCGTACCCGGTGCTGATCGAGGGCGAATCCGGCAGCGGCAAGGAGCTGGTCGCGCGCAATCTGCACCGGCTCTCGCCGCGCTCGGGCCGCCCGTACCTCACCCTCAATTGCGCCGCGATCTCGCCCACGCTGGTCGAGCCGACCCTGTTCGGGTACGTCAAGGGAGCGTTCACCGGTGCCGCCTCCAACAAGGCGGGGTATTTCGAGGACGCCCAGGACGGAACCCTGCTGCTCGACGAGATCGGCGAGTTGCCGCTCGAGCTGCAGGCGAAGCTGCTGCGCGTGCTGGAGAACGGCGAGTACCAGCGCGTGGGGGAAACGCAGCGCAGGGTTTCCCGCTGCCGCGTCATCGCCGCAACCAACCGCGACCTGCGACGCGACGTCAAACAGGGGGCGTTCCGCGCCGACCTGTATCACCGCCTGTCGGTGTTCAGCCTGAACGTGCCGCCGCTGCGCGAAATGGAAGGCGACAAGCTCCAGCTGCTCGAGCACTTCCGCCGCTTTTATGCGGCGCAATCGGGCATGCAGCCTTTCGAGCTCGACGACGACGCCACCGCCCGCTGGGCGCGGTACGACTTTCCCGGCAACGTGCGCGAGCTGCGCAACGTCGTGATCAGGCTCAGCACGAAGTATTCCGGGCAGCGCGTGTCCGTGGCGGAGCTCGAGCCCGAGCTCGACCTCGAGGCCCTTTATCCCGGGTCCGCCGTCGAAGGCGGCGCGATCGTCGAGCAGGCCGTGCGTCAGCTGGAGCGATCTGGGGCTTTCAACCTCGACGAAACGCTGCGCGCCTGGGAGCGGGGCTACATCGAGGCGGCGCTGCGCCTGACGCGCGGCAACGTCAGCCAGGCGGCGAAGCTGCTCGGCGTGAACCGCACCACGCTCTACAGCCGCATGCACCCCGACGAGGACAAATAGCGGTGGCGCTTTACCTGGAGCACTTCGGGCTCGCCGAGCCGCCGTTCCGCATCACGCCGCACACCGACTTTTTCTTCGACGGCGCCGACCGGGGCGCCACCCTGGAGGCGCTGATCTACGCCATCCTGCACGACGAGGGCATCGTCAAGCTGTCGGGCGAAGTAGGCAGCGGCAAGACCATGCTGTGCCGGGTGCTGATGGAGCGGCTGCCGCCGCACGTGGAGACGATCTACCTCGCCACGCCATCGCTCGCGCGCGACGAGATCCTTCACGCCATTGCCGACGACCTGGAACTCAGGCTGACGCACGAGCGCACCACGGTGGCGCTGCGCGAGCTGCAGGAGCATCTGATCCGGCTGTACGGCGCCGGCCGCCGCGTCGTGGTCCTCATCGACGAGGCGCACGTCATGCCCGAGGAGACGCTCGAGCAGGTGCGCCTGCTGTCGAACCTCGAGTCGAACCGCCACAAGCTGATGCAGCTGGTCCTGTTCGGCCAGCCCGAGCTCGACGCGACCCTCGCCAAGCCGTCGTTGCGCCAGCTGCGCGACCGCATTACGCACGCCTTTCGCATGCGCCCGCTGGCGGAGCCCGAAGTCGCCAAATACGTATCGTTCCGCATGCGGGCGGCCGGCTACCGGGGACCCGACGTGTTCGCGCCGGGCGCGCTGGCGCGGGTGGCACGTGCCTCCGGCGGGCTCACGCGCCGCATCAACATACTTGCCGACAAATCGCTGCTCGCGGCCTTCACGCAGGACGCGCACGCGGTCACCGAGCGTCACGTGCGCGCGGCAATCGCCGACTCCGAATTTGCCCGGCTCAGGAGGCCGTGGCGGCCGGCCGCGTACGCCGGCGCGGCGCTCGCCGCCGGTGTGCTCATCGGCGCGGCGGTTCATTGGGCGTTTTTCGCACGCGCGGTAAAGCTGGAAGCACCGGCGGCCCAGATACCCGCCATCCCGCCAGCGCAGGCTGCCCGGGTGCCGGCAGCGGCAGCCATAGAACCGGAACCCCCTCCGCAACCTCCGCCCCCCAAACTCCTGAGGCAAGATCAAGTACAGCGCCTAAGCGGGTACTCACCGGGTGGCCAGCGCCTGCTTACCGAGCGCATCGCAGCAACGCAGGAGTTGCTCGAGCGCGTGCCCGATGAGCAATTTGCCATCGAGCTGTTCATCACGGACAACACCAACCCGGCACGCGTGGAGCGTTTTCTGGTGCGCGCGCGCGAGCTGGTTCCGCTCGGCGAGTTGTTCGTCATCCCGGTGGCGCGCGGTGGGCAGTACCGGCTGCGGGTGATTTTCGGCGAGTTCCCGAGCCGCGCGGCGGCGATCGAGGCGGGGAAGCGTTTACCGCCGCGCTACCAGCAGGCGTTTCGGGCCTTGCCACGCAGCTTCGCGGAACTCCGTGGCCAAATTTAGACAGGACCAGGAAAACGCCAGCAGGACAGGTGCTTAGACCACTTTCCTCAAGTTGGTATCGTGCTATGCTTCGCAGCGGGAGGGAAGCTAGGCGGTGCAATGAGGTTTGGGACAACGGCTGCGGTAGCGTTGCTGGCAGGTCTGCTGAGCGCTTGCGCCCAGGCACCGGTCAAGCCGGCAGAGTCGCATCTCCGGGCCGGCGAGCCGCGGCCCGAGGGCTTGATTCCGCCGCCGGTTCAGATGGCGCCGGTGCTGCCGCGGCCGAAGCCGAGCGTCAGGCCGGAGACCTATAGCGTAGTCGTCAGCAACGTGCGGGTGCAGGAACTGCTGTTCGCCCTCGCGCGCGACGCCAGGCTGAATGTCGACATCAGCCCCGACATCACCGGCACCGCCACCCTCAATGCGATCGACCAGACGCTGCCGCAGCTGCTGTCACGGATCTCGCGCCAGGTAGACCTGCGCTGGGAAATCGACGGGCAAACCCTCGTCGTGATGCGCGATACGCCGTTCCTGCGCGCCTACAAGATCGACTATCTCAGCGCGGCACGCAACGTGACGATGAAGTCGACGGCGTCGACGCTGTTCGGCGGCGGTACCGGTGCCGCCGCTGCCTCGGGCGCGGCGACGACGGGCGCGACCGCGACCATCGACGTCACAGCGGAGAACAAGCTGTGGGAGTCGATCGTGCTGAACGTGAAGGAAATTCTGCGCGAGACCGACAAGATCCTGCCCGCCGCTGCGACAGCGGCGGCCATACCGGTGCAGCCGCCGCCGGTCGCGCCTGGCCCCGGGCAGAGCGCCACCGCTCCGGGGCCGGCGGCGCCGCCGGCCCCCACCTACCAGGAGGCGGCTTCGGTCATTGCCAACCGCGAGAGCGGAGTCCTCTATGTGAGGGCAACTTCCAAGCAGCATGAAAAGGTGCAGGAATTTCTCGACCAGGTCATGGCGGGCGCCAAGCGCCAGGTGCTGGTCGAGGCCACCGTGGCCGAAGTCCAGCTGAGAAACGAATACCAGCGCGGCATCGAGTGGCAGCGCCTGCGCTCGGGACCGGGGGGCTTCGAGCTCACGCAGCCAGGGCTTCCGCCGCCGACAGGATTCAACCCCAACCCGTTCGTGATCGGCTACGTGTCGACCGGCAACAATTTCTCGGTGACGTTGAAGCTGCTCGAGCAGTTCGGCGATGTCAGGGTGCTGTCGAGCCCGAAGCTCAGCGTTATGAATAACCAGACCGCGATCCTGCGGGTGACGCGGGACATCATCTATTTCACCATCACCCCCTCCACCCAGCCGATCACCTTCACGGGCGGCGGAGCCGGCGGCATCACGGTCAACGCCTCGTTCACCACGACCCCCAACGTCGCCGCCGAGGGATTCATGATGGCAGTGCTGCCGCAGATCAACGAAACCGATGGCGTCGTGCTCAACGTGAGGCCGACGATCCGCCGCCAGGTCGCCAGCGCCCGGGATCCCAATCCGGCGCTGCAGGGGCTGGCGACCCAGAACGACATTCCCCTGTTCGAGACGCGCGAGTTCGATTCGATCCTCCGGCTGCAGAGCGGCGAGATCGCCGTGCTGGCCGGCCTGATGCAGGACCAGGTGGAAAACACCGACGCCGGAATTCCCGGCATCCGCAGCATCCCGCTCGTCGGCGAGGCGCTTTCGTCGCGCAGCGATCTGACGAGGAAGACGGAGCTGGTCATCTTTCTGCGCGCCAGCGTGATCCGCGATCCCAGCACCGAGGGCGACTTCCGCAGGTTCCGCGACCAGCTCCCGGGCGGTGACTTCTTTACGAAGCCGAACCCGGGCCGCATCGCTCCGCCCGTCGCGCCGGCGGGCGAGCCGCTACGGTGACATGAGCCTGCTCCTCGAGGCGCTGAAAAAAGCCGAGAAGGCGAAAGAAGAGGCGCAGAAGCGGGCGCGCGGCGACTCGGGCGGCGCAGCGGGAGAGTTGCGCCTGGAAGGCGAGGCCGCGCCCGCAGTCGACAACACGCGCGTCGTTACGCGTCCCGAGCTGCCCGACATCTCGCAGCCGCTTGAGATCGTCAGCGACGACCTGGCCGTGAAGGAGCCGGCGAGCGCCGGGGAGAAGCTGTCGCCTGAATACACGGCGGCGCCGTCGCCGCGGCCGCAAGCCCCGCTTCGCGAAGCCGATCCCCGATCCGCTGACCGTGCGGCGGCAAGGAAGGTGTTCGAGGCAAAGTTCAAGGAGCCGAATCCGCGCATGCCCTTTTACATCGCCATGGGCGTGCTCGGCGTGTTCGCGCTCGGCACGGTCGGCTATTTCTGGTATCAGCTTCGACCGCCTTATGCCCTGGTCAACGCCAATCCGCCGCGGCCCGACGGCGAAGCGGTGGTTGCGGCGGCCGCCGAGACCACTGCGCCGACAAGACCTGCCGCCGCGCCAACTGGCCAGGGGCCGATCCCCGGTCTTCCGGGGTCCGCTGCGCTGCCCGCGCCGACACCAGCCCGCACACCGGCGGCGGCTTCTTCCCCGACGCAGATATTGGCCGTACCCAAACCAGCGGCCAGGCCCCTTCTGAGCGCTCCGCCCGCGCGCCTCATCCCGGACTCGCCCATCGTCGTCCCGGAACGCCGCGCCGCACCTCAGGTGCATCCAAAGGTCGAGTCGGGCTATGCCGCCTATCTCGCCGGCGACCTGGCCACCGCGCGCGCCGACTACCAGGAGGTATTGCGCGAGGAACCGGCCAACCGCGATGCCCTGCTCGGGCTGGCCGCCATCGACGTGCGCACCGGGCGTTATGAGCCCGCTGAGGCGATCTACCTCCGGCTTCTGCAATCCGACCCGCGCGACTCCCATGCGCACGCGGCGCTGATCGAGTTGCGCGCAGGCCGCATGGACCCGCTGGCCGCCGAGAGCCGCGTCAAGTCGCTGCTGGCCAACGACCCGGCCGCCGACGTGCTGTATTTCACGCTCGGCAACCAGCTCGCGCTGCAGGGCCGCTGGGCCGAGGCGCAGCAGTACTACTCCAAGGCGTTTGCCGCCGATCCGGACAACGCCGACTTCGCCTATAACCTCGCGGTGAGCCTCGATCACCTGCGCCAGCCCAAGCTCGCGCTCGAGTATTACGCTCGCGCACTCGCGCTGGCGGAGAAACGCGCCGCGAGCTTCGAGCTTGCGACGGTCCGCAGCCGCGTGCAGCAGCTCGGCCATTGACACTTTCTGACTGCGGTCGTGGATTCTGACCTGCGGCCAATACTGGTGCCCGATATCATTGTTCCGTCCGGATGAACTCACCCACCAATCCGCAGGCAAAGCGGCACATCGGCCAGATCCTGATCGACCAGGGCATCCTGACCGAGGACCAGCTGCGCATCGCGCTGCTCGAGCAGACCAAGCAGCACATGCCGGTAGGAAGGCTGCTGGTGCAGCTCGGCTTCGTGTCCGAGGCGACGCTGCGCGATGCGCTGTCGGAAAAGCTCGGGCTGCAGTCGGTGGACCTGGGACGCATCATCGTCGACCCGGCGGCGCTCAAGACGCTGCCGCGCGACATGGCGCGGCGCTACCGCGTGTTCCCCGTAGCGCTCGACCGCCAGCAGAAAAAGTTCATCGTCGCCCTCTCCGACACCAATAACATCGTCGCGATCGACCAGCTGCGCGCGCACCTGAAGGGCGAGTTCGAGGTCGAGCTGCGCCTCGCCGGCGACACCGAGATCGACCGCGCCATCGAGCACTACTACGGGCACGAGTTCTCGATCGACGGCATCCTGAAGGAGATCGAGACCGGCGAGGTCGACTACACGACCATCGTCGACGGCGACGAGTACTCGCAGCCGGTGGTGCGCCTGATCTCGGCGCTGCTCGCCGACTCGGTGGAGCGCGCCGCCTCGGACATCCACTTCGAGCCCGAGCAGAACTTCCTGCGCATCCGCTACCGCATCGACGGCGTGCTGCGCCAGATCCGCTCGCTGCACAAGACCTACTGGCCGGCGATGGCCGTGCGCATCAAGGTGATGGCGAAAATGAACATTGCCGAGACCCGCGCGCCGCAGGACGGCCGCATCTCCGCCACCATGTCGGGCCGCGTCGTCGACTTCCGCGTCGCCAGCCTGCCGACCAGCCACGGCGAGAACCTGGTGCTGCGCATCCTCGACCGGCAAAAGGGCATCGTGCCGCTCGACAAGCTCGGCCTGGAGGAGGAGCAGCTCGAGCTGCTCAAGCGCATGATCGCCCGGCCGGAGGGCATCATCCTGGTCACCGGGCCGACCGGGAGCGGCAAGACCACGACGCTCTACTCGATCCTCAACCACATCAACTCCGACGGCATCAACGTGATGACGCTCGAGGACCCGGTCGAGTACCCGATGACGCTGATCCGCCAGACTTCGGTGGCCGAGGCGGCGAAGCTCGATTTCGCGAACGGCATCCGCGCCATGATGCGCCAGGACCCCGACGTCATCCTGGTCGGCGAGATCCGCGACCAGGAGACCGCCGAGATGGCGTTCCGCGCCGCGATGACTGGCCACCAGGTGTACACGACGCTGCACACCAACTCCGCGGTGGGCGCCTTCCCGCGGCTGCTCGACATCGGCATCGTGCCCGACACCATGGCGGGCAACATCATCGGCATCCTGGCGCAGCGCCTGGTGAGGAGACTGTGCCGCACCTGCCGGCAGTCCTATGACCCGGACGCTCGGGAGCGCCGGCTGCTCGGCGTGGCGCCCACCGAGTCCGCAGCGCTCTACCGCGCAGTCGGTTGCGAGCACTGCGACTACCAGGGGTTTCGCGGGCGCCAGTCGATCCTCGAGATCCTCAAGGTCGACGGCGCGCTCGACGAGATGGTGGCGCGCCGCGCCACCGCGCGCGAGATCCTCGCTGCGGCGCGCGTCCAGGGCTTCAAGACCCTCGCCGACGACGGCGCACGCCTGGTCCGCCAGGGGGCCACCAGCCTGGACGAGCTGATGCGCGTGGTCGACCTGACCGACCGCATGGCCTGAGCCGCCGGGAGGCCCATTGCCCCTCTTCACCTACAAGGCCATAGACGCCCGGGGCAAGAGCGTGGTGGGCCGGGTGGAGGCGGTGAACCTGTTCGATCTCGAGCAGCGCCTAGCGCGCATGGAGCTCGATCTCGTGCTCGGCGCCCCCTCCAGCACGCGCTCCCGGCTCATCGGCGGCGGCAAAGTCACGCGCCAGGACCTGATCAACTTCTGCTTTCACCTCGAGCAGCTCGCCAGCGCCGGGGTGCCGGTCATGGAGGGCCTGGCCGACCTGCGCGAGAGCGTCGAGAACCCGCGCTTCCGGGAGGTGGTGTCCGGGATGATCGAATCGATCGAAGGCGGCCGCAACCTGTCGCAAGCGCTCGCCGAGTACCCCGAGGTGTATGGCAGGGTGTTCGTGAGCCTCGTGCGCTCAGGCGAGCAGACCGGAAAGCTGCCCGAGGTGCTGCGCAGCCTCTCCGAGTCGCTGAAGTGGGAGGACGAGCTCGCGGCGCAGACCAAGAAGCTGTTGATGTACCCGGCGTTCGTCGGCAGCGTCGTGCTGCTGGTCACCTTCTTCCTGATGATCTACCTGGTGCCGCAGATGACCGGGTTCATCCGCAACATGGGGCAGGATATCCCGCTGCAGACGCGCATCCTGATGGCGGTGTCCGACTTTTTCGTGAACTACTGGTGGGCCGTCGTCGCCGCGCCGTTCGCCGCCTGGTTCGGCCTCAAGCTTGCGATGCAGACGAACCCGGCCGTCGAGTACGCCGTGGACCACTACAAGATCACGATGCCGCTGATCGGCCCGATCCTGAGAAAGATCATCCTGTCGCGTTTCGCCTCGAGCTTCGCCATGATGTATGCCTCGGGCATCACGGTCCTCGACGCGATCCGCAGCTGCGAGGAAATCGTCGGCAACCGGCCCCTGGAAGCCGCCTTGCACCGGGCCGGCCAGCAGATCGCGGAGGGCAAGAACCTGACGGCGGCGTTCCAGGATCTCGGCGTGTTCCCGGCGCTCGTGATCCGGATGCTGCGCATCGGCGAAAACACCGGGGCGCTCGACACGGCGCTGCTCAACGTCAGCTATTTCTACAACCGCGAAGTGAAGGAATCGATCGGCAAGGTGCAGGCGATGATCGAGCCGGCCCTGACGCTGGTGCTCGGCGCAATTCTCGGCTGGGTGATGCTGTCGGTCCTCGGGCCGGTGTACGACACGATCTCGAAGATGAAATTCTAGCCATGGCCACGCGGCGCATTCTCTACTTCACGGCCGAGGACCATTACCTCTACCGCAGCGCCGGGGCGGGGCTCGAGCTGGAGACGAAGTTCTCCGGCGACGACCTCGGCGTCACGGCGTTCCGCGAGCACCTGCGCGGCCTGAAGGGCGAGCTGTTCTGCGTGCTGGTCGATGTCGCGGGCGAGGACTTCCACGAGGACCAGATTCCGTTCCTGCGCGGCGGCGACCGCGAGGCGGTGCTGCAGCGCCGGCTGGCGCAGCGCTACCGCGACACCCGGCTCGCCGCGGCGCTGTCGCTCGGCTACGTGGCCGGCACGCGGCGCAACGAACGGCTGCTGCTCGCCTCGTTCACGAACACGCAGCAGCTTGCGCCCTGGCTGGATGCGCTGGAGGAAGCGGGCACCAAGCTGACCGGCGTCTACTCGGTGCCGCTGCTCGCGCCGGCGCTGGCGCGCAAGCTGGGCGCGAAAGCCGGCCGCGCCTTCGTCGTCACGATCAACCGGGCGGGGTTGCGGCAGTGCTTCATCGAGGCGGGCCGGTTGCGGTTCGCGCGCCTGGAGCGCACCGTGGACATGGTGCCGCAGGCGCTCGCCATATTCGTGCGCTCCGAGATGCTGCGGCTCGCGCAGTACCTGGGCACGTTGCGCGTGCTTCCCCGCGAGGGGCCGCCGGTGCAGGTATTCGTGGTCGCGCCGCGCGCGCAGCGCTCGACTTTCGAGCAGGCGCTGGTGTCCGACGCCCGGCTCGTGTTCCACACCGTCGACGAAGGCGAGGCGCTGCGCAGCGTCGGCGTGCGCCGTGCGCCCGAGCGGATCCTCGGTGAAGCGCTGTATCTGCATCTCGCGGCGAAAAAGCCGCCGCGCGAACAGTTCGCAAGCAGCGCCGAGCGGCGCCGCTATCAGGTATGGC
>Ga0209155_1000044_pt1 | contig 51612 bp, 42 predicted proteins | sample GraSoiAngelo_122_FD_185879 | JGI IMG/M metagenome (GOLD analysis project Ga0209155, IMG submission 185879) | Grasslands soil microbial communities from the Angelo Coastal Reserve, California, USA - 14_0927_02_20cm (SPAdes) (version 2) | ecosystem: Environmental > Terrestrial > Soil > Grasslands ... | reverse complement strand
CCGGCGCCGATCGTCGCGGTGGTTACATCGTCGAACTCGGAATGAGAGCAAGCCAGGACCGACAGCAGCAGAAATGCAATGACCGTATTCTTCATATCAGCCTTCCCGCCCGACGCGGCTGGTTGGAATCAAGGCATCTGTACGAGCGTCCCGTCCGGTGCCGACTTGAACGGGCCGTTGTCGTGTCAATCCGGCGGTCGCGACGACGAGGGCAACAGAGAATCTCGCTTCGTGGTTCATGGCTGTCCCCAAAAGGATGCGTTGGCTCGGTCGCCTGCTCGCCGCGACGTCTCTTCCAAAAATCGGGTCCAGGTGCCGACATGCCTGCCTTGAAGCGGCAGATCGATGCACGGCGACTCAAACGTGGGTCATCTGGAAAACCGTTGATATCCAAGGAGATACAAGCCGAAGTCACTTCCCGGCGCGCCTTCGATGACGTGCGACGAAAGTGCTAGAGTTCCGCCGACGAGCAGGAGTTGCCGATGGCGGATGTAGCCGACACCCCGCAGGTCGTTCGGTTCGGGGTGTTCGAGGTCGATCTCCGGGCAGGAGAGCTGCGCAAGAAGGGAGTCAGAATCAGACTCCAGGAGCAACCCCTGCAAGTCCTGGCAGTGCTCCTGGAACAACCCGGCCAGCTCGTCACGCGCGAGGAGTTGAAGCAGAAGCTCTGGGCCGGGACGATCGTGGACTTCGATCACAGCATCAACACGACGATCAACAAGCTGCGGGAAGCGCTCGGAGATTCGGCCGACACCCCGCGGTTCATCGAGACCCTGCCGCGTCGCGGGTATCGCTTCATCTATCCAGTCAACGGCGCCATCGTCGACACGTCCGTCCCGGTAAACGGGGCGCCTGTCGCCACCATCATTGCCCCGATGAACGGCGCGCCAATCCTCGCACTCCCCGGCGGTCTGGAGGATGCCTCTAAGGTTCGTCAGCCAGCGGCCTCGTGGAGTCGGCGTCGCGCGGCTGCCGTCGTCATGTTCGCCCTGCTGCTCGTTCTGCTCGTCCTCGCACTCAATGTCGGCGGAGTGCGCGACCAGATGGTCGGCGGACCAGGAGCAGTCCACGTCACTTCCATTGCCGTGCTGCCACTGAAGAACGTCTCGGCCGGCGCCCAACAGGAATACTTCGTGGATGGCATGACGGAGGCACTGATCATCGAGCTCGGGAAGATCAGCGCGCTGCGAGTGCTCTCGTACCAATCGATGATCGGCTACCGGCAAACCGCGAAGTCCCTGCCGCAGATTGCGCGGGAGCTCAAGGTGGACGCATTCCTGGAAGGCTCCGTGTTCCACTCCGGAGAGAGAGTTCGCATCACGGCCAATCTGATTCAGGCGTCTCCTGAACGGCATCTGTGGGCAGAGAGCTACGAGTTCAATCTGCGCGACGTCGTCGGCGTGCAGGGAGAAGTAGCGCGGGACGTGGCCAGGCGGATCCGTGTGAAGGTGACGCCGGGGGAGCGGATGCGCCTCACCACTCCGCGACCGGTCGATTCGGAAGCTTACGAAGCGTACTTGCTCGGTCGCGCTCACCTGTCCAAGACGGCGACACAGACGAGTTGGAACAAGGCGCAGGAATACTTCGAGAAGGCGATTGACAAGGATCCCGCGTACGCTCCCGCGTACGCTGCCCTCGCCGAGCTTTACATCCGTCACAGGGGCAAGACGCGCAAGAGCTTCGACGCGCGCCTTCAGGCGCGACAGTGGGGTGAAAAAGCCCTCAAGCTGGACGAGACGCTCGCCGATGCGCACGCGGTGCTGGGCAGGGCCGCACAGCAGGACTGGGACTGGTCGGGCACCGAGCGCGAGTTCAGGCGCGCCATCGAGCTCAACCCGAGCCATGCGACTGCCCGCACCTGGTACGCCATGTACCTGTATGCGATGCAGCGCTTCGAGGAGGCTGTCGTCGAGGCGAGGCGCGCCCAGCAGCTGGATCCGGCCTCGGCGCACGTCAACACCTGGGCAGGGGGCGCGTACTTTGCGGCCGGGCGCGCCGAGGAAGCGGTCGCATCCGCGCGGAAGGCATTGGAACTGGACCCCAGTTTCTTTGACGCCAGCGTCGTGCTCGGCAGGATCCATTTGATGCAGGGGAAGTATGAGGAAGCCATCGCAGAGCTTGAACGGGCGCTGACCTTCAACCAAGGGCAACAGCTTGTGCTGGGCGCGCTGGCGCACGCGTATGCGCGGGCCGGGCACCGGGAGAAAGCCCTGAATCTGGTGGGCGAATTGAACCGGATCGACCTCGAGGAACGGGGCTACACCCCGTTCGGACTGATCTGGGCGTACGCGGGCTTGGGCGACAAAGAGCGGGCATTCGCCTTGCTGGAGAAGTGCTACCAGGAGCGGTACGGCCGGATGGTCTGGCTCAACGTCGACCCATTGCTGGAGCCGCTACGTTCCGACCCGCGCTTCGCGGACCTCGCGCGCCGCGTCGGCCTGCCCACGCTCGCTTCGTCTCCGCGGCGGTAATTCCAGCGCTGCGCGATACGTTGGCCTTTTGTCTGTCTACTGCCCCCGCGTTCTGGTTCGGGTCGTCACGTAGAGGTCGAAGTCTCCAGAACCTCCGGGACGATTCGATACGAAGAAGAGGGTCTCGCCGATCGGATGCAAGGTAGGCCTGGGCATCGTTGAACTCGCTATTGACCGGAGCGCCAACATTGACCGGGGTAGACCAGGAGTCATGGACGCTCTCGCGCGTCGACACCCAGATGTCGGTGGCGCCCAGCGAGCCGGGCCGATCCGAGAAGAGGAACAGTTCGAGTCCGTCAAAGCGAGGCACTGGGCGCTGGTCGTTGTTTGGACTGCTGAGCTGCGGGACGAGAATCGCAGGACCAAAGGATCCGTCCGGCATCTGTTCGCTGACGTAGATGTCGCTGCCACCCATGCCGCCAGGGCGGTCGCTGCCAAAGTAGAGGAGCGGCCTGCCGTCATTGTCGTTTTCGAGAAGACTCGCGCCCTGTTCGCTGAACGCGGAGTTCACTCCCGGCCCGAGGTTCACGGATGGCTGCCAGCCGAAGTCATCGTGCTTGTCGAAGCGGTAGGAAGCCCAGATGTCGACGCTTCCAAGACCTCCTGGACGGGTGCTCTTGATGAAAAGCCAATGGCCGTCGCGGGACAGCGACGGCACACTCTCGTTCGCGGTGGTATTGACCAGAGGACCAAGGTTCACCGGCGGCTCCCATGGGGAGTCGACCGAGGCTGCGAGACCCAGATGTCGAAGGCGCCAGACCCGCCTGGCCGGTTCGAGGCGAAGTAGAGACTGAGCCCATCCTTCGAGATGGCCGGACCAAGTTCAGAGAATGGAGAATTCACCGCGGGCCCGAGGTTTTGTGGCGCCGACCACTCCGAATACCGGGGCGCTGCGGCAAGCGGAAATGCGGCGAAGACCAGCGTGGTGAGTCCAATCAGGGTTCGATACACGGACGGCCACCTTGCGATTGTCCGAATCATTTGCCGCTCCGTGTCCGTGTAGACATCCAGAGATCATTCCCGCCCAATCCTCCCGGCCGATTGGAGGCAAAAATGAGCGTACGAGCGTCGAACGAAAGGGTCGGTGTGAGGTCGTTGAACACGGTATTGAACGGTGGTCCGGCATTGGTCGGCGTCTTCCACTGGTCGTGGATGCTTTGTCGTGTAGACGTCCAGATGTCGTTGCCGCCGACGGAGCCTGCTCTTGGTGACCCAAAGAACATCTCTCGGCCGTCCTTCCGAATGGTCACGGCCGCGTCATTGACCGCCGGGTCGTTCAGTTCCGCGACGAAGACTACGGGACCCTGTGCCTCACCTTCTCGCGTCACCGAGGCGTAGTAGATGTTGGCCTGTTGCGCGGCGTTCTGCCCGCGATTGAAGTACAGATTCGCCGATCCGTCCTCGGCATTCTGGAGATAGAAGGGTGCGTTCTCGGCGTCCGGCGTATTGATCGGCGATCCAACGTTCACCGGATTCTCCCAGGCGAAGTCATCGTTCGGATCGGATCTCCGGGACATGTAGATGTCGCTCATGCCTTGCCCGCCAGGCCGGAAGCTGGAGAAAAAGAGGAGGTGACCATCAATCGACAGGTTCGGGGCAAAGTCTGCGCTCGACGTATTGATCGGCGGTCCGAGATTCACCGGAGGCGACCAGGGGCTGTCGACCGACGCACGGCGAGAGACCCAGATGTCGAGACCGCCGAGGCCACCGGGACGGTCAGAGCTGAAGTATAGCGTCAGCTCGTCTTTCGACAAGAACGCATTCTGCTCGTTGAAGGTAGAATTGACTTCTCCGAGGTTCGTTGCGCCGGACCACTCGGAGTTGGCGAAAGAAAGGGCCGATGACTCGGGCACGAGTTGATCGGCGGGGGTTGAGACTTCACCCGTGCACGCCAGCCCGAAGACGAGAGGAACGAGCGCGCCCAGGTTTCGAATTTGCGTCTGTGACATGATTGCCTCCCACAGGGAGAACGTGAAACCCGCCTGAAAGGTGACATCGCGCCGCTCGGCTTCTTGCGGTCCGCGGCCGATCTGTCGGGCGGCGCCCGGATGTGCTACGACCGCGGCGTGAGGGAGGCTGCTCATGGTGGCCCCGGTATCAGAGGTCACCGCGCTGCTCGCGACCCTGGAAAGCGGGGACGAAGCCGCGATGAACCAGCTCGTCCCGCTGGTCTATCAAGAGTTGCGACTACTCGCCCGGCGTCACCTCGCTGGCCAACGCCAGGGCCACACCCTGCAAACAGCCGACCTGGTTGGCGAAGCGTATCTAAAGCTGGTCAATCCGCAGGGAACGGGATGGAAGAATCGAGCGCATTTCTTCGCCGTGGCCTCGCACGCAATGCGATCCGTGCTGGTCGATTACGCGCGCCGGCGCAGGTACGCGAAGCGCGGGGGCAACCCGCTGAGGGTCTCGCTCAGCGAGGCGGACCAGATCTCGGAACCGAGGACTGCTGAAGTCGTCGCCGTCGATGAGGCGCTGAGCCGCCTTGCCACACTCGATCCACGGAAGGCGCAGATCGTCGAGCTGCGGTACTTCGGAGGTCTCAGCGTCGAGGAAATCGGCCGGCTCCTCGACCTCTCTTCCAGGACGATCAAGCGAGAGTGGCGTTGGGCGAGAGCGTGGCTGTATCGCGAGCTCGGGGAAGAGAGACCGGGATGACGCCGGAACGCTTCCGGCAGGTCGAGCAGCTGGCGACGCTGGTGCTTGACCAGGACCAGAGGGAGCGGACGGAGTTCCTCGACCGGGCTTGCTCGGGAGACGATGATTTGCGCCGGGAAGTGGAGTCTCTTCTTGCCTCTGATGCGAAGGTCGGGAACTTTCTCGCCGAGCCTGCTGCGCAAATCGTCGCGGACCGGCTCACGGCGCCCGTAGGCCGTTACCTGCTCGAGCGAGAGCTGGGAAGCGGCGGCATGGGTGTGGTGTACGCCGCCTACGATCCTGAGCTCGGCCGCAAGGTCGCCATCAAGCTGGTCCGTCCGGCGTCGGGAGGAATGGACCTGGGCAAGGCACGGCTCCTGCGCGAGGCGCAGGCGATGGCGCAGGTGACGCACCCGAACGTCGTCGCGATCCACGACGTGGGCACGGTCGAAGACCAGGTCTTCATCGCCATGGAGTACATCGAAGGGAGCACGCTCGGCGAATGGCTCGCTGCTAGGGAACGATCCTGGCGAGAAATCACGAGCATGTTCGCGCAGGCCGGAAGGGGCCTGGCGGCAGCGCACGCCAAGAATATCGTCCACCGGGATTTCAAATCAGACAACGTCTGGGTCGGGGAGGACGGCAGGGCACGCGTTCTCGATTTCGGGCTGGCGCGGGCAATGAGGGTTGCTGGGGAGCTGCCGCAGTCTGCCGGTGCGCCAGCAGAAGGAGAGGCGACACGCTCGCCGCGTGTCCCCTTGCTCGCGGCCGCCGTCACCCTGCCGGGAACGTTTCTCGGTACTCCGCCTTATATGGCGCCTGAGCAGCTGAAGGGGGAATCGGGCGATGCGCGCGCGGACCAGTTCAGCTTTTGCGTCGCTTTGTATTACGCGCTGTACGGCGAGTTGCCGTTCGCTGGCGAGACCGTCGCCTCGCTCCTGGAGGAAATGGAGCGGCGGAGAGTCAAGGAACGGCCGGCATCGAGCCGGGTCCCGTCGTGGCTACGCTGCGTGCTCCTGCGAGGATTGAGTCCAGATCGCGCAGACCGCTACGACTCGATGGACAGGTTGCTCGAGCAGCTGACGCCTGGGGCACGCACTTCGCGACGTCGCTTCCTCGTGCCGGCCACGTTGGCGATTGCCGCGATCGCGCTCGTCGTGGCTAACATGGAATGGAACAGAGGAGGGGCCCCACTCGACATCACCTCGATTGCGGTGCTCCCACTTAAGAACCTCTCCGGCGATCCGCAGCAGGACTACTTCGTGGACGGGATGACGGAGGCGCTGATCACCGAACTTGGCAGGATCGGCGCACTGCAAGTGCTTTCGTACCAGTCGGTGATCAGGTACCGGCAAACCTCGATGCCGTTGCCGCAAATTGCCCGGGAGCTCACGGTCGACGCATTTCTCGAAGGCGCCGTGCTCTACTCGAGCGGAGAGACAGTACGCATCACGGTGAAGCTGGTCCAGGCGTCTCCCGAGCGCCATCTTTGGGCAGAGAGCTATCAGTTCGATCTGCGGGACGTCCTCTCCGTGCAGTCCGGGGTGGCCCGCGACGTGGCGAGCCGGATCCGCGTGAAGGTGACCAGGCCGGAACAGGTACGCCTCGCGACTTCACGACGTGTCGAGTCGGAAGCGTACCAGGCCTACCTGCAGGGCCGCGCTTATTTCTCGAAAACGATGACGCCGACAACTTGGATGAGCGCGAAGGAACAGTTCGAGAAGGCAATCGAAAGAGATCCGGGCTACGCTTCCGCCTATGCGGGTATGGCCGAGCTTTACACCAAGCAGCCTCGCGCGGCGGCGTTGACGCGATACCCGAAGGAGAATCGTGTCCACGTCCGGAAGTGGAGCGAAAAAGCCCTCGCGTTGGACGAGACTCTCGCGGAACCGCGCACGATCCTGGCCAGGCTGGCACAGCAGCAGTGGGACTGGGCGGGCGCGGAGCGGGAATATCGTCGCGCCATCGAGCTGAATCCCAGCTATGCCGCGGGTCGCATCTCGTACGCCATGTACCTTTATGCAATGCAGCGCTTCGACGAAGCCGTTGCCGAGGCCAGGCGCGCCCAGCAAGTGGATCCGACGTCACCGCTCGTCAACACCTGGGCGGGCGCGGCCTACTTCTTCGTCGGGCGGATCGAAGAAGCAATGGCGTCCTGGCAAAAGGCGTTGGAACTGGATCCGACCTATCCCGACGCGAGCCTGGCGCTCGCCAGGGCTCACGTGACTCAGGGCAATTACCAGCCGGCCATCGCAGAACTTCAAAAAGCCGTGCTCCTCAACCGCGGGCAACCGCTCCTTCTCGGAGCGCTGGCGCATGCGTACGCGCGGGCGGGCCAGCGGGACGAGGCGCTGAAGGTGATGAGCGAATTGAACCGGATCGAAGCGGAGAAAACCGGATCGGTGTCGCCCTTCGGGCTGATCTGGGCCCATGCAGGCCTCGGCGACAAAGACCAGGCCTTCGCCCATCTGGAGAGGGCCTATCAGGAACGTTTCGATCGGATGGTCTGGCTGAACGTGGACCCATTGCTCGACCCGCTTCGCTCTGACCCGCGCTTCAAGGACCTCGTGCGCCGCGTCGGCCTGCCGGCGCCGAGTTCGCCTCAGGCGCCGTGATTCGCGTCGCTCACAAGAGCGGGATCTCCCAGTCGACGATGGATCGAACCTGGTAGCCCAGCCGGGTGGCACCCTTCTGGTCGTAGATGACGCCACAGAGACGAACCCGGAGTCCCGGGATCGCGGGCGGCTGGTAGTCCACCCGGAGATCGTACTCCACCTCGACGGGCAGGCGCGCCCACGTGACCGGATTGATCGAGTCGACGCCCCGTCCGAAATCAGCGAACGCGGTGAGGCCGGCGATGTTCGCGTTCGAAAAGTCGTAGGCCACGCCAAGGCGCCACGCCTTCTCATTGGCATTGATGAAGGCCTGCTGAGCGAGTTGAAGGTAGCTGGGGGAGACCCCCCACGGGACCTGGATCTTGTTGCCCGACGCGTTGACGTTGGCGGCGCCTTTCAGCGTGAGATCGCGCCAGGTGACTGCGACTTTCGCCGCCCCGTTCCTCGTGACCCATTTGCTGACTTGTGTCCTGGCCACCAGGGCGTCGCCAATTGCGCGTTGATCCATGAGCTGCGCTCCGACCTGGAGCTGAAGGTTGTGTGCCAACGGCCAGAGTTGCTCCACCTGACCGAAGAAGGTGTTGAAGGTGTTGACGCCGTACTGCTCGGCAATCCTGAAGCTGAACCCGCGCTGGGGTTTGAGAGTCACGTCGAACATCGCAACGCCGTAGTGAGTTCCCCGCGCACCCGCTACCTCCGACATGGCGACGAACTGCTCGCCGTTGCGCAACTTGATCTTCGTCAGGTACCCGGCGAAGTACTCGGCCGGGCCAACCTGTCCCGCCAGGGTCAGGCCCTCGAAAGTGTTCGGAGTCATCCTGTTGTCCAGGCCGTTGATGAAGGGCCGCCTCACGAACTGCCGGTACCCCTTGAGGAGGGCGTACTCCTGGTAGCGGAGCGCGGCGAAGGCCTCGCCGAGGACGTGGTAGGCCTGTGGGCCCGGTGCGAGAAGGAGGCTGCCGTCCTTGTCCGCAGGAGCGTAGACGGGCGCAGAACCGTAGTACGTCGCCCCGAGTTGGAAACCGTCGAGGAGCCACCCGGATCGGTACGCGAGCCAGCCGCCCGAGGCCCATGCCTGCCTCTCGATCGGAGTCACCGTCTGCAGATCGCCGTAGTGTGTCCTGGCCCGCAGGGTAAGGGTCGTGTCGCCCAGGAAGGAGGGAAGACTCGCCCGACCGTCCCGGATCCCGGGCCATGCCCGCTCGAGCAGCGGCCGCGGCTTTTCGAGGTCATCCTCGGCGGAGGTCGTCGTGGGCACCGCGGGCCACGCCAGCACGGCTGTTCCAAGGATCAGTACGACGAAGGGTAGCGCATCTGGCGCTACCTCCTTTCGTGTGGATGAAAGCTTGACGAACCCTCCGGCTGGAGGGTGCGGCGTTCCCCGGATGTATCCGGTCCCTGGCGGCCGAAGGCGTACTCGTATCGCGCTGCGATCGCGTGGGGACGGGAAACGAGCGCGGTAGCGGTGCCCCCCTTACGTCCTACACTACCAAAACCCTGCGGCTTTGAAGAGCCCCCTCTGTCGCTGCTGGACAGCGCAACGGGAAGTGATCAACGCTGCATCGTCGCGCGGGGGGAACCAATGACGAGGAGGAAGGCGGCGCTGCGCGCTTGGTTCGCCTTGCTGCTTGCATCCTCGGGCGCGTCGGCCATCGAGGTCCCGACCGGAAGCGAAGACTTCACGCTCGAGGCCGAGCCCTTGGTTCAACCCCGGATCCAAGTCGATTTCGATGGGCCACCGGGAGCTGCAGCTCCGAGCGGCCACGCGAACATCGACTTCTTCCTGCGGCGCGCGCGGTTGCTGGTGCGTGGAACGGCTTACAAGCAGTTCGCGTTCGCCGTCAACGTCGTTGCGCTTCGGGTCGGCGAACGCGGCAATCTCAACAACGTGACGCCGATCCTGCAGGACCTCGTCTTCAGATACCTGCCGGCGCCCGACGTGAGCCTCGAAACCGGATTGCTTTTGATGCCGCTCTCGCACGCTGCCGTCGAAGGGGCGGGTTATCAGTCTTCAATCGATGGTCCCGGCAATATCCTCCTGTACAACAACGCGCGCCAGCTGCGCGAGACGGGAATCCAGATCCGGGCGCTGGTGCTGGACCGGCGTATCCTCGTCCGCGGGGGCTTCTACGAAGGGGCGCGGACCGCGGGCGCGACGACCGGCCCGCCAGTGAACCCGAACGGCATTCCGCTGGCAGGCGGCATGCTCCGGTTGAATCTCGTCGGCGACGAGGCGACGTACGCCTATCCGGGCATCTACCTCGACGGGAAGACGCGGATCTCGGTTGGCGTCGGGGGACAGTACCAGCCGCGCTCAGGGGGGCTCCGAACAGGGAGCAGCACCTACGATCATTACATCGCGCTGGCGGCGGATCTGTTCGCCGACGTCGCGCTGACGCCGCGGACGGAAGCAGTCCTGGCGATGGGCGGTTATCGATTCGATTACGGGGAGGGGAATGCCAGGACCGGGTACGGGATGCACGCCGACCTCGGGTACCGATGGGGTCCCGTCGAGCCGCAAGGCAACTTCTACTGGTTCAATAGCGATACCAAGAAGAACAGCTTCCTGAAGATCGCCGGCGGGCTCAATCTGTTCTTCGTTGGCCACCGCGCGAAGATCCAGGCAGAGTTCGCAAGCATCATCACGAATGCGAGCCTCGAGAGGACGCCGGCATTGCACCAGATCATCGTCCAGGCCCAGCTGGCGTTGTAAGAAGCAGTACTGCAGGTATTCACCTGAGCTGTTTGCAGACTTTCACCGAGACAGCTGGTGCGATCCACCTGATTGACGTTCGTCGATCGCATTCCGAAATCGACTTTGCCTTGCTGGATCACGGCGGGGCAGGGATCGAGGAGGCATGCAGGCGACGGCGCGGTGCTCCTGAGCGAGCGAGCCGCATCGGATACGACCCGGATTTTTTGCACCGGAATGGGCGTCCATTCGCGTTGAGTGGAGCAGTGTATGAAGACCTCAATTTCTGCAGTCGCATTGGCATCGAGTCTCGTGGCCTGTGGAAACGGAGCTCCGCCGGAGCAGACCTCACGGACGGCACCGGCCATGGCTCCCCAGCGGTCCCAACCGTCGCGGCTCACGGCGGCCGTCGTCAACGGCCCCATCGACCTCGGGACGCTCGGCGGCAAGTTCAGCTGGGCCGAAGGCATCAACGCGCTCGGGCAAGTCATCGGGACGGCCGACACGGGTGCGGGTATCGGGCCCGGCGCCTTTGTGTTGCACGCGTTTCTCTGGCAGAGCGGGAGAGGAATGATCGATCTGGGAACGGTGGGCGGTACCCACAGCTGGGCGATTGCGATCAATGACCGGGGCCAGGTTACCGGGCGTAGCCAGGTGAGGCCCTATTCTTATGATGAGCACGCGTTTCTGTGGGAGATCGGAACAGGAATGATCGACTTGGGGACGCTGGGCGGCTCCGAAAGTCGGCCTATCGCCATCAACGAGCGCGGCCAGGTCGTCGGAGTCAGCAGTACGCCCGGTAACGCTCAGACGCACGCATTCCTTTGGGAGAAAGGAACGGGGATGATCGACCTCGGGACGCTCGGCAACGGAGAATGCCGCCCTTATGCGATCAACGGGCGGGGTCAGGTCACCGGAACGATCAGGACCGGTTCCAACCTGCGCGCGTTTCTTTGGCAGAGTGGGACGGGGATGACCATCCTCGGATCATTGGGCGGCGTTTTCGACATCCCTAGTGCCATCAACGATGCGGGACAGATCGTCGGGAGCAGCCGCATGCCGGACATCGGTGAGACGCACCTCGTCCTCTGGCAGAACGGAACGACGACGGACCTTGGGACGCTGGGCGGCTTGACCGCCACCGGTGTGGACATCAACCAGAAGGGCCAGATCGTCGGGACCAGCGACAATGGAGCTGACGATCAGTGGTCACATGCGTTTCTGTGGCAGAGCACGACCGGGATGGTCGACCTAGGGCCGTGGGGCGGCAGCAACTTCGGCACCGCGGTTGCCATCAACAACCAGAGCCAGGTCGTCGGATGGGGCTTTACGCTCGACGGCTGGTGGCGCGCGTTTCTGTGGCAGAGCGGCACGGGGATGACCGACCTCGGGATGCTGCCCAACGCCATTTCCAGCTCTCCTAGTGCGATCAACGACCAAGGTCAGATCGTCGGACGCAACTTGATCGCCACGGGGGACTGGCACGCCGTGCTCTGGACCATCGCTCGCCCTCTGACGCCAGCGGAACAGATCGCGGCCCTGACCGACGCAGTCAACAAACTTGCTGCTGCCGGAAAGCTCAAGCGGGGCAGCGCTCAATCGCTGCTGACGAAACTCGACAACGCGGCGCGCCAGCTGACCGCCCACGCACATGACAATGTGGCGGCCCAGATGCTCGGGGAGTTCGTGCAGAAAGTCGGGGAGCTCGTAGCTGGCGGAACCCTCTCGAGCTCAGACGGTCAATCGTTGATCGATGGCGCGCGGAAAGTCATCGACCAATTGACCACATGAGCGTCCGGTTGTGATAGGAGGGCGCGCCTGAGCCGAACAAGGAGGACCTCATGGCCGTCAAGCCGATCCCCGAGGGGTACAACACCTTCACTCCATACTTCGTCGTCGAGGGCGCGACCGACTTCATCGAATTCCTCAAGAAGGCTTTCGGTGCCGAGGAGATGTATCGCTTCCCGGCGCCGGGCGGGAAGCTCGGCCACGCCGAATTGCGCGTGGGAAGCTCAGTACTGATGCTCGCCGACACGACCCCCGACTATCCCGCATCGCGGATGAACGCGTATCTCTACGTCCCCGACGTGGACGCGACCTACAAGAAGGCCGTCGCGGCGGGTGGCCAGTCGAAGCGCGAGCCGGCGAACCAGTTCTATGGCGACCGCGTGGGCACCGTCGTCGATCGGTGGGGAAACACCTGGTCGATCGGCACGCACGTCGAGGACGTGGCGCCGGATGAGATGGAACGCCGGATGAAGGCGCAAAAGAAGTAGGAGCGACGACGGAGCAACATCGTCTGCTGGGGAGGGACGATGGGCAGAGGGTTCGCTTCGATCTGTTCCGTGGCGACGGCAATGGCCTGCGGAGGAGAGGAGCGTCCGCGGTTCCCGGATCAGGCCACCTGGCACGTGAGAATCGCGCGCAGCGATACCCATCCGACGTACGCTTGCGAAGGCACGGTCGATACGCGAGCAGGTGAAGCGCAATTTCTCTGTGTCGCGGAGCGGTTCGGATCCTGGAACGTCGATGGATCGGTGGAGCAGTTTCGCTCCGCCATCTTGCTCCAGCTTTGGATCCGGGCCGCGGCTTCGAGGAACGCCATTCAGCCCGACATCGCCATCGATCTCGAACCCGTCGGGGAGCGTCTCCACGGGTGGGCCACCGTCGTGCTCCCGGATGGCACCGGCAGCGGCCATCCTGGAGGCACCGCCGACGCCTGGTTGTAGGCGGCTCACCGCATCAGCCGCGCCAGCGCCGGGACGAGCAGCGACGTGGCGAGGCCGTTCAGCGCCAGCGCGATTCCAGCGAACGTGCCGGCCATTTCGTCCATCTGGAAGGCGCGCGCCGTGCCCAGGCCGTGCGCGGCCAAGCCAGCAGCGAAGCCGCGGGCGCGGTAGTCGCGGAGGCGCAGCAGGTTGAGCAGCGGAGTCGCGATCACGGCGCCGCAGATCCCCGTCGCGATGACGAACGCGGCGGTGAGCGACGGCAGGCCGCCGATCTGCTCGGAGATGGCCATGGCGATGGGCGTTGTCACCGACTTCGGCGCCATCGAGGCGATCGTCTCTCCGCGCGCCCCGAGGAGCCGCGCAATTGCCACGGCGGAGGCGATCGCGGTGAGCGAACCCGCCATGAGAGCGGCCAGCATGGGAAGGAGCGCGGCCCGCACGTGCGCGCGGTTCTCGAAGAGAGGCACGGCCAGGGCCACCGTGGCGGGGCCGAGGAGGAAATGCACGAACTGCGCGCCGTCGAAGTACGTCTCGTAGGGCGTGCCCGTCGCGGCGAGCACCGCGATCAGCACGGTCACTGCGATGAGCACCGGGTTGAGCAGCGGACGCCGCCCGAATCGGCCGAAGATCCACGCGCCGGCCTCGTACGCGGCGAGCGTCGCGGTCAACCAGAGCAGAGGCGTCGCGCTCAGGTAGACCCAGATGCGCGCGATCATCGCGTCCTCTTTTCCAGCGCGCGCGCAACGGCCGCAAAGACCAGCGCGCTCACCGCGATCGTCGCGGCGGTGCTGATGACGATTGCGACGGTGATCGCCGCGAGCTCGGCGCGGACGCGTCCGGCGTGGCGGATGAGCCCCACCCCGGCCGGCACGAACAGCAGCGAAAGGTAGCGGAGGAGGGTGGCAGTGGTGTCGCGGACCACCGCTTCGGAGCGGGGACGCGCGAGCAGCAGCGTAAAGAGGAGCGACATGCCCAGGACCGGGCCTGGCACCGGCAGGCCAAACAGTCGGGCGATCATCTCGCCGGCAAGCTGGCAAGATAGCAGCATCGTTAGCGCAGGGATCATCGCTCGATACTGCTACGCAGGCGGCGCGAAGACTACGTGCACACCTACGCCGACCGCTTCTTGGCAGGCTTCAACTTCGTCGGGTTGTCGGGTTGAAGCGTCCGCCGCCGGAGGAGCTCGATGAACGCGGCAAGGGCAGGGGAGATCGGTCCCGAATGCCTGCGGCGCACGAGCGCGCTGTCGCGGAACAGCGTCAGCCCGCGGACGGGGACCTCCATCAGCGTGCCGCGGGCCAGCTCTTCCGCGATGTAGGTTCGCGCGAAGAAGCCCGCGCCGACTCCGCTCGCGACCAGTCGGCGGCCCGTCTCCATCGCGACCTCCACCGACGTCTCCGACTGCTCCGCCAGGCGCGAGATCCGCGGATCGTGGGACTGCCACCAGCGCAGCCGCAGCAGCGGGCGCGCCAGCCGCGCCACCTCGTCGCGAGTGACCTGTTTGCTGCGCGCGAGCGGGTGGCGCGGGTGCGCTACGAGCACCACGGGCTCGCGGAAAAGGAAGAGCGGGGTGAGCTCCACCGCGCTGGCGCAGGGCCAGACGGTGAGCGCCACGTCGACGATGCCGTCGAGCAACAACTGCAGCAGGAACTCGTGGTCGCCGGACCGGACGTGACATTCTGCTCGCGGACGGGCGCGCACGAACACGGCCAGCGCGGGGCCGACCAACCCGCCCGCGAGCGAGCCGAGCACTCCGATCCGCACCGACCCGCGCTCGCCCACCTGCGCCAGCCGCGACGCTTCCGCGCCTTCGCGCAACACCTCGAGCGCGCGGCGGGCGTACGGCAAGAAGCTCTCGCCGAGCGCGGTCAGCCGCAGGTTGCGGGCGCGGACGAACAACGAGCCGCCAATCGCGTCCTCGAGGGCGAGAATGCGCGCGCTGACCGCCGGCTGTCCAAGCCCGAGCGCGTGAGCGGCGCGACTGAAAGTACCCTCGCGAGCGATGCGGTCGAAGGCGATGATCTGGTCGAGTTGCATCGACGATTTCAATACCATGAATGCACAGGATTGCGTTGATGCATGGCGGTGCGAGCGATACGCTATTCCTCCATGATCAGGCTGGCGAGACCGGACGACGGCGCAGCGGCGGCTCGCATCTACGATCCGGTAGTGGCGCGGACCGCCATCTCCTTCGAGCTCGATCCACCCGGGCCGGTGGAGATGAAGCGGCGCATCGTCACGGCGCTCGCTTTCGCGCCATGGCTGGTGGAGGAGCGCGACGGGATCGTGCGCGGGTACGCTTATGCGTCCAAACACCGGGAGCGCGCCGCTTACCAGTGGTCCGTCGACGTCGGGGTGTACGTCGACGAGGAGCATCGGCGGAGCGGCGTGGGAAAGGCACTCTACGGCAAGCTGTTCCGGCTGCTCCGGCTGCAGGGGTTCTACGCGGCCCACGCAGGCGTCACGCTGCCGAACGCCGCCAGCGTCGGGTTGCACGAGTCGCTCGGTTTCCGGCCTGTCGGCGTGTACCGCGGCGTTGGTTACAAGCTGGGCGGATGGCGCGACGTCGGCTGGTGGCAGCTCGAGTTGCGCGACCGCGCCGGAGAGCCTTCGCCGCCGAAACCGATGGACGAAATGCAGAGCGATCCACGGTGGGTGGAGGAGCTAGGGCGGTGAGAAAGGATGGTCCGACAGCCCGTCGCGTCGTCATTCTTCGTCCAACGGCACTTCGTCGCATCCGGCTCGCATCGCATCGAGGCGTACGAGCAGCCGCCGTCGCAGCTCGCCGCTGGCATGCTCCGCGGTCAACTCCACTGCGCGCTCTTCGACGCGCACCGCCTCCGCGCAGCGCGACGCCTTGGCCAGGGCGGTGGCGTAGGTGTCGAGCACGGCGGCACGGCCCGGAGCAAGCTCCGCGGCCTTCTCCGCCACGGGCAGCGCCGCCTGGACGCGGCCGTGCGTCAGATCGTGCCAGGCGAGCGCATTGAGGACGGCGGCGTTTTCCGGCACGAGCGCGGCTGCCCTGACCAAGGCGGCGCGACGCTCCTCGGGCCGCCGCCCTCCCACCGCGAATGCGAGCAGCATCTGCACGCGGTAGTCCCGCGGCCTGCGGGCGGCTGCTGCGCGGATCCGTTCCAAGGGCGGCGGCGTGCTGGCGCTTTCCGGAAGCGCCATCTCCACCGCGAGCGCCAGCGGATGGGATGGGTCGAGCCGCAATGCCGTTTCGACCGCGCGCCGCGACTCCGCCAGGTGCGCCTGGGCGCGCGGCAGTCCCGGTGAGAGGAAGAACAGCTCGGCATGCAGCGCCTCGACCTCCGCGGCGGGAACCTCGCGCGCCTGCAGCGGCCCCTCCCACGGGGCGATGCGCACGTTGCGAAGGCGGTAGCTGACCTGAGCCTCCGCGGGGTCGAGATGTCGGGGGAGCGTCTGCAGATATCGACCGACCTCCTCCGCCAGTTCCTCTGCGCGAAGACCGGAGAATGCCGTATGGAACGCTGCCTGCGCATCCTCGCGACGCGTGATCCGGCGAATGTAATCATCGAGTTGCTTGCCGCGCTCGTTGGCGAGATAGAACACCAAGAGCCACGACGCGCTCTGGAAGGCGTAGCTCTCCTGTCCCGACAGGAGCACGGCCTCGCGCGTCGGCAGCGTGAGCACCCGCCCGTAGTTTGTCTCCGGATGGTAGCGAAGGTACTGGAGTCGATCCTCGCTCGGCGCGCCGATCAGATACAGATCGCGCGCGGGGTCGAATTGCATCGTTTCGAGGTAACAGGCCAGTCCCTCGAAGAACCATCGGGGGCTGCGCGGCAGGAAGGTGCCATGCAGCGCATGCGCGAGCTCGTGCTTGAGCACGACGTTTTCGGATCCGCCTTGCTCGGTGCTCATCACCAGCATCGGTTCGCCGAAGAGATCCACGGGCTGGTAGAACGCGCTCATCGTGGGGCTCGCGAACTGGTGCAGGTCCCGCGCGGAGGCGAGCTCCAGCACGCGCAGCTTCTCGCGCGGCAGCGCGTCGCCCTGCCATGATCCATGGAAAAGCGCGGCGAGAACGTTTTCCATCCGGCGCACGGACTCGAGCGCCGCGGCACGCGGAAGATCGGTGAGGAGGACGAAATGCGACCCCTCCACCTCGACGAATTGCGTTGAAGGCGCCGGGACGGTTCCGGCGTGCGCACAGGCGCAGATGACCGCAATCAGGCCGGAGCGCAGGGCATTGTTCATGCGCAGCGCCGATGGATCAGGTGAGGTGCGAATACGATCGCCGGGAATCGGGAAAATCCGCGCCGTAGGCGAACCAGGCGATTGCTCCGGCGCCCAGTGCCGAGGCGATCGCCGCTGCACCCAGCTGCGGCGTTGGCAATGGCGGTCCGGGAGGCAGGGCCAGCAAGACCGCGCCCGCGATCACCGTCGCGACCGCGATCCATTGATACACGCGAAGCCCGGCCATGATCGGCGTCTGCGGCTCTCCCCGATGCGACTCCTCGACGAAGCGCCCCACGCCCGACAGGATCAGCCACGCCCCGCAGAGCGATCCCGGTCCGACTCCCGACCACCAGAGCCGCAGCATCGCCAGCGCGACGACGCCATTCCAGAGAATGGAGTAGAGCGGCGTCGGGTGCAGCGGAATCCCGTCGAGCCCGGCCTTCGTCACGCGCGAGAGCGGCAAACGATAGCGGATGCCCACCTCCGGGGATGCCGGCGCGCCATGGCAACAGCCCTGCATCAGACAGCGCACGCGGCCGATGCCCTGGAGGAGTGGTGCCGCCGCGCAGTAGCCCGCCAGCAGGCGCTCCGCGTCCGCAGACGGCAGCCCGAAAAGTGGAGACGCGGCGGCGGCTGCCCAGATCCCAAACATTCCGCCGTAGAAGCCGAAGGGGCGCATCTCCTTCGCGGGATGCTCGAACAGGCGCGCGCCGACGAACGCGCCGACCAGGCCAGCGGCGGCGGTCGCGTACACGAGGCCGAGCCTCGGGGGCCCCATCATCGCGGACACGATGCAGAGCGCAGCGGCATTTGCGAGCGCGGCCCATGCGCCGTAGCCCAGGATTCGCAGTGGACCGATCCGCCATTCGGTCCAATGATTGGCGGCTCTCTCTGCTGCGCCGTGGAGCACTTTCCAGATCCGTCGGGCGCTCACCACCGTCAGAAACACGAGCGCGCCGGCGGCAACGTCGGCGATCGAGTGCATCCCGGTGGCGAGGCAGCTCAGCGCGACCAGCGCGGCCCATCCGTACGCGGGGGCCCTCGCCTTCGCAAATCGCGCCGACCACGCGCCGGCCGCGAGCAGGGACCACACGACGTGGAACGACGGGAAGGCTGCCGCCATGGAGTCGTGGACCCGCTCCTCCAGAAGAAGCTGGCCCCACCAGCCGCTCGCGACGAAGGGGCGCGGTGGCGTGACGAGCGGCAGCAGGAAGTAAAGGGGAAACACCAGCGCCATCGCGAGAAGCGCCCGCACCAGGAGCTTTCGCGCCTCGCCGCGCGTCCTGGGAATGAACAGCGCTGCAAGGGCAACGGGGTACGTGCTGGCGTAGAGGATCTCTGCCGTCTCGATCACGGGGAGGCGCCGCTCGAACGGTAGCCAGGTCTCGATTGCGCCGGGAGCCGGTCCGAGGAACATGGCGGCCCCGTACAGCGCCAGCCAGGGCCCGGCGACGAACACGACGCCCGCCGCGCGATCGCCGCCGCGCACCGGCTCCGTCGTGTCCGGAGGCAGCGAGAGCAGCGGCCGAGGCAGATCCGGGCCGAACCGGCGCCGAAGGTCTGCCGCCTCATGGCCGAGAACGAGCGCAACGCAGGCGAGCGCCGTCGCAGGCCCGACGATCCACAGGCCGCTCGGAGAAGCGAGGGCGATGGCGCAACCGAACACCGCGGCGCAAAACCCGACGTAGATCGGATGGGCCAGGAAGCGATATGGGCCGCTCGCGACGAACCGCGGCGGTGGGAATGCGTTCATCGGCAGGCCGCCGCCGTCCCGGACGAGCGCCGTCCAGGCCCAGACCATGAGCGAAACGCCCCCCACGACGATCACCCACCCCGCGGCAGGCGACTCCAGGGCCGGCAGCTCGATGAACCGATCGGCGGAGCGCGCCCAGGCGACGAGCAGCGCCGGCAGGGCGGCGGTGAACAAGGCCGCATATCCCGCCCGGGCCGCCGTCCCGCTCAGCGCGGCCAGCGCACCAGCTCGTGGATCGCCCATCCCTCTTCCTTGCAGGACCCGATCTGGAGCGTTCCCCGGCTTCGCCACTTGGTTTCCTCCAAACCCAGGATACGTCCTGGGACCAGCCGCTCGAGCCTCGGCACTGCGGAAACCACCGTCTCTCCGATCCGACCGGAGCGGAGGACCCGCGGCTCGTGCAGCAATGCCCTTGCATCGCCCCCGCGGAGCCCTCGCTCTTCGACCTCACCGGAGGTCGGAATCCCGTCGACCAGCACCAGCCGCTGCGGGTGAGACCCGCGCCACTCGATCCAGACCACACCGTGCGAAACCGTCAGGAGCCTTCCCCAGCGCAGTTCGTCGATCGGCAGCTTCCAGGGCGGGACCGTCAGGTCCAGGACTTCGGCATATCCAATCCCGCGCAGCACCTCGCCCGCAATCCGCATCTCCACGGCCGCCCGCGGGTGCGTGCAGTTCCAGCGAACGGTGCCGCCGGGCCCGTCGAGCAGGGTTGCGCTGCAGGACGGGTCTCGCCGTTCGAAACGCGCTGACAGATCCAGCGGCGGCGCTTGCCAGCTCAATACATCCTCACCCGAGGGCTCGGGGCAGGAGCGCACGGTCCACCGGCTGCGCAAGCCACCCCGGTCGTCGAAACGAAGGAGGCTGGCCGTCGCGAGCTGCGCGCCGGCGACGTTCAACTCCGCGCGGTAGGCGATGCAAAGGTCGCCGGAGTCGCCGACGCAGTCGAGGTACCACTTGCGGAGCGAGAACACCGCGCCATCCTCGCGCGCTCGAGGGGGTTCAGGGAACCGCGACTCCGCCGGGGCGACGGATCAAGGCTGCTGGCGCTCGACGATCAGCCGGGAGCCGTCCTCGCGGACTCGCCGATATCCGAAGAGATGCAACAGCTTGAGCGTGAGAGGCCGTGCTGACCGAGCGTCGACGACGAACCGCGACGGGTCGCGAGGGTCACGCGCCATTCCCGGGAGGATGCCGAGGAGCCGCTCCGCGCCGATCGCCCGCAATGCCTCCGACGCCAGCAGGCGCGCACCGCTGACCTCCCTGCCCCAGAAAAAGCCGTCGCGGCCCAATCCCTGGTACAGCGGCAGGAGGACCATGCCGTCGGCGGGAGCGCGGATCTCGCCGTTCTGGTCACGCGCCAGAAGCTGCCCCTTCCGCGCGCGGTCGATGTTGCGGAATCCCGGCTCCATGCGGAATCCGTCCTCGGGCGATACCGACCGCCGCGAGATCACCTCCACCACGCGCGGGAGGCCGGCGCGTCTCTGGTCGAGGAGCGCGGCGCTGCGCGCGACCTCGGTCGGAGCGTGGCCCTCGAGCAGTCCGGCTCGGACCAGCGCGAACCAGAGGAATGCCTCGATCGCGTCGGTCGAGTCTGGGCTCGCGTGCTGGCCGCCCTCGATGGCCAACGTCGTGCAACCGCGCCGCGTCCAGTATTCCGTGAGCACGGCGTCGAGCTGCTCCTCGAGCCCGATGATCACGGGCAGGGGAAAGGCCCGTGCGAAGCGCCGCTGCGCCAGGGTGTCGCCGAAGAGGACGAAGGGAATGCCCGCGGCGCTGGTGGTGTGCAAGTCGACGAGATGGACGCGGCCACGGGCACGGCCGAGGGCGGACTCAATGGCAGCCAATAGCTCGAGCTGCTCCCGATCTTCGGGATCGTGCTCGCTGGACCGCTTTTCTCGCAAGGCAGCGATGTGCGCTTCGCTCCAGACGCGGTTCAGGTCCTTGGCCTGGTAGCGGACGCCGAGCCGCAGGCCCGCCAGGTTGCCGGCGAACGCCACCAGCTCGCCGCGGATTCGGAGGTCTCCTCTCGACAGCCGCGCGAAGACGCGTCGGGCCGCCTCCGTACCGGCGGGCTCGTTCCCGTGGATGCCGGCGACGATCACCACGGTGGGGCCGGGCTCCTCTCCCACGAGCCGGCCGATCTCGCGCCGTTCGATCTCGATGCCGCGCGCCTCGATCTTGTAGGCCTCCACCTCTACGCGTCCGCCCGCGTGCCGCCGGTTGTCTCCGGCGTGCCGTGCTTCTGCTCCTCGGCCAGCACCTTGGAAGCGATGCCGACGAAGTCCTCCTCGGTCAGGACGGCGACGATGTGTCCGTCCTGCACGACGGGCAAGCAACCGATGCGATAACGGCGCATGAGAGAGATGGCCTCCAGCGTGGGTGTATCGGGCGTGACGGTGATCAGCTCGCGCTTCATGATGTCCGCGACGGGCGAGCTGGCGCCGCCGGGCTGGGGCGGGAACTTGTGCAGGCCGCTCAGGTGCCGCAAGACGCCGCGATACGAAACCAGCCCGACCAGCCGTCCTTTGTCGTCCTCGACCGGGACGTGCCGGATCCGCTCCCAGCCCATCAGATCGGCTACCAGCTCCACCGGGTCGTCGGGCCGGACGGTGAAGATGTCCGTGTTCATGTACTGCGAGACCTTGTGGTGGCCCACCCGTTCGCTCTCGCTCTCGTCCAGCCGCGCCCGCTCCCAATCGCTGACCACGCGGTCCGTCTCCTGGCGCGCGATCATCGCCGCGGTCAGCGCGTTGAGGCGCGCGCCCGTCGAGCCGCGGCCTTTCATCTCGGAGAGCGACTGCAGCATCCAGCGCGCGCCATTGCGTCCGGTGCGCACGCGGCGCTCGACGATCCCGAGATAGCGGGCCGAATCCTCCGCGTCGGCGCCGGCGCGGTCCAGGCCCGCCTTCGCCAGAGGGAGCAGGTGATCGAGGATGAGCTGCTGCGCCAGCATCTGCTTGCCATCGAACCAGGTGACGTGCGCTCCCAGGCCCTCGCGGGCCGCCGCGTAGAGATTGACGCGCGCGTCGTCGAACTCGATCCGCGCTGGCAGGTCGTCGATGGTGGCGGACATCTCCATCATCAGCCCCAGCCAGAAGGCGCCGTTGGCCACCTCGTCGGCGATGGTCGGCCCCGAGGGAAGGACGCGCAGCTCGACCCGCAGGTGCGGCTTGCCGTTTTCGGAGATCCCGTAGCAGGGCCGGTTCCAGCGGTAGATGGTCCCGTTGTGCAGCCGCAGCGCCTTCAGCTCCGGAATGCGACCCTTCGCAAAGGCGACGCTGGCATGCTCGTCGATCTCGGTGCCCACCAGTGCGCGGAAGCGAACGACGTTCTCGCGGAAGATGTCGGCGACGGTACCCTTCAGCCAGCCGCTGCCGAAGGAGACGCGGGGGATCGAATCCCGCAGATGGTGCCCGGGCGTGCGGATGTCGCAGGCCTGTTCGAAGAGGGCGATGCGCGTCTCCGACCAGAGCCGCCTGCCGAACAGCACGGGCGAGTTGGGCCCTGCCGCCAGCACCGGCGCCAAGAGGAGCTGGGCCAGATTGTAGTAGTGGGCAAATCGCTCCGGCTCCGGGATCTGCAAGTGCACCTGGAAGCTGGCGTTGCACGCTTCCACCATCACCGAGTCGTGCTTGACCACCAGGTCGTCGATCCCCTTGATGGAAAAGTCGAAGGCCTCGCCGCGGGCCTCGCCCATGGCGCGGCTGAGCGCGTGATAGCGCGGATTCGGCACCATGTTGTGCATGCCGAGATCGGACTTGCCGATGGTGGGCAGGATGCCAGCCAGCACGGCGTGCATGTCGAGCTCGGCGGCGGTCCTCCGCACCTTGTCGAAGAGCAGGGCGAGCTGCTCCTCCATCTTCGAGAGGCCCTTTCCGGCGAGCGGCTGCGGATCGGCGTTCGCTTCCAGGTTGAAGAGGCCCAGCTCGGTGGTGAAGTGGGGATCGTCGATGCGCTCGAGGATCTTCAGCGCGCCTGGCGCCGGGTGATAGGCGCGGTCGACCAGGAACAGCTCCTGCTCGGCGCCGATGCGGACCACTCCGCGCTCGAAGGCGCCGGCCTCCAGCATCTGCTCGAGCGCCCGGAGATCGGCAAGCACGGCGCGCATGAACCGGCGGCGCGCCTCGCCTTCGAGCAGGCCGTCGGTCTTCTTGTGTTCCCGCGTGTCGTCCATCGTCGTTGCTCCTACCGGGTCCACTCGTCCAGATACTTGGGCATCATCGCACGCCAGGTCACCCAGTCGTGGTCCCATTTCATTCCCCAGGAATCGAGATGGTTCGGGATGCCCTTCGCTCCGAGGGCATTCGCCAAGGCCCAGCTCTCCCCGATGTTCTCCCACCGTCCTTCGCCGGTGGCGATGTGGATGTACCGCTTGCGCAGCAGCTCGAGATGCGGGCCCTGCAGGTGCGGGAGGAAGTGAAGCGGCGAGGAGACGCGGAATTCCTCGTTCGGTTCGGACACCTCGATGAAGCGCATCAGGTTGTACGTGCCGCTCATCGAGAGCGCGCGGTGGAAGAGGTCGGGAAAGCGGCAGACCACAGCGGCGGCGTGAAAGGCGCCGATCGACGAGCCCGCCGCCCAGACGCCGATGTCAGGCGTGTGGCAGTCGGTGCGGATGGCGGGCGCCAGCTCGTGCTTCACGTACTGGTGGAACTCGTTCTGCATCTTCATGCGCTGGTCCGGGCTGCCTTGCTTGTTGAACCACATCGAGCCGGCCACGTTGTCGCAGGAGTAGATCTTGATGCGGCCCGACTCCAGCAGCGAGCCGAGCGCCTTGATCAACTGGAACCGCTCGATCTCCTCCGCGTCGCCGCCCGCGGTGGGAAAGACCAGCACGGGCTGGCCGAACTCGCCCCAGCGGGCGAGGGTGGCCTCGCAGCCCAGGCGCGAGGAATGCCACCGCGACTTCAGGAAGAAGCTCATGGGCATCCCTGGCGGCGCCAGTCCTGGATCCGGTTCCAGAACAGCTCGGTGAAGCGCTCGAGCTCGTGCTCCGGGAAGAGGGCGGCCACCTTGACGCGCACGGCCTCCTTTGCCTCGGGGCTGCCGAAGAAGTCGAAGGCGATCTGGTCGAGGTGGCCGAGATGCTTCTTGCAGAACTCTTCGAACCGCGCCGTCTCGAACCGTTCCTCGGCGATCTTCGCGTAGCGATCCAGCTTCTCCTCGTAGGAGAGGTCCTGCGCCGCCACGGCGTAGAAAGGCTCCCAGTCGAGCGTCCGGCGCATCTTTCGCTTGGTGGCGGCGCAGAAGATCGTCCAGCGCAGATAGGCCTTGACCAGCCAGGGAAAGTGGAAGTGCAGCGAGGTCACCTGCGAGTCGGGGCAGGGATTGGCGAAGTCGATCGGGTACCACACGCCCTTCTTGCGCAACGCCTCGCAGGAGTTGAACTCCCAGCCGAAGAAGGCGTTGATGGTCAAGGTCACCTTGCGCAGGTGCTGGATGTCCGCGGCCGGCATGAACCCGGCCTTCATCGTGTAGCGGTCGTGCAGCGCCGCGGAAGGATCGTAGAGCACGCAACGGGTCTGCGGCCCGAAGCCGATGCAGCGGACGAAGAGGTCGAATCCTTCCACCGCGGCTTGCGCGTGCATCACCGCCGTGCCGCTGTCTTCGTAAGCCTTCCAGGCGGCCTTCTCGTCGGCGACGCGGTTCACGCCGCGCCAGCCGCCGCCGTCGTAGGGCTTGAGGAAGAACGGCCAGCCGACCGCGTCGCCCACTTTCTTCAGGTCGAACAGCTTGGCGTAGCGGATGAGCGTCGGCTTCAGATCGGGCGTGGGATCGTAGCTCTTGGGCGGAAGCATCCACGTCTCGGGAATCGGCATCCCCAGCCGCATCATCGCGCAGTAGGAGGTGTGCTTCTCGTTGGCCTGGACACTCCACGGATTGTTGAAGACGTAGAGGTCATTCAGGACGATGCACTTCTTAATCCACTCGCGGCTGGTGTGATACCAGTGCGTCAGCCGATCGACGACCACGTCGTACTTGCAGGGTTGGCGCAGCTCGAACGGCTCGATGGTGACGCGCTCGACGTCGAAGAGCAGCGTGTCGCCCTGCCAGGGAATGCGAAGGTCGAGCCGCTTGAGCATGTGCTCGAAGCAGAGAGGCCAGCAGAGGTCGGCCCCGAGCGACAATCCGATGCGACGCGTGACCTCGGCCATGCGATCCTCACTCGTAAATGAAGCTCAACGGCCCGGGGAAGAGCCAGGAGAGACCTTCCCGGAGGCGGTCGCGCCAGTTCTCCCAGTTGTGGCCGTCGCGGGACTCCACGAAGCGGACTTCCATGCCCGTGGCCGCGAGCAAAGGCACCATCGAGCGGTTTTCGTAGATCAGCGATTCGTAGACGCCGCAGCTGAGGAAGACCCGCTCGCTCACCGCCTTCGGCTCCTCCCGATAGCTGTTGACGAACTCGACCACCCGGTCGAAGAGCGGCCCGCGGCGGTTGCGCTTGCCGATGTCCGTGAAGGCGAAGGAGCCGGACTGCAAGAGCAGCCGCCCCCAATGCCCGGGATATCGCCAGGCGGTAGAGAACGCGGCCACCGCGCCGAAGCTGGCGCCCATCAGGCAGCGAGACTGCGCGCGATCGAGCAGCGGGAACGTGCTCGCCAGCTGCGGATGGAGCTCTTCGGTGAGAAACCGCGCGTGGCGCTCGTCGTTGGCGTATTCGGTCAGCCGCTCCGGCGAGTCGGTGAAGGCGACGATCAGCTCCGGGATCTCGCGGGCGTGGATGAGGTTGTCGAGTACCGTCTTCATGCCCGCGTAGTTCAGGTAATCGCTGCCGTCGTGGACCACGAGGAGAGGGTACTGGCGGCTCTTGCGAAATCGCGCGGGCAGGTAGAGGACGCCACCTCTCTTGCCCAGAAAGGCGCTCTCGATCGAGAGCGGCTCGAGCGCGCCCGGCCGCGCATGCGGATCGGGGCGAGTCCAGGAAGGCGCCTCGTACCCTTCGGTCTGGAGCACTGAATTGGCGCCGAACGGATCGCGGGCGCGGTTGGGATTGAGGGGATCCTCCACCCATTCACTGCCGCCGCCGCGGTGGATCTCCAGCTTGTACTCGACGCGCGAAGCAGGCGGGATCTCGAGGGTCAGGTACCAGAGGTCGGTGCCCGGCACGCGCGCGAGCGCGGTGGACGACTCGAGGCCGTAGATCCAGTGGCGGAGGCTCACGCCATCTGCCTGCCCCACCCAGATGACGGTGACGTGGGTTCCCTCGACCAAGGGAAAGCGGTGGGTCTCGAGGAAGCGGCCCGCCTGCTGCGGATCGGCGAGGACCTCTTCGATGGCGAGCTTCCCGCTCATCGGAGCGCCTCCTGCGGCTCGAAAGGAACCGTCTCGCCGTCCGCTCGAAGCCATTGCACTCCGCGGCTGGAGTCGAATCGACCTGCTCGCCAGGTGATCCGCGAGCGCGCCGGCAACGCCAGGCAGAAGCAGGGCGAGAATCGGCGGGCCATCCGCGCGACGAGATCCTTCCGGTCGAGGCGGAGGCGCTTCTCCGGCTCGGGGAAGACCACCGCGCCCCGGCAGATGCCCAGGCCCGTGTCGAGCACTTCGCTGGCGCCGGGACCTTGCGGGGGATCGTCGTGGAAGAGGACCACCTGCTCGCTGACGGCCATCGCTCCGCCCGACCAGGCGAAGACGACCCGCCCGCCGGCCAGCTCGCCGATCCCGAAGAGCTTCATCCGGTTGATCAGCGTGACGACGTGGCCTCCAGCGACGGCAATGGCGGCGCAGTCGGCGACGATCTGGGAGATCTCCTTGCGGTGCCGCGCCACGGTGGGGCGATCGCGCAGGTGCAAGCGGTGCTCGAACGCCTCGTGTTCCCGGGCGCACTGCGCCAGGTGCCAGCGGTCGAGGTCGCGGATGGAGTCGATCGACGCTTCGGTCTGCTCGGCGAGGATCTCCGGCGGGGCGACGCGCTGGCGGATCACGTGGTCGGCATCGAGCTGGTGTTCCAGGCGGATGCGATAGAAGTCCTGGCGATGCCGGAGCGCTTCCTGGCGTTCGCGGTGTGCCGCGCGCAGCTCGGGATCGGCGGCGAACAGCTCCTCGCCGCGGGTGTGCAGCCGCAGGTTCACCGTCTTCCTTCCCAGGTGCTCCGAAAGCTCCTCGTCCTCGAGCTCGCGCTCCTGCCATCCGGCGGTGATGGTGGCGATGCGGCCGGTCACGCCCAGCTCGGCCACCGCCGCTCCCAGCGTGGGATCGAAGCGCTGCGCGCCGAGGAGAACGACTGCGGAGGGGCCCTTCGGGGTCACCGGGCCCGCACCTTGGCGGTCCGGCCGACGAAGTCGAGCATGCCGCGCAGCTCGTCATAGTCGGGGTGCTTGAGGCGCATCCATGCGTTCGCCATGTAACCGGCCTCTACCGGCTGGGTCGGCGTGCCGGGAGGGGGCAAGTGCTGGTCGATGATGAAATCGCCGAAGCGTCGGTGGACGTCGTCGACGCCCTCGTAACCGGCGATCACGCCGTCCCGGTCGGGCCGCAGCGCAATCAAACCGGCGGCGAAGCGTCGCGACGGTGGCTGGCTCGGCTTGCCGTGCACGACGGCCATCGCCCACTCGCGGTAGAGGTCGAACTCGTTCGCGGCGCAATACAGGTCCCAGGTGCCGACGCCCGGCGGGCGGCAGCCGATCTCGCTGAACTTGAGTCCCTTGGGTCCGGCGAACCACTCCATGTGCGTGGCCGACGTCTCGATGCCGAGCGCCGCGAGCACCTTGCGGCCCATCTGCTTCAGCTCGGTGTATCCCTCGGCGCCGAGGCGGTTGGTGGTTACGAACTGCGGCGAGATCCACCGCGTCCGCATCGCCTCCAGCACCGTCGGGTAGTAGTGCGTGATGAATTCCTGGACGACCCGTCCGCCGATGGCGACGGTGTCGTAGAAGCCTTCGTGGCCCTCGATGAACTCCTCCACGGCGGCGCTCCGCCCGCGACCGACCCCGAACGAAGCCATCGCCTGTTCGAGCTCGGGGGGATTGTCGACCCGCGCTGTGCCGGAGGCGCCCGCCGCGTCACGCGGCTTGATCACCAGCGGAAAGCCGACGCGGGCGGCGAAGCCGCGAATCTCGTCCGGGCTCCCGGAGCCGATCGACTGGGCGCAGGGGATTCCAGCCTGTCTGAGGGCGTCCTTCATCGCAGGCTTGTCGCGGCAGAGAAATGTCGTCCGCACGCTGGTCCCGGGGATTCCGCACATCTCCCGGACCCGCGCCGCGCACATCACGTGCGCCTCGACCACTGCCTCCAGCCGGTCGACGCGCACCTTCGACTGGACGAAGCGGACGGCGCGTTCCACCTGGGCCTCGTCGGTGACGTTGCCGACCTGCTCGTAGTGGGTGAGCCAGTGGCGCAGCTCCGGGTCGAGCCATTCCTTCGGACGCTCGCCGATTCCGGTCACCCGTGCGCCGACGGCGTGCAGCGCGCGGACGAACTCGCGCTGGTTCCGGGGGAAGGACGGCTCGAGGAAGATGACGTCTGCGGGCATTCGAGGAAGCCTATCAGAACCGGGGTCGGGGTAACGCCGCTGGCGCTAAGCTTTGCACGACGACCATCAGGCGTAATGCACCTCGACGGTCTCGATGATCCTCTTCAGCGCCTGCTGGACGACGTCGGTGCTTTCGTCCCGGACGATCACGTAACCGTCCCCTTCGTATCCGTCGCTCTTCAGAGCGCCGACGGAGGGTAGCTTCGCTTCCACGACCAGCCTTCCGACCGCCTGGTGGACCTCGTGGACGCCACCCACGTGAGCCACGCGCCCGTGCCCCATCCCGCGCAAAAAAGCAGAGCCGACCGCGTACTTCCGGTCCCAGGTGCCCTCCAATTCGCCGTCGACCACGGCGCGGACCCAGGCGCGAAAGGCGTCCACTCCGTGCGCCAGTCCGGTCATGGTCGTGATGTTGGCGCCCGGGGGCCTTTGCGCGATCTCGCCAATCACCAGACTGCCGTCCGGGCGCTGGAACCATTCCATGTGCGTCATCCCGTCGGTCAGGCCCAGCGCCGCGATCGCCCCGCGCGCCATCTTCCGTGCGCCGTCGTACTGAGCGCCCGAGATGTCGCGGGGGAGCACGCAGCACCACTGGATCCAGGGGTTCTCCAGCACTTCCAGGCAGGTGGGCTGGTACTGCGAGATGGATTCGATCCGGGGAACGCCACCGAGCGTGATGGTCTCGAAGCTGAATTCGCGCCCGCGGAGGAACTCTTCGGCCAGCACCGGTCTCGCTTCGCTGGCGCCCATTCCTGCGCTCCCACGCAGCAGCTCGTCCAGCGAGCTCACCCGCCAGGTGGACTTGGCGCCCATTCCCGCCGGCGGCTTGAGGACCAGCGGAAAGCCGACTTCGTCGGCGAAGCTGCGCGCATCGCCCGGACCGCCGATGAGGCGGCTCCTTGCCACCGGGAGCCCGGCTTCGCGCAGCGCTGTCTTCATCCGCGCCTTGTCGCGGAACAGCTCGGCGATCTTCGGCTGGGTCCCCGGGACGCCGAAGTGCGCGCGGGTCTGCGCGAGCTGCACCATCATCGCCTCGAGAATCCCGATGATCCGGTCGGGATGGCCGTGGCGGCGCCGCAGGATCTCGGTGGCCTCGATCAAGTCCTGCGTCGAGAGCGGGTCGGTGACCCGGACCAGGTCGCGATAGACGGCCGCATCCTCTCCCTCAGGAGGCGTGTGCACGATCCCCAGCAGCCGCACCTCCGGCAGTCGTGCGGCGGCGCGAACGAATCGCATGGTGATGTCGGTGGGGAAGGGCGCCGCGAAGATCACGTTTCGGGGCATGGCGGCGGGAGAATGGCGATCCGCGGCGACTCCGTCAAACCGCTCCGGGTGCTAAGCTGCCCTCGATGCGCGCGGTCTTCCTCTCGCCTGCGTTTCCGCCCGAGATGATCCAGTACACGCGCGGGCTTTCCGAGGTGGGCGCGGAGGTGCTCGGCATCGGCGACACGCGTCGCGCGGCGCTGCCCGCCGAAGTGCGGCCGCACCTGCACGATTACCTGGAGGTGCCGCGCATCCTCGACGAGGACGACGTGATGGCGCGCGCCACTGCCTGGCTGCGTGGCAAGAGTGTCGATCGGGTCCTCGCCAACTGGGAGGTGCTGGTGATGCTGGCCGCCCGGATGCGCGACCGCTGGGGGTTGCCCGGCATGAGCCCGGATACGGTGCGCGGCTTCCGCGACAAGGAGCTGATGAAGGAGCGCGTGCGCGCCGCGGGCCTTCGCGTGCCACGGTCGCGCCGCGTGCGCACCAAGCGCGAGGTGTACGAAGCCGCCGAGGCAATTGGACTGCCGCTGATCCTCAAGCCGATCGCCGGGGCGGGCAGCGCCGATACGTACGCGGTCCGGACCAGGGCGGAGCTGGAGGCGGCCCTGGAGGCGACGCGCGGTGTGCCGGAGGCGAGCTGCGAAGAGTACGTGCAGGGCGAAGAGTTCACGTTCGATACCGTCTGCATCGACGGCAAGCCGGCCTTCGAGAACGTCGCCGCCTACCTGCCCAAGCCGCTCGAGGCGCGCTCGCAGGAGTGGGTGAGCCCGGTGATCATCACCGTGCGCGACATGTACCAGGAGCGCCTCGCCCCTGGCGTCGAGCTCGGCCGCAAGGTTCTCACCGCCCTGGGGATGGGCGACGGCTTCACGCACATGGAGTGGTTCCTCACTCCCAGGGGCGAGGCCATCTTCGGCGAGATCGGTTGCCGCCCCGGCGGCGCGCACCTGGTCGATCAGATGAATTACACCTGCGACATCGACCTCTTTCGCGAATGGGCGCGCGTGGCGACCTGGCAGAAGTTCGAGGCGCCGACCGCGCGGAAGTACAACGTCGGCATCGTCTTCAAGCGCGCAGCCGGCCGGGGCCGCATCGCGCGCATCGACGGGCTCCGCGAATGGCTGCGCGAGGCCGGTCCCTGGGCGGTGGAGGAGAAGCTCCTGCGCGAGGGCACACCGCGGCGGAACTGGAAGCAGACGTTGCTCTCCGACGGCCACGTGATCGTGCGCCACCCGGAGTGGGCCGAGGCGCAGCGGCTTTCCTTCGCCGCCGCGACTGGCATCAAGATCTACGCGGAGTAGGCGATCTGTCCTTGATGTCAGTCAGCCTGTGCGTGTTGCAGGCCTGGCCATCGCCTGAACGTGCTCACCGGGCAGCAGCGGCGGCATCGGACAACCGAGAGAGTCGGAGATGGCGCGGAGCATCTCGCCCTCGGCGATGGTCACTTTCCCGTCCGTCGCCACGGCGGCGACGCAGGCGCCGAGGATCTCGCCGCGGAGCCGCGGCGCCGTCTCGACGAGCCGGTCGAGGGCCCGATCCAGCGCATGCAGGTCGCAATCGCTCCGCGGCAGCAGGGTGAGCTGGAAGCGGCCCGGCGACAACTCCGCCCGTGCCGCCTCGAAGGCTCGCGCAACCTCGCCGGGATCCGTGGCCCCCGCATAGGCGAGCATCGAGAGCAGGAGGGACGACGCTTCGCGGACCTCGACCTGCGGACCCCCGGGCGGTCGTCTCGGCCCGAAGTGCGCGGCCAGATGGCGGAGCAGGACACGCTGCAGAGTGTATTCGAACAAGCCGATGCGCGAGTCGGCGCGGATCAGCCGGCCGACGGCGGCGCGAAGATCGCCGCACTGCGCGCGGGACAACCGCCTCAAAGCCGGCAGCGCGAGGTCGACGACCGGCAGCCGCGCTTCCACTGGACAGGTCCTCAGGGCGCCGGCCACGCGGGACACCTCCTCGGCGAGCTTTGCATCGCCGATCGCGAGCAGGGCTTTCAACTGCGCCGTCCGGATCTCCGGCTTGCCGTCGAGGAGCAGCGCCAGTACGACGGCCCTCGCGACCCACGGCTCCCGGATGGAATCGCGGAGGCGCTGCGGAATTTGCGCCAGCAAGGATTGCGCGTAGGCGATGTGCTGATCTCCGAGCGCTCCGATGCTGGCGACCGCCACGGTGGGCCGCAGCGAGAGTCGCTGTGCGACAGGGACGGCGGCGGCGACGCCTGGAATCTCATCCTCCAGCGCAACAGCTTCGAGCTGCCCTTCCGGCAGCTCTCCGGCAAATTGCGGATCGAGGAGTCGGATGCGCTCCGGCAGCGGAGGATGGGTCGACATCAGCGCGGTGAAACGCGCCATTCCCTCGCTGAAGTAGAAGTGGCTCGCCTCCTCCGCGCGGGGAGCGAGAAGGCGGGAGCCCCGCGAGAGACGGCCGATCTTCTTCAGCGCGCCCGCGAGCCCCGCCGGGTTGCGGGTGAACTGCACTCCCGCCGCATCGGCGAGCAGCTCGCGTTGCCGGCTGACCGCGGCCTTGATGAGCCGCGCGAAGAAGACGCCGATGGATCCAATCACGTACAGCGAGACCCCGACGAAAATCACGGCGCTCAAGCCGCCGACATTGCCCTTGCGGCGGCTTCCGTCGCTCGACCGGCCAAACGACCTCAGGATCGCAGAGCCAATGAGGCCGATCACCAGGATGCCGTGGACCAATCCCAGGAGGCGAACGTTCATCCTCGCGTCGCCGTTCAGAAGGTGGCTGAACTCGTGGGCCACGACGCCCTGCAGCTCGTCACGCGAGAGCAACCTGAGGCATCCGTCGGTCACCGCGATCGCCGAGCGGGAGGCGTCGAGGCCAACGGCGAACGCGTTGATTCCCGGCTCTTGCGGCAACAGGTGCACGGCAGGCACCGGGAGCCCGGACGCGATGGACATCTCCTCCACGACGTCGAGAAGCCGGCGCTCGTGCGGGTCGACCGTGTTCGGATCCAACAGGCGCCCACCGAGGCCGAGAGCAATGGCATCCGCCGAGGCGCTCACCGCCCGCGTCTTGTAGATGCTGACCCCGACGATCAAGATCAGGGTGTTGGCCGCGATCCTCCAGAACAGGTTGGGGTCCCAGAATTGCGTCGGCAGATTGGTCAACAGACGCAGGCCAAGCAAATGCAGGGCGCCCATTGCCACGGCATACACCGCCATCACCGTTCCGCAGACGGCGAGGCTGAACAGCACGACCAGCCATCCCGTCCGGCGTTTCGCCCGTTCCTGCGCCTCGAAGAAGTCCATCTGTCCGTGGCTCAGGCGAAGGAGACTTTCACCGGCTCGCGCTCGACCGTGCGCTCGATCTCGAAGAGCCGCGCCTCGACGAAGCCGGTCGCTCCGGCGATGATCGAGACCGGAAAGATCTCCCGGCCGGTGTTGTAGGACATCACCGCGTCGTTGTAGGCCTGCCGGGCGAAGGCGACCTTGTTCTCGGTCGACGAGAGCTCCTCCGAGAGCTGGTTCATGGTCGTATTCGACTTCAGATCCGGGTACGCCTCGGCCAACGCGAACATGCGACCCAGGGCGCCGCCCAGCGCTGCCTCCGCGCCCGCAAGGTCCCGCATCGCCGTGGCCTCGCCCGGAGTGGCGGCAGCGCGCTGTGCGGCGAGGCTGGCCTGGTTCCTCGCCAGGATCACCGCTTCCAGCGTCTGGCGCTCGTGCTTGAGGTAGCCCTTTGCCGTCTCGACCAGGTTGGGAACCAGGTCATACCGACGCTTGAGCTGGACGTCGATTTGCGAGTACGCGTTCTTGTAGCGGTTGCGCAGCTCGACCAGACGATTGTAGGCGCTCACCAGGAGCACGACGGCGAGAAGCAGAACGGCAAGGACGATCCAGCCCATCATCGATTTCCCCCTGGGTTGAACGACCGGAGACCGGCTCTGCGCACGGTATCGGTGGCCGCAGCGCGCGTCCAAATCTCGTGGCGGAACAGGGCGCATCGAAGTGGCGGCGGATGCGCGGCATCGCCCGTTTCGCGCGCCGCGACCACCCCGCAATACATCCTTGCGGCACGCGAGGACCTGCAAACTTTGACGGGACGCGCGGCTGCAGGATGCTCGTCCTGGTGCGGAGCGAGGCGCGATGCTTCCCAGCGATCTCCTTCAGGCCTTCTTCATTCTCTTCGTCGCGGCGCCGATCGTCGCAGCGATTCTCGCGTTCAAGGGGCCGCCTTTCCTCCGCCAGATCGCGCGCATCGTCCTGCTCTGCGCATGGCTGGCTCAGGCAGCCGCCACGATCGCGTGCGTCCGGTACGCGTTTGCAAAGCCGTCGTCGGGCATCGGCAACGGGGTCTTCCTGCTCGTCGCCATCTTCACCGCCCTGTTCGCCGTCATCTGGTTCGGGATCTGGCGGGGTGCCAGACGGCACGAGTACGTGCAGTCGTTGCCGCCGGACCTCCGCCGGGTCGAGGAGCTGGCGGACATCGAGCGCGCCCTCGAGGCAGCCAACGAGAGCCTGGCGAGCATGGCGCGCAGGGTCAAGAGTTGGTGGATCAGCAGTGACGAGCGCAGCCGCCTGCGGCTGGACATCGCGACATTGGAGGGCGCGATCGCGACGCTGGAGCAGGAGCGGGGAAAGCGGATGTGACCAGGCTCATTTCTTCTTTCGGCCATGCTTTCGATCCAGATGATCGGCGAGAGCATCAAGTCGGGCATTGAAGAAGACCTCGAACTCGTCGATCCAGCTCACCACCTCTTTCAAGGGCATCGGATGAAGCCGGTAGATCCTCTGCCGCCCTTCGCGTCGCTCCGAGACCAGATCGGCATCTTTGAGGACCCTGAGATGCTGTGAGACGGCTGCGAACGAGACCCCAAAGGACTCAGCCAGCTTCCCCGCCGGCTTTTGCCCGCCTTTCAGCAGCCTGAGAATCGTTCGTCGCGCCGGGTGCGCAATCGCGTGAAACACGTCGTTCTGCTGCAAGGGTCGCATGCGTCACTTCGTCCAGGCCGGATATTGGCTGAGAAGCTCGTTGAATCGACCGGTCCAGTCCGGCAGCGGTTTCTTGTCGAGTTGAGCTTCGAGCCGGTCGAGGAACGCATGGGTTCCAGGCAGAAAGCCTGGAGCGGTCTGCTTCGTGATCCGACGGTAGGTGACCGTCAGAAGAGTCGAGCCTCCTCGTGGGGTCAACTCATAACGAAAGATGGCATTCTGTCCGAGAGGCATCTCGGCGACCGGAGCCACGTTCCATTCGTACTCGAACGCACGCGGCGGATCCCAACTCAGGATCTTTCCCTTCGAGCGGTATCGAGGCGGGCCGGAGACCATCTCGATGGTGCCGCCCGTTCGTCCATCGATCCTGGCCTCGGAGCACATCAGCCATTCCTTCAGACCCTCGGGCGTGGCGATCGCATCCCAGACGTGCTCCGGCGCATGACGGAGAATCCTCCTGAAGATCAGGGTCGCGGTGTCGCCTTCGACGACCACTTGCCCTTTGCGAGACGGGTCATCGTTGCCCATGGGTGGCCTCATGCCTTTGGTTCGTAGACCAGGAAGGCCTTTCCGTTGCGGAACGTGCGCGACTTCGTCAGCGTCAGGTTCAACATCCTGGTGCCTTCGAACATGGTCTTGCCTTCGCCGAGAACCACGGGAATGACTACGAACTGGTATTCGTCGATCAAACCCGCCGGCATCAGCTGCGACACGATGGTGCCGCTTCCCATGATCACCATCTGCTCTCCCGGCTCGTTCTTCATCCTTCGCACTTCCGCCACCGGGTCGCCCTTCGCCAGTCTGGTGTTGTTCCACGACACCTTTTTCAGGGTTCTCGAGAACACGACCTTGGGAAGGCTGTTCATCTGCTTCGCCACGACCGGGAACTGCTCCGCCGCGGCCGGAGTCGGCCAGAAACTGGCCATCATCTCGTAGGTCGTCCTGCCGAAGAGCAGCGCGCCTCCGCCCCGGGCATTGGAGGCGGTGAATTCGTTGAACTCCGCATCGTCGTCCTGCTGGTGCATCCAGGCGGAGTCGCCACCCGCCGTCCTGAAGTAACCGTCGACCGAGATCTGATTGAACACGGTGAGCTTTCGCATGCCGTCGACACTATTAAGTACTAACTTAAATGTCAACCCGACGATCCGCATCCGGGCAGTCGCGAGCGTCGAGTCCCGGACGTCGGTGGCGATGCCGCAGTTGCCCCGGGCCATGGCCATGGCCACCGCGCTGGCATGGCGACGACAGCATCCGGAATCAGGCGGGCCCGGCCTCGGGATCGCCAGGAATTCGCGCCCTGGAACGAGGAGATGGTGCGCCGGTTCGATCCGGATGCGTACCACACGAGATCCGCGCTGCTGATTCGCGCCGTCGAACAGCTGCGGGTCCGGGCCATCCGCCGGCTTCTCGACGCGACGCCGTCCTCGCGCGTGCTCGAGGTGGGCGTCGGCGGCGGGAACGTGCTCGAGCGTATCGGCGGCGTGCAATTCGGCATCGATCTGTCCCCGTTCATCCTGCGCAAGGCGCGCATCCGCCTCGGCGCTCGCGCAAGCCTCGTGCGCAGCGACGCGATGGCGCTCCCGTTCCGCGACGGCGCGTTCGATCGCGTCTACTGCTCCGAAGTCCTCGAGCATGTCCTCGACCCGGAATCCGTCATCCGCGAGATGCATCGCGTCCTGGCTCCGGGCGGCATCGCGGTCATTTCGGTTCCGAACGAGGTGCTGATCAACCTCATCAAGAGGATCCTCTTCGGCCTCCCGCTCGGCAGCCGGCTGGTGGCCGGCGAGTACAGGATGTCAAGGGCAATGGACGAGGAATGGCACCTGCACGCTTTCGGGCGCGCGCGCCTGGAGCAGGCGCTCGCCGGTCGGTTCGGCATCGAGACGCTGGTCGGTGTGCCTTCGCGGCTGATGCCGTTGCGTCTGGTCGCGCGATTGTCGTCGCCTGCCTGTGCGAGGACAGCGGTCTGAGCGAGCGCTAGAGTCGGCTCTGAAGGGAGCCGACCCATGCATGCTTTGACGAGGCGCGATCTCGGACGATGGTTGGGTGCGGGTGTAGCGGCTGCCGCGGTGCGGCCGCTGCTCGCGGAAGCAGTTCCGGCCGCCGTCCGCCTCAGCGCCAACGAGAATCCATATGGGCCTTCGCCGGCGGCGCTGGATGCCATGCGCGCGGCGTGCGCCCGCGCATGGCGATATCCCGACGAGGCCGCCGGCCAGCTGATCGACGACCTGTCACGGCTGCATGGCCTGCCCCGCGAGTGGTTCCTGCTGGGCGACGGATCGAGCGAGATCCTCAAGCTGGCCGCCAGCGCATATCCGGGCAAGCTGGTGGTGGCGGAGCCGACGTTCGAGGCGATCGCCGCTTACGCAAAGGCGCGCGGGTCGCCGGTGGTGACCGTCCCGCTCGATTCCGCGTTTGCGCACGACCTCGTTCGGATGCAGGGGGAAGGCGCGGCTCTCGTCTACGTCTGCAATCCCAACAACCCCACGGCGAGCGTGACGCCGAAGGCCCGGATGGGCGCGTTCCTCCAGGCATCGTCGAGCGCGGTGCTGGTCGACGAGGCCTACCACCATTACGCGGACGGTCCGGACTACGAGAGCGTCCTGCCGCTGGTGAAGACGCGCCCCGGCCTGATCGTGACGCGCACGTTCTCGAAGATCTACGGCATGGCCGGAGTCCGGCTCGGATACGCGGTCGCGCAGCCAGCGGTGATCGCGAAGCTCGCAGCGCAGGCGGCGTGGGATTCGGTCAACGTGATCGCCCTGGCCGCGGGGCGAGCGAGCGTGGCCGACGCAGCCTGGGCGGAGCAGGGCCGCAGGCGAAACGCAGCCACCCGCGCTCAGGTCGTTGCCGAGCTGGGCCGGCGCGGGTTCACGGTGATCCCATCGCAGGCGAACTTCGTGATGATCGACACGCGGCGCGAGGTGAAGCCGCTGATCGCGGCGTTGCGTCAGCGCGGCGTCGAGGTCGGCCGGCTGTTCCCGGCAATGCCCAAACACCTGCGCGTGACTCTGGGAAGACCGGAGGAAATGGATCGGTTCCTGCGCGAGTTCGCTGCGTTGACGGCCTGAGACGAACGTCCGGCGTCGCGACATTTTGCGTCCCGCTGTCGATCCGGGCCATGTCCCGTTCGACTACAGGGCAAGGAGGAAACACCACCATGAAGTACCTGTTGCTCATCTACGAGAACGAGAAGCGCTGGGAGACGAGCGGCTACGACCCGAAGGAGATGGCCGAGTACCGGGCGTTCGGGAAGGAGTTCGCCAAGGCCATCCTCGGCGGGAACGCGCTCAAGCCGACCGCGACCGCCACCACCGTCACCGTCCGCGACGGCAAGCGGCTCACCACGGATGGACCGTTCGCCGAGACGAAGGAGCAGTTGGGCGGCTTTTACCTGATCGAGGCGAAGGATCTGGACGAAGCCATCCACGTGGCCGGCAAGATCCCCGGGGCTCGCTTCGGATCGATCGAGGTCAGGCCGATCATGACGTTCGATTCATGATCGAGCAGCTGCACCGTGAAGAATGGGGCCGGCTGCTCTCGGCCCTGATTCGCGCAGTGGGCGACTTCGACGTCGCCGAGGAAGCCTTGCAGGACGCGTTCGCGGCCGCCGTCGTCGAATGGACGGCGGCCGCGCCGCGCAACCCGCGCGCCTGGCTGTACGGGACCGCGAGGCACAAGGCGATCGACCGGCTGCGGCGGAGTTCCCGGCTGAGCGCGATGGCGGCCGCGCTTTCGGAGCAGGAGGAACCGCAGATGCCGGCGTTTTCGGACGACGAGGACGTTCCGGACGAACGGCTGCGGTTGATCTTCACCTGCTGTCACCCCGCGCTCGCTCCGGAAGCGCAGGTGGCGCTGACGCTGCGGACCCTGTGCGGTCTCACCACCGACGAGATCGCGCGCGCCTTCCTGACCACCCCCGCCACCATGGCGCAGCGACTGGTGCGAGCGAAAGGGAAGATTCGAGGAGCGGGGATCCCGTACCAGGTTCCGTCGCTGGAGGAGCTGCCGGAGCGGGCGCCGCGGGTGATGGCGGTGCTGTATCTCGTCTTCAACGAAGGGTACTCGGCGGCGCGCGGAGATGCGCTGATCCGGCGCGAGCTCTGCGCCGAGGCCATCCGGCTGGCGAGGCTGTTGCGGGCGCTGCCGCCGGTGGTGGTCCCGGAGCTCGACGCGCTCCTGGCGCTCATGCTCCTGCACGACGCACGGCGCGGCGCCCGCGTCGATGCCCAGGGCGAGTTGGTGGCCTTGGCCGACCAGGACCGCTCGAAATGGGATCGCGCGGAGATCGAAGAAGGGTGCGCTCTCGTTCAGAGAGCGCTGGTGCTCGCGCCGCCTGGCCCATATGCGCTCGAGGCGGCAATCGCCGCCGTTCACGCAGAGGCGACGCGAGCCGAGGAGACGGATTGGGGGCAGATCGCATTGCTCTACGATCGGCTACAGGTGCTGCACCCGTCGCCGGTGGTGGCGCTCAATCGCGCGGTCGCAGTCTCGATGGCATCGGGTGCCGAGAAGGCGCTGCCGATGGTCGACGAGCTGGCCGGTGCCCTCGGCGCATACCACCTCTGGCATTCGACGCGCGCCGACCTGTTGCGGCGCCTCGGCCGCCGCGCAGAGGCAAGGGCCGCCTACCGGAAGGCGCTCGAGCTTGCGCAGAACGAGGCGGAGCGTCGCTACCTGACGCGCCGCCTCGTTGAGCTCAATCAATCCTCGTCGTCGTCCTGATTGCCGTCGTCGCCCTTCTGGCTGGGCTTGCGGCAGTCGAAATTCGCCGCGTCGTCCGTGCTGCCGCTGCCCTTGTAGACCGCCGTCCTCGGATACGCGCAGAGCGGGCGGGTGCGGAGGATGCCCGACGCAGGCTGATCGTTGACGTACTTCACCGCCACGATCCGTGTCGGTGCGACGCCCTTCTCGACCCAGCGCTCGAGCGCGCTGAGGATGTCGTTCTCCGGCGCATTGTTGAGCGGCTTCGCTTGCGCCAGCGACTGGCCGAACGAATTCGGTCCCGGCCCGCCACCGCAGTGCACCATGCCGGGGACCATGAAGAGCCGGTAGAAGTCGGACGCCTCCTCGTTGGCGGCAACCACTTCCCGGTAGTAGTTGATCGAGGTGAGCGCCGAGATCGCGGGATCCTCCCAGCCGTGCCAATGGATGATCTTGCCGTTGTGGTTGGCATGCCGGAAGTCGCCGAGCTCCGGGTCGGTGGAGTTCATCGTCAGAGCGCCGCCCACCGCCTTGCGATCCGCGTTCGTCATGTCGCTGTCGAAGTTGAACGTCGAGAAGTCCCATACCCCGGGGGCCGGGATTTCGTTGATGATGCGGCCGAAGTATGAATTTCCGAAGAATGCCTGGATGGATGCGCCAGGTGTGGCAGGACCCGTGATCCACGCTCCCCAGGACCCTGCCGCTGCTGCTGCGCTCGTGAACCAGCCGGGGAAGATCTGCTTCCCCGTACGCGGATTGCGGGCACCGGACATGATTTTCCGTACCGCACCAACTTGCGCCGGCGTGAGACAGGCATCGCCGTCAGTGCCGGAGGGACAGGCGATGCTGGCCGGATCGAACGTGCAGCGGCGCGGGTCCTCGACCACGCCGTCGCTGACGCCGTCGAGCGCGTCGCAGGTCGCGAGCGTCGCGCTCTGGATCGCGGCAAGCTTGCTGGTTTTCAGGTACGCGCCAGGCGTGTTCCACAGCGCTTGTTCGTTCCAGATGAAACCCGCAAAGAGATGGGACCAGTCGTTAGCCGGCGCGCCGACCAGCACTCCATCGTAGTCCTCCGGAAACCGCTGGATCTCCATCAACGCCTGACGGCCGCCGTTGGAGCACGAGCTGAAATACGAGTGGGAGATCGACTGGCGATAGAAGGCGCGAATGATGTCCTTCGAACGCGCGGCCTGTAGATGCTTCCCGCGCCAGCCGAAGTCCGTGACCTTCTCGGGATGGCCCGGCGCGAAGTCCGCGGTGCCGCCGACGTGTCCGGTATCCGTCGAACCGCCGGCGTAGCCGCGCCGGAGCGCATCTGCGATGCCGCCGTAGTTGATCGCGCCGGCGTAGCCCCCTTCACCTGCCGAGAGGAACTTTCCGTTCCACCCGGTCGCCGGCATCCAGACTTCGAACTGGATGTTGGAGTCGCTGGTCGGGTTGATGGATCCCGCGACGCGGCAGGCGGCGGTATCGATGGGCGGCGTCGCGCCGGGCGGATCGAACGCCCCCCGCGCAACCATCGTGGCGATGGTGATGGTCGTATCTTTCGGCCACTTCAGATCCTTCAGGCTTTCGCAGGTGCGCTGAGCGGCTCCTGCGCTGCGCGACGGCAGGGCCGCCGCGACGAACAACGCGAGTACAGACACTGCTCTTCCAAGGAGCTTCATGATTTTCCTCGTTGATTTCGGTTGCGGGGGTGCGAACCGGCTCCGCGTTTACGCGATTACCCTCGCCGGAGTCAAAGACTGTCGTGCGGACAGCTTTTTACAGATTGGCATCCTGACGACAATCATCGACCGAAACTGCGCAAGGCATCGAGATCGAGAACGGTGATGTGACCGTACTCGGCCTCGAGAATTCCGGCCTTCGCCAGCACCTGCAGCGCCTGGTTCGCTCGCTGGCGGGAGAGGCCGCAGAGGTGGCCGATCTCTTCCTGTGAGAGCTGCAGCCGCTGATGGATGCCGGGATAGAGGTATTCGTTGAACAGGCCTGCCAGACAACGCGCCACGCGCGTATCCGGATCGAGGAGGCGATCCGTCTCAATCATCCCGATGAAGAGCCCAAGCCTCTCGTTGAGCTGGTGCAGCAGGAACCGGTTGAACCCGATGTTGTCGTCCAGGAGCCACTCGAAAGTTTCCCTTGGGACGTAGGCGATCCGGCTCCTGCGCAGCGCGACGGCGTCGAACCGCCACACCCGATCTTTCAATACCGATCCTTCGCCGAACCACCCGCCCGCGGTCACGCACGTGAACGCCGCCGACTTCCCCGCCTGCGAAGCGGGGCAGAGCTTCACGAGTCCTTCGATGACGCCGATCCACGCATCAACGGGCTGGCCGGTGCGGCAAACGTACCCGTCGACAGGCACCGTGCGCTCGATGACCGTGGCTTCCACGCGCGCAAGTTCTTCCGGCGTCAGCGAATGCGCCCAGCGGCTGGAACGAATCGCTTCGCTCACGGTGGGCATGACGGACAGTTCCTTCAAAAATCGTGGCACGGAGCAAGCCGGCGAACAAGGGGGCTCCCGGCTACGGAGGTCGGGTGGCCCGCACCTGTCCGCCGAGAATCGTCAGGTCGACGCGCGCAGATGGAATGTCGTCCTCGGGGATGGCGAGGATGTTCTTCGAAAGCACGACGATGTCCGCGAGCTTCCCCACCGAGAGTGAGCCTTTTTCCTTCTCCTCGAACGCGGCGTAAGCATTGCCGAGCGTATAGGCGCGCAGCGCCTCCTCGCGGGACACGCGCTGCTCCGGCACGAACACCGTGCCGTCCTTCGACTTGCGCGACACCGCGCCGTGAAAGCTCGGGATCGGATCGACGTCCTCGACCGGCGTGTCGGTGCCGTTGGTGACCACGGCGCCGGCATCGATCAGCGACCGCCAGGGATACGACGTGCGCCGCGCGCGCTCCTCCCCCAGGCGCTTTGGGACCCAGGGGGCGTCGGAGACGATATGCATTCCCTGCATCGACGCGATCACGCCCAGCTTCTTGAAGCGCGGAACGTCGGCGGGCTCGACGTGCTGCGCGTGCTCGATGCGCCAGCGCAGGTCGCGTTTGCCGGGGAAGTCGCGGAAGATCCTCTCGTAGACATCGAGGACCTCGCGGTTGGCACGGTCCCCGATGGCGTGGGTATTCACCTGAAACCCGTGCCGGATGGCGATGCGGGCGGTCTTCTCGAAGTCGGGCATCGGCTTGAGCACGAGGCCGGTGCTCGAAGGCAGATCCGCGTATGGCGCGAGCAGCCAGGCGCCGTGGCTCCCGAGCGCGCCGTCGATCTGCTCCTTGATTGCGCGCACCGTGAGCATCCCGTGCCCGTACCCGATCAGGCGGTGTCGATCGAGGTTCGCCTCGAGCGAGGGATCGGACTCGAACCGCACCATCACGTAGAGGCGCAGCGGGAGCTTTCCTTCGTCGGCGAGCTTCTTGTAGCCGTCGATGGTGGCGAAGCTCGCCCCGGCGTCGTGAAAGGTGGTGACGCCTTTGGAGAGCGCATCGGCGCCGGCGAGCTCCACCACCTTGCGGAAACGCGCCTCATCTTCCGCTGGAGAATTCCGCGGCTGATTCGCGATTCCCGCGCGCACCAGTCCCTGCGCCGTCTCCTTGAGCAGCCCGGTGGGCTCCCCGCTGGCGTCCTTCACGATCTCGCCGCCCGGAGGGTCGGGCGTCTCGCGCGTGACCCCGGCAAGCTTCAGCGCCTGGGCGTTGACGAACGCCGCATGACCGCTGGCGTGCTCGAGGACCACCGGGTTCGACGGGCTCACACGATCGAGCGAGGCGTGAAGGGGCACCCCTTCGACATTGGGCTGCGGCGGCCGCGCCCATTTCTCCTGATGCCACCCCCGTCCCTCGATGAGGCGACCGGGCGTCGTCTTCTGCGCCGCGCCCGCCACCTGCGCAACGATGTCGTCCCAGGTCTTCGCCTTCGTCAGGTCGAGGATGAGCTTCGATTCGCCGAGCGCCGCGTAGTGGCCGTGGCCCTCGATGAAGCCGGGAATCGCCAGCCGGCCGCGCAGATCGATCACTTTCGTGCTGGCGCCCGCGAGCTTCTGGATCTCCGTGTCGCTGCCCACCGCGACGATGCGATCTCCGCGCACGGCGACGGCCTGAGCGCGTGGCCGCTGCGGGTCGACGGTGAACACGTCGCCGTGGAGGAGCACGAGGTCCGCAGGGCGTTGCTGAGCGGCCGCCGGTCGGCAAGCCACGGCGGCGAGAAGCGCGACGATGCAGGGAAGGCCGACGCGCACGGAGGGCTCGGGGCAGCAGGGCACCGCCCACGACACCTTACCGTACGGGAGCGCGCCGCGGCGCGTACGAGATCGCCCAACCCATGAGCGAGGGGCCGGTCGCCTGATCAGCTCTAAAGTGGTATGCTGAACCCGCTTGGGGGTGTGGATGCCCGCTGCGGCCCGTCTCGGGGACAAAGCGCAAGTCGATGCGGATGCGCACGGCTGTCCGGCCTGCCCGCATCCAGCCGTGGGCCCGATCGTCACCGGCTCGCCCGACGTCCTCATCAACAGCAAGCCGGCGGCGCGACAGGACGATCTGGGGATCCATGCCGCCTGCTGCGGCCCGAATACCTTCACGATCCAGAAGGGCTCGCCCACCGTGTACGTGAACGGCAAGCCGTTCGCACGGATGAACGATCAGACGAGGCACTGCGGCGCGTCGGGGCCCATCATCGAGGGCTCGCCGGACGTGAACATCGACGATGGAGCCAGCGCGCAGGGACTTGGATCGTACTTGATGAATGCGCTGCAGATCCTGCTGCAGAGCACGACGGCGGCGAAGCCGCCGAAGCAAAAGAAGAAGAGCGATACGCACACGAGCTCCGCGGGACAGCAGCAGAACCTCGCCGCCACACCTGTCCAGGGCCAGGTGAAGTCGGCGCGGTGGTCGGTCCAGCGCGCCCGCAAGGACCAGGAGGTCCATCTCTGGATCGAGTGCACCGCCAACCTGACCGGTTCCCTCACCATCGAGATCTGGGCGCTCGACGCCGACGGCGCCCAGGGTCAGAAGGCGCAATCGCTGCAGGAAAACGCCGCGCCGAGCGTGAAGCCCAAGTGGAAGGTCGCCATCCCGCCAGCTGCGGCGGGCCGCAACGAAGTCGAGTTCCAGTTCGTGGTCAAGGACGCCCAAGGCGCCCGGGTCACCTCGGACACGCTGTTCGTCGAGCGGCCCCGGTTCCGCTTCTCGCTCTGATCTGCCGTGCCCGCCTCACCGCGCCACATGCCGAATTGCCACGTCTTCGTGGACGGGACCCGCCTTGCGCTCGACGAGGAAGCGCGGCTCGTCTCCGTCGACGTGGATCTCGACGGCGAGCTGTTCGGCCGCTGCGAGGTATCCTTCCACGATCCCTCGCTGAAGCTGATCGACGGGAGACAGTTCCAGAGCGGGACGGCGGTCCAGATCGATCTCGGCTTCGGGTCGCGGCTCAGCCGCATCTTCGACGGCGAGGTGGTTTGCCTCGAGCCGCGCTTCCGCCGCGACGTTGCGCCGGCGCTGCACGTCATCTGCTACGAACGCCTGCACCGACTCGCCCTCTCTCCGGCGACGCGAGCGTTCAACAACGTCGACGACGACGAGATCGTGAAGAACGTCGCGCGCGATCATGGCCTCACCGGAGAGGCTCCGACGGGCAGCAAGAGTCACATCCTCCAGTCCAACGTCACCGACGCCGTCCTGCTGCGTCGGATCGCGCAGAAGGACGGCAACCGGGTCCGGCTCGACGGCAAGAAGATCGTCGTCGCCGCCCCGTCCACCAGCTCTCAGGTGGTGATCGCGCCGGGCGACGGGCTCAAGAAGGTCAAGGTCCGGATCAACGCACTCTCCCAGGTCGAGGAAGTCACGGTGCACGGGTGGGATCCGCAGGCGCGCCAGGAGATCGTTGGCAAAGCGAAGGCCGCAGGAGGGCAGCGCGACGAGGGGGCCAAGAAGTACGGCGCCGGCAAGACGCTCTCCATCGCGGGACATGAGCACGCCCCCACGGACACGGCGACCGCCGACCGGATGGCGAAGGGCCGGCTGCAGAAGATCGCCGACGGATTCGTCACGGCGGAAATGGAGTTGATCGGCGATCCGCGCCTGCGGCCCGAGGTCCAGGTCGAGCTGCAGAAGGTGGGGACGCAGATCGACGGCATCTACCGCGTGGATCGGGCGCGGCATCGCTTCAGCAAGCACGGGTACCTGGTGAGCCTGAAGGCCGTGCGGATTTCGACGCCGCCGCCGCCCGCGCAGGCGCAACAAGCTCCGCCGCCCCAGCAGCCGCAGAGCGCACCGGCGCAACCTGGCGCGGCTGCACCTTCTGCCGCGCTGGCCGCGCCGGCGCCACAGTCCGCTCCGAAGCCTGCTCCGAAGGCGAAGGTCGATCCAGTCATCACTCCTGCGAAACTCGACGTCGTGGTGAAGAAGTTCTTCAAGGATTCGACGGGAGCGACGAAGCCGTACACGAAGCCCAAGCGGCAAAAGGTCGTCCTCTCCACGAGCGAGTCCTTCGAGGCAGCGGGCAGCGGCACGTTCACGCGCTCGAACGACAGCATCAAGTTTTTCAAGAGCGCCGACAAGGACGACGAGATCAAGTTCGACGGCAAGGACAACGTCTTCAAGGGGTCGCAGCTCAGCGGCGGCGTCGCACTCTACGCCGAGGGGGCAAAGCCCAGCGCCGCGCTCGACGACGTGAAGCTCACGCTCAAGCTCGCTGGGGGATCGAAGACCATCGGCCCCGATGCCGTCTGCAAGGCGACCTCGATCGAGGTCACGCTCGACATCTGCAAGGGGCGGCCGTCGCCGGCCGGGGATCCGCCGCCGCTGTCGCAGGACGAGAAGATCGCGGTCGGCCGGAATCTTCTCGTGCAGGACGCTGCGGATCACTTCGAGCGCGCGCAGCTCATCGTCCGGCAGGTGAAGCCGGCGGCGTTCTCGGGCAGCCTCGTGATCTCCGCAAAGGGCGGCGTCACCGCGTTCACGAACGAAAAGCCGACCCAGGGCGAAAAGGCGGCGCTTCCGTACACGATCGCGGATGCGAGCAAGATCCCGGCCAAGGGCGACAGGACTCTGTGGGCCGAGGGCAAGGCGCCCAGCGTGGACATGCTGGACGCCGGCTTCATGCTCGCCCTCAAGGGTGTCGAAGACGACGCCGACCACGTCGTCGCGACCGCCGTGCAGATCCAGCTCGACATCTGCCAGAGCCGGAAGAAGGCGGACGCCGATCCCGACGCGATGTCGGCGGAGAACAAGGTCAAGGTCGGGCGCTTCGTCCACGAACAGGACACGGGCGCCCACCACGGCCGCGCACTCCTCGTCGTGCGGAAGGTGAAACCGGAGAAGTTCAAGGGAACGCTCGTGCTCGAGGGGAACAACACCGCGAGGATCGAGCTGTTCCCCAACGAGTTGAAGACGGGCGGCGAGGCGGCCACCGCCGTGCCTCACGAGATCGGGTTCGATCCGAAGGATGCGACGAAGAAGAACGAGGACAAGAAGCTCTGGGTGCAGGGCAAGACGGTGAGCGGCGCGTTGCGCGACGTGTCGCTGTGGATCCACCTCAAGGACGACAACCCGACCAATGCCGACACCGTTCTCATCACGGTGGTCAAGTTCAAGAAGCTGACTGCGGACATTCCGTCCACGCCCGCGATCACGAATCGCGCCGGCAACTCGCCGGTCAATCGCCACGCCTGGAAGATCGCCGATCCGACGCCGGCGGCGAACGACTTCAACGAGGACTATGCCGTCAACAAGCCCATCGTGCTGCTCGAGAACTCGATTCTCGACAAGGACCGGATCAAGCTGTCGGTCGCGATCGATCCCGCCGGCGTTCCGGTGCGCTGGGCCGTCATCCGCGACCGCCGGCCCGCGCCCGACGGCGATCACAAGGACGTGATCGCGCTCAAGGACAATCCCGAGGCTCCCACCCTGGGCAGCGACGCCGAAGGGCTCACGAACACGCTCCTCGCCGGCGCGGTGGGCAGCTTCCACATCTGCCCCTTCGTGAACTGCAACGAAGGCAAGACGTTCGAGTTCATGGCCAAGGACGGCACGAGGATCGACCGTGAGCCGTTCATCATGATGAACCTCGTGCTGGTCCGGGTGCAGGGGGTCAGCAACGACAGCAAGGGTCAGAAGGTCAACTGCAGCCCGTCCCCCGCGGCCGGGCAGACCGCCGCGAACTTCGCGGGCTTCACGACGTCGTCGTCGGGCGGGGGCGCGTGGACCGGAGCGAACAGCGGCTGGCACGCCGACGCGAAGGTCGACGTGATTGGCGGAGGGCAGGACGGGAAGCGCGGCCTGGACAAGGTCTTCGGCGGTTGGATCCAGCACATCTTCCTGAACAACATCAGCTCCGCGTACAACCTGCCGCCCGTCGGCGGCGTGACTCCTCCTGCGAGAAACCACAAATACGCGTTCATCTCGAACCTGCCCGACAACACGCATTACGGGAAGTATCATTACATCGGTGCCACCGAGGCGCCCGTCAGCGCGGCGGACGCCGCGATGTGCGTCAAAACCGCTCCGGTTGTCGACGCATCGTTCATTCTGGACGTGTCGCCGTTCGGGGGCGAGGGAACCGGAGGAGACTCGGCCGTGGGTTCGACCGGCTTCCAGGGAGGCACAACCGGCAATCACGGCGGCGGCTATCCGGCGCCGACAGCACGCCCCATCGGACAACGCTGGCAGCGAGAGATGTGGGACGCGCCGGGAATCGGCTGCCGCCGCGGACACATCAGCGCCGGCGGCACGCTGGCGCAATTCCGGTTCAACCTCGGTTTCCGCACGGACCTTTGCTTCTGGACCAACACGGACGCCAAGCCGGATCCCACGGCGAACGGAGTCGCGAACCGATTGTACGTCTCCGTATACAAATGCACCTGGACGCCGGACTTCGAGATCAACTTCCACGCGACGACGGGCGTCGGCACGATCGCCACGGCGGCAAAGATCACCGTCACCAAGGACAAGTCCGCGCCCAACGGTCGCGCCGTCGCCGTGGACGGGTTCGGCCTGGAAACGCGCAGTCCATTCGCCCTCGCCTGGTATGCCGTCGATGCCCGCACTTGAGAGAATCGAACGCGACAGATGCCTCCAGCGCGGTTCACGCCGGTCGTGGTCACCGTTCTTGCGTTGGGATTCGTGGCTTGCGCACGGCCAGCGCGCAGATCGAGTCTTCCAAGTGGTGATCGCGCCATGACGCAGTCGACGTCGCGATCGGTCGTCGTGCGCTCGAGCCACATCCTGCTGGTGAAGGTCGTTGCCGCCAAGCCGGGTCCATGGGTGCCCTTCAAGCCCGGCCTGAAGTCGCGGAAGGTGCAGTTGTCGATAGCGATCGCGGAAACGCTCCGTGGAAAGGTCGATCCGGCGCCCGACGGACCGGTGGACGTCATCGTCGAACAGACCGATTACGACGGCGAGTTGATGATGCAGCCGCTGCAGGGAAGCTGGTCGCGGGTCCCGCTCGACCCGGGCGCGGAACTGGTGACGTTCTCGGACAGCGCATCCCGGCGCGCGGAGCGCGTGCTGGAAGAACCTGCCTGCAAGCTGGTGGTGCCGGCGGAGCAGGTGCTGCCGGGACTGCGCATCGCGGCGCAAACACTGGTCCGGGATCTTCCGTTGAAACAGACGCTCGATCTCGCCGCGCCGGTCACGGGGAGGCTCGATCCGATCTTCGCGGAGTTCCTGTGGGAGCAGTACGCGGATGAAACGATGGCTTCGCAGCCCGCCTTCGATTCGCTGGCGGAATTTTCCGAGCGCAAGGAACTGACGCCGAAGACGCGGCAGGCGCTCATCGATGGCGCGTACAACCTGGTCTCACTGCGTGGAGACGAGACGCCAACGCGCGGGCAGCGCCTCGCGCTGACCATGTGGCGGGTGCTGCTGATGCCGGACGCCGCCGACCTCCACGAGAACCTGATCGGAACGTACCTTCCAAATCTGCTGGGGATCACGAGCGGCCTGCCGCCGCAGCCGGCATCTAGGGTGTTCGAGAATCGCGAGCCGGAGCGCAACGCGGTGGAGGCGTTCCTGCGCCGCCAGGGGACCGATGTCGATGCCTCGCCGCTGCTCGAGTGGATCCGCATCAAGTGAGCGTCACGGCGGACGTGACCGCGATGTCACAGTCCATCGGGGGAAGTCGTGGATGCTGATACGCCAATCAAGGACGAGAAGGACCTCGACAAGCTCGCGAGCGCCAGCGAGACGGATACCGAAGGGTTTTTCCCAATTGGGAAGAACCGCTTTTGGCACGGGGGACTCCACCTTCACACCGTGAAGCCAGTCGTCGCTGTGCGCGACGGAACGCTCATCGCATATCGAATCGACAAGCAGTTGCAGACGGTCGATCTTCCTGACGGGAAGTACGAGTTCTCGGCGGGGTTCGCGCTCTTGCACCACGAGACGGCCACTCCGCTGGGGCAGAAGATCGGGTTCTGGTCGTTGGCCATGCACCTGCTTCCTTGGCAACCATACCGCGATGATCCGACTCGGGAGCCGCCTGTCTTCCTCCGCGCGAGGCGACCGGAAAAAGTGAAGACGTCCGGCTCCGGGAAAGGCCTCCGCCTTGCGGGCGATGCAGGAGCGGCCTCGTCGGTGGGAGTCGTGCCGCGGGACGCGAGGATCGTGCTCACCGGAGAAGCGCCGCCGGAGGGCCATTGGGCGAAGACGGCGCACGGCTTTGCCAAAGTGAAGTGGCAGGCGCTCGAGGGTTGGCTCAAGATCGACGATGCGACGTCGTCGGCGGAACCGGACTGCACGCGGTTCCTCTCCACGGCGGCGGTCAAGGTGCTCTCGGCGACGGATCCGTCCAAGTTGGAGGGAGAGATCCCGGCGGGAACGATTTTCGAGATCGACGTGGCGATCCCGACAGCGGCCGCCTGGAAGAAACACGCGAAGCGCGGCAAGGCGCGAGGGGTCAATCACGGCGATCTGCACGGCTTCGTGCTCCTGGACGGCGTCGCGACCGCAATCGAGCGGCGGGTGAAGGTCGAGGTCGACGATCCCGGGCCCGACAAGCGTGGCGTCGTCATCCGCGCAGAAGGGAAAGCGACGTCGCCCGTGATCGGGATTCTGCCGAAGGGCACCACCGCTCGCTTCAAGGACCCGTTCAAGGTCCGGTTCGAGGCCAGGACCGCCTACCACGAGATCGCGGAGGGTGGTTTCGCTCCCGTCGACAGGTCCACTTTCGAGGATGACTGGGCCCTCACCGAGCCGGATGCGTGGGGCAAGGTCGTCCAGCCGAAGAGGCCGGTGAAGATCTCCAGAGGAGACGTGCTCGGTTGGGCAGGAGTCTACCTTCGCGATACGAAGGCGGCGGCGGGAGCACCGCCGATCGGTCCCACCAACCTCGTGCACTTCGAGATCTTCGCCGATACGCACGGGTTTCTCTCCAATCCCAACAACGAGCATTGGTTCACGGACGCGACGTACCGCCTCGCACCGGGAGCGCAACCGAAGAAGTGCGAGCTGCTTCCCGAGTCGAAGAACGCGAAGATTCCCGTGGACCTGCCGAAAGGAGCTCTGCTGCGGATCTCCGAGCGGTACGAAGGCTCGGATCATGTGAAGTGCTGGCGCCACGTCGTGCAAGGTTGGAAGCGCACGAGCGAGCTCGGGCACTTCTGCGCCAATGGCTACACGCTGACGCGGGCGCTCGATCCGTTCTACACGGACCATCCAGCAACCTGCTGGTGCGACGAATCGAAGCTCGCCAAGATCGCGCTTGGTGCCAGCCAGGACGACTACGTGACGTCGCGGGGCCGCCACGACGTGCCCGAGACGTTCAAGCTCGTCAGCTACCAGGCGGCGGCGCCGGCGGCGACCGTGACAAAAGGGTGGGCGCGGGAGCACGCGCTCGGCGACTTCTACAAAGACGCGCATCGACCGCCGAAGGACGTCGTGCTCTCCATCGCGGCAACGCCCACCTCGTGGTTCTCAGCGTGGGATGGCGACCCCGCCCAGCGAATCCCACTGCCGGCAAGCACGTGGGTGCGGCGCGACGCCGAGCAGAAGGTTTCGCAGACGTTCCGCAAAGTGAGGCATGGTTCGCTCGAGGGGTGGGTCCCCAGTGAGCGAATCGCCTCCACGGACGCGGTCAGGAAGGTCGCCAAGCTCGGTGGGCAGGCACGCCTGCTGAAGG